>Ga0210377_10000363_pt1 | contig 42978 bp, 39 predicted proteins | sample PLM4_65_b1redo_FD_155480 | JGI IMG/M metagenome (GOLD analysis project Ga0210377, IMG submission 155480) | Groundwater sediment microbial communities from an aquifer in East River, Colorado, USA - PLM4_65_b1 redo | ecosystem: Environmental > Terrestrial > Soil > Riparian zone | place: USA: East...
CGCGCGCCGCGAGCGCGGCGTCGAAAACCGCGCGCGGAGCGGGCGGGGCGGCGCCTCCCACGCTCGTCAGGCGCGATCGGCGCCAGAGCCCGAAGCTCGCGAGCGCGCCGCCCAGCACCGCCGCTACGGCGAGCGCGATCGTTCCGAGCGGAAGAGGCGCGACTTCGCGCAGTCGCGGTCGGTTCTCCCAGGGCTCCCGCTCTTCTGCGGCCGCACTGCCTTCGAAGACCGCGAACGCGAGCGGCTCGCTCTCGGCGCTCGACAGCGCGCGCGCGCGCGGGTCGAAGAACGCGAAGCGAACCGGCGGAAGGCGCATCGTGCCCGCGCTCGACGGCACGAGCTCGTAGCGGAACGTGCGGCGCGTGGTCGCGCGACCGCCGCCCTCGCCGATCGAGAGCCGCGGCGCCTCGGGAAACACCTCGACGCCCGGGCCCAGGAGCGGCTCGAGCGCGGGCGGCGCGGCGTCCCAGACGTTGCCCTCGCCGGTCAGCTCCACCGTGAGCCCGAGCGACTTGCCCAGACGCACGCGGTCGTCGCCCGCCATCACGCGCACCTCGAGCTGGCCGACGAGCGCGTCGGACGGCACGTCCGCCGGCAGCGGCACGACACGGATTCGTGTTCCCGGGACCGCGATCTCGCGCTCGCTCCCCGCCTCGCCGACGAGCACGAGCTTCGAGGCCGCGATCGCGACCTCGCCCGCGCGCGTCGGGAAGAGCGCACGGCGGAACTCGGTCACGTTCGAGCCGGTCCCGTCGGAGGGCAGGGCGCGCGTACCCAGCCGCTCCGCCCAGAAGCCGTCGAAGGGCGGCGGCTCCCAGCTCGCGCGCGCGTCGGCCGAGTGGCGCACGATCAGCGAGAGCACGACCTGCTCGTGCACGAACACCTGCTCGCGATCGAGCGAGACGCGCACGTCGAGCACGTCCCGGTCCTCGGCGCGCGCGGGCGCGTGCGCGACCACCAGCACGGAGACGAGCAGCGCCGCGGCAAGCAGACCGACGCGCGCGCTCACCAGGTGTTCCCGCCCGGCCGCGCGCGCGGCTTGCCGCCGAACTCGTTCGTCACCTGCTGGCGCAGCGCCTGACCCACGGGCTCCTCGAGCGTCGCCAGCCACTGCTGCGCCTCGTGCTCGTCGAGTCCGCCCGCGGCAGGCTGCGGCTCGCCGCGTCCCGGCGAATCCGCGTTCTCCGACGCCTGCGGCGACTCGCTCTCGCGCTGCGGGTTCGACGTGGGCTCGCTCTCCGGCACGGGCGGGAGCTCGAGGATCCGCTCGACCGCCCACTCGTAGTTGAACTTCGCCTCGGCGCTCGCGGGCTGCGCGAGCAGCGCCGACCAGTAGGCATCGCGCGCCTCCTCGAAGTGCTTCTGTGCAAGGAGCACGTTGCCGAGGTTGAAGCTGGCCGCGAAGCGCGCCTCGTCATCGTCGGGAGCGACGCTGCGCAGCGCTTCCAGATAGGCGCTCGCCGCCTGATCGATGCGCTCGAGGCGGAAGAGCGCGTTCCCGATCCGAATCTGTGTACGCGCATCGCTGCCCCGCGTGCGCTCGGCCTCGCGGAACAGCGCCAGCGCCTCGTCGGGGTGGCCGGCCGCGAGCGCGGCGTCGCCTTCCGCGATCCAGCTCGAGGCGGGTCCGAACGCGGCAGTCGTGAGCGCGACGGCGGTCGTCGCGGCGGCCAGCGCGCGCCGCCGGCGTGCTCGCGCGCGAACGCGCGGAAAGCCGCCGCCCGAGAACCAGAGCTCCGCGGCGAGTGCCAGGCCCGCGCCGGCGAGCCACGGCAGGAGCGGATCGGGGACGCGCTCCGGATCGGGCACGGCCAGCGGGTCGGGCGGCGGCAGGAGATCCGCCGTCGTGGGGCGCTCGTCGATCTCGCTCACGAAGAAGCCGCCCGTCTCGTTCGCGATGCGGGCGAGAACCGAGTCGTCGCGGACCGAGACGGTCGACTCGCCGCGCCGCACGGCCTCGGCGAGCGCGGCTTGTCCCGGGACCGCACCGCCGCTCTCGGTGCCGTAGCCGACCGCCACCACGCGCGCGCCCAGCCTCGACAGCTCGGCCAGCGATGCGTCGAGCGTCGGGCCGAAGTGCTCGCCGTCGCTCAGCAGCAAGACGGTGCGCGGGCGGCTCGAGCGCGGATCGAACGCGCGTCCGGCAGCGGCCAGGCCGCGGTCGAGCTCGCTGCCGTGCACGGAGATCGTCTCGCTGTCGAGAGCCCGGAGGTACGTGAGGACGGCGTCGCGATCCTGTGTCAGCGGGAGCGCGATGAACGCCTCGCCCGCGAAGACGACGAGCGCCAGGCGGACGCCCTCCGCCTCTTCCGCCATGCGCTCGGCCGTGCGCAGCGCGCGCCGCAAGCGCGACGGCGCGACGTCGGTCACGTCCATGCTCGAGGACGTGTCGACGACGATCACCACGTCCGCGCCGTCGCCCGAGAGCTGCTCGGGCGTCGCGATCGCGCGCACCAGCGCGCCCGCCACGAGAAACGCGGCAAGCGCGAGCGCGAGCGCGCGCGCGAAACGCGCGGCCGGGGCGGGGTCGCGACCGAGCCAACCGACCAGCTCGCGCCGTCCACGCCAGGCCGCCTGCCCCGCGAGCACCGCGATCGCGACCGCCGCGAGCCAGGCAACGGTGCTCACGGAAGCCTCCGCACGAGTCCGTGCGCGAGCGCGGCTTCGAGCAGCAGCAGCGCCAGCGCGAGCCCGAGTGAGAACGGCGCGAGCGAGGCGTGCCGATAGCGCGGCTCGAGCTGGCGCGGCCGCACCTCCAGCCGATCGATGGCCGCGGCGACCGCGCCGAGATCCTCCGGTCGCTGGGCGTGGAAGAAGTGTCCGCCCGTGGCGGAGGCGACGCTCTGCAGTGTCGCCTGGTCGAGGTCGACCCGCTCGAAGCGCATGGGCGTGCCTTCGCCGGGCTGTGCGAACGGGGCGAGGCCCGTGGAGCCCACGCCCACCGCGTGGATGCGCACGTCCGCGCGCGTCGCGAGCTCGGCCGCCGTCTGCGGCGCGAGCTTCCCGGAGTTGTGGCGGCCATCGGTGACGAGCACGAGGATGCGCCGTCCGCCGTCGGGGACGTCGGAGATCGAGAGCCGCCGCGTGCCGAGCCCGATCGCCTCGCCGAGCGCCGTCGCGTCGCCGACCAGGCCCGCGTCGACGCGCGCGAGCGCCTCCTGCACCAGACGGTGATCGACGGTGAGCGGGCACTGCGTGAAGGCGTGCTCGCCGAACACCACCAGCCCGATGCGGTCTCCCCCGCGCGCGCGCACGAAGTCGGCGACGACGCGCTTGGCGAGCTCGAGCCGCGTGACCTGACGACCGTCGAGCTGGCCGTCGAGCGCGAGCATGCTGCCCGATGCGTCGAGCGCGATCACGAGATCGACGCCGGACCCGCTTGCGGCGTTCTCGGGCACGAGACCCACCGGGCGCGCCACCGTGAGCGCGATCAGCGCGAGCGCGCCGCTGCGCAGCGCCACTGACAGAAGGAACGCGAAATCGGGCAGCGCGCGGCCGCCTGTCGAAGTCCCGCCCGCGCGCGGCACGCGTACGCGGCGGGGCCCGCGCACGAGCGCGATCACCGTCACGAGCGCGACCAGTATGAGCCCGGCAAGCAGCACGCGCGGCGCCTCGACGCCGAACGCCGCCGGCTCGAGCCCGCTAAGCTCGAAGATTCGCCACATGGCGGACGCGCTCCCGCGCTTTCGAAGCGAGCGGCGCCAGCGGCGCGAGCACGGGCCGCGGCGCAAAGCGCGCGAGCTCGAGCGCGCCGAGGACGCCCACCAGCTCGCGATCCACCGGCGCGGGCAGCTCGTCCGGCGTCGCGCTGGCCGTGTCGACGCTCCAGACGCCCGAGATGAATCCGAGCAGCGCGCCGCGCACGCGTCCGGCGAAGGCGCGCGCATCGGTGACGCGCTCGGCTTCGTCGATCTCCGCCAGCGCCGCGCGACCCGCGTCGGCGATCTTCGTGCTGCTGGCCTGCACCGCGCGCGCGCGCGCCCGGATCACGCGCACGGCAACGACCACGAGCGCGAGACCCGCGGCCAGCAGTGTCCATACCCAGAGCGGTGTTGGCGTGTCGGGCGGCGCCGTGCGGATGTCGAAGACCGCCTCGCGCGCGGGCAGGTCCGAGCGCACCGAGCGCACCGAGAGCGGGACGCCGCCGACGCGGAGCGCCTGGACGGCGCCGTCGGGCCGGACCAGCGGGATATCGAGCCAGGGCAGGGTCTGATCGCCGATCTCTCTCGCGCGCACGACCCAGAGCAGGTGGTGCCGGAGTCCCTGCGGCGTCGAGACGGGCTCGACGAGCTTCACCGAATCCGAAGCGAACGCGCCGCCGCTCGGCGCGGGCGGAGTCTGCACCGTGAAGCCCTCGGGCGTCTCGACCTCGACGGTGACGCCGATCGGATCACCCACCTGCGTCTCGCTGCGATCGAGGGTGACCCGCGCGCCGATGCCGGATTCGACCGGCAGCGCTTCGCCGCAGCCGAGCGCGAGCGCGGCCGCGAGCACGAGCGCACGCCGCTTCAACGCCGCCTCCGCGCGCGCTCCTCGAAGAAGCGCAAGAGGCTCGGCAGGAGGCGTTTCCCGGTGCGCAGCTCGCCGTAGTCCGCGCCGAGCGCACGCAGCTTGCGCTCCGGTACCGGAGCGGCGAGGGCGTCCTCGGCGTCGCGCGGCCGCCGCCACAGGCGAACCCGACGCATCTCTGCGTCGCGCACGCGCACCGGCGGCAGCGCGCTCGGCGGGCGATCGGCGGGATCGCGCACGCAGAGCGCGACCAGGTCGTGCTTGCTCGCGCAGCGCCGCAGCGCGGCGCCGGGATCGGGGAAGAGGAAGTCCGAGATCAGCGCCACCACCGAATGGCGAGGCAGCTTCTCGGCCGCCCAGTCGAGCGCGGGTCCGGCGTCGGTGAACTCGCCGGCGCACGGCGCTTCGAGCGCGCGGAAGGCGCGCTCGAGGGAGAGCCGGCCCGCGGCGGGCGGGAGCACCCGCACGAGGCCGTCGGCGAAGATCGCGAGCGCGAGCCGGTCCTGCGCGGCGGTCGCGGCGGCGGCGAGCGCCGCTGCGGCGCGGCGCACGGCGTCGAGCTTCGGGGCGTTCCCGAACTCGAGCGACGGCGACAGGTCGACCAGCAGCGCGAGCACGAGATCGCGCTCCTCGCGCATGCGCTTCACGATCGGCCGGCCGATGCGGGCGGTCGCGTTCCACTCGAGCCAGCGCACGTCGTCGCCGGGCTGGTAGTCGCGCAGCTCCTCGAAGGTGAGTCCTTGCCCGCGGAACGCGCTGCGGTACGCGCCGGTGAGCGAGGTCGAGACGTCGCGCCGCGCCTGCACGCGCAGCGTGCGCGCGGCGAGCGCGGCATCGGCGCGGACGAGATCGCGCATCACGGCGTCGGAACCGACGCCAGGAGCTCGCGGACGATCGCGTCGGGGGTCTGGCCTTCGGCCTCGGCCTCGTACGAGAGCAGCAGGCGGTGCCGCAGCACCGCGGGCGCAACGCGCTTCACGTCCTCGGGCAGGACGTAGTCGCGCTGCTCGAGGTACGCGCGCGCGCGCGCCGCCTCGATCAGGTAGATCGACGCGCGCGGCGAGCCGCCGAGCTCCACGGCGTCGAGCGTGCGGCTCTTCTCGACCAGCGCCACCGCATAGTCCACGAGCGACGGCTCGACGTGCAGCGCGCGCACCGTCTGCCGCAAGGTCATCACCTCGACCGCCGAGATGGCGGCCTCGGGCTGCTCGATGTCGACCGGCGCGGTGCGCGTTCGCACGATCTCGACTTCCTCCGCGCGCGACGGATAGTCGACGCGCAGCTTCAGCATGAAGCGGTCGACCTGCGCCTCCGGCAGCGGGTAGACGCCCTCCTGCTCTACCGGATTCTGTGTCGCCATCACCAGGAAGGGCTCGGGCAGGCGCAGCGTCTCGCCGGCCAGGGTCACCTGGCGCTCTTCCATCGCCTCGAGCAGCGCGCTCTGCACCTTGGCCGGCGCACGGTTGATCTCGTCGGCGAGGATCACGTTGTGGAAGAGCGGCCCCCGGTGGAGGCGGAAGCTGCCCTGCGCGGGCTCGTACACCTGCGTGCCGAGCAGGTCCGCGGGCAGGAGATCCGGCGTGAACTGGATGCGCCGGAAGTCGAGGTCGAGCACGCGCGCGAACGCGCGCACCGCGGTCGTCTTCGCGAGCCCGGGCACGCCTTCGACGAGCACGTGGCCCTGGCAGAGCAACGCGACGAGCAACCCGTCGACCAGCTCGCGCTGACCGACGAGAACCCGCGCCATCTCGCGCCGGATCCGCTCAACCGCATCACTCAAACGGTCACCTGAGGGCGGGAGTCTACCTCAGGGGGGTGCGGGGCTGGGAGCCGGATTGTCCTCGGAGTCGCCGGCCGTCCCGGAATCAGCCTGCCCGAGCGAGCGGACGCCCTTCATCACGGCCCCCGACGCGAAGCCGACGATGTCCCGCAGGCGCTCGGGCGGGAGCGGCGTCACGCTCAGGTCGTCGCGCGGGCCGCGGAGCCGGAAGTACAGCGCGAGCAGATTGCGGTCCTTCCCGAGCACCACGTTTCGCACGATCGGCAAGCTTCCGATCACCGAGTCGAGCGTCTGCAGGAAGAGCAGCGCAACCACGAGGTCGGACTCCTTGGTCGGCGTCGCGAGGTCGATCTCGCCACTGCCGAGCATGCGGAGCTGCGGTCCGAGCAGCTTCGCATCCGAGATCTCGAGCTTGCCGTTGGCGAGCTTGAAGTCCGCGGTCAGCTCGTCGTGCGGAAGGGGCCGTCCGAGCAATCCGCTGACACCCGAGAGCGACGGCAGCCGCGCGAGCGCGACGAGCACCGGCAGCTCCGAGATCGTGCCGTCCTTCAGCGCGACGCCGATTTCGAGCTCGCCGTCGGTGGCGAAGCGGCCCGCCGCGCGAAGCGCGCCCGAGACGTGGCCCTTCGCGTGGCCGGTTCCGGTGATGCTTCGCTCGGGCAGGCCGAACGCCCCGGCGAGCGGCGCCGCATCGAAGCCGCGTACCTCGAGGTCGAAGCGGAACGGCGCCCGGCCTTCCTCGCCGAGCGACATGCTGCCCGAGCCCGTGACCGCGCCACCCGAGAGCTCGGCGGTCATCTCCGAGAAGCGGACATCCACGCCCTCGGCGTCGAGCTTCGAGCGCACGGCCGAGAGCTGCAGATCGCCGACCACCAGCTTGTCGAGCGCGACCGTCGCGGAGAGCCAGCGTGGTCCGGTGATCGGCTGCCCGGGTGCGAGACCCGCGATGTAGCGGACGTCGACGTCGACCTGATCGGCCTTCGGGTCCCACTTCACGTCGAGCTCGGCTGGCGCGCCACCCAGCACGCCGCGCACGCCATCGGCGACGACGCCGCCGTCCGGAAAGCGCAGCCGGCCGGAAGCCTCTCGCAGCGGCAGGACGAACGCCGGATAGCGGAGCGCGAGATCGGTGAAGAGGACGGTGGCGCGTTCCTCGTTGCTCCGGTCGTCGTCGGCGAGCCCGTCGATCGCATCGGCGAGGCCGTCGAGCGGCGCACCGGGACCGCCAAGCACCTCGTGCTCGTCGTCCGGCAGGGTCGCGAGCCGAGCCAGACCGTCGATCCGCACGTTGAGCGCGGGCACGTGCCCGCCGTCCTCGCTCATGTGGAGATCGCGGATGGCGAGCACGTCGCCGCGGATCTCGAGCTTGCCGGACATCTCCGACAGCCGCGTTTGGGGGCTCGGCCGGTAGATGCCGTCGCGCGCGGTGAGCTCGAGCTCGAAGGCCTCGGGTTTCAGCGGCACGTCGAATGCGAGCTGCGCGGCCGCGGTGGTGCGCGGCACGTCGATCCGCAGGTGGATGTCCTCGACGGTGCCGGCATCGATCTGTTCGGCCACCCTCTTCCACGTGTCGATCTTCATGCCGAGCAAGGTCAGCGGGTTCAGGCGATCGCGACGTCCCGGCTCGAACGGCGCGAGCGACACGTCGAGCGCGATCCGCCCGGGGCTGCTGGTGTCGAGCGTGAACGAGCCGTTCGCCACCGCGTCGTCGAGCGCGAGCGGCCGGAGGCCGAGCGCGAGCACGCTCCCGCTCCAATCGATGTCCAGCCCGAGCTTGGCGCTCGCGGGCGCGATGGGCCGGTCGAGCGCGGGTGTGCGCACTGAGAGCTTGGCGAAGTCGAGGTCGAGCTTGCCCTTCACGCTGCCGCCCTTGTAGGCGTACGCCAGGTCGAAGCTTCCGCTGGCGGCGCCGCGCGCGCTGAGCGGCGTCAGCGGGAGCGCCGCGAGCTCCAGCCCGGCGACCGTACCGCGCGCCTCGACGTGGCTGCGATCCGCCGAGAAGCGGAGCGCCAGCTCGGAGAGCGCGCTCGCGCCGCGCGCGACCCGGGCGCTGGCGGTGCCCTCGATGCGCGTGCCGAAGCCCGCGCGCTTCGCGTCGAGCGTCAGGCCGCGCACGACCCACGCGTCGCCGCTCCTCGGCTGGTACCAGACCTCGCCGTCGCGCACGGACAGACCCAGCCGGGGCAGACGCGTGAAGTCGATGCCCAGCCCCGTGTCGGGCTCGGCCGCGTGCAGCCGCAGCACCGGCTGGTGCACCACCCAGTCCAACGGCAGGAGCTGTCCAGCGAGAAGCCGCGGCCAGGCCTGGCGGCCGAGTGCGTGCTCGACCTCGAGAATGGGCGGGCTGTCGGAGAGGGCGGTCTCGAGGACCCGCAGCCGTTCGATCTCGACCTCGAGGCTCGCCCCCGGCCGGAAGGCGATCGCGCCGATCTCGACATGGCGGCCGAGCACCCGCGAGAGCGCGCCGGCCACGAACTCGGCGTCCGCCGTGTAGAGCAGCAGCCCCAGCAAGGCGGCGGAGGTCAGGGCGAGCACGAGCGCCGCCAGGCCGATCCGGCGCCATAGCCGTCGCGCACGGCCGGAGGTCGGCTTGGGTTCCGGCTGCGTCAGGGGCTCCCCCACTCGCTTACTTGCGGTTCAGCTGCGTATCACGTGCCGGCACGCGGCGCGCGCAGGCTCGCGCAACACCTTTGCAAATCCGCGCCGGGCGGTCGCGTCCAGGACGCGCGGCCCCGCGGCGGACGGCGCCCCTAAATGCCGGCCGTCGCTAAAGAAGCGGATCGGCGGTCCCGATCGGATGCGGTGAATACGCAATAGGGAGCGCCTACGAGGGGGGCATCCCTACCTGACCTGGAGGAGCTCCACGGAATGGAGCACACGAGCTTCGCAGAACACATGGACGAGAAGCAGCCTCGGAAGCGGAACCGGGTGCGTGAGCTACGCGAGAACAAGCTCATGACCCAGGCGCAGCTGGCCAAGAAGGCCAAGGTCGCCCTCCGCACGATCCACTCCGTGGAAAAAGGCATGAACTGCCGGATGGACACCAAGCGCAAGATCCTGCTCGCGCTGGGCATGCGCTTCGAGGACAAAGACCAGGTCTTCCTCGACTGAGTTCGGATTGGCTTGAATCTCGAGAGACACGGTGCGTCACGGCGCACCGTGTCTCTCTTTTTTTGACCGCCCGGGAGTGCCGCTAGACTGCGAGGATGGCGCGAGCCTCCGCAACCTTCCTGCGCGACGTCGGGCGACTGCTCACGCGCAGCCACGATCTCGCGGAGACCCTCGAGAACGTGGTCCGCCTGGTCGCGCGCTGGATGCACGCGTCGGCGTGCTCGATCTACGTGCTCGAGGAGGACGGCGAGACCCTGGTGCTGCGCGCGACGCGCGGCCTGAACCCCGAGGCCGTCGGCCGCGTGCGAATCCGGCTCGGGCAGGGCGTCGCGGGCCGCGCGCTCGAGCAGCGCGAGACGATCGCGGTGCCGGACGTGCGCCTCGATACGCGCGTGCACACGGTCTCGTTCTCGGGCGAGCAGCGCTTCCGCTCGCTGGTCGCGGTGCCCCTGCTGGTGCGCGGCGAGCCGGTCGGGGTGCTGACGGCGCGCACGGCCCGGGTGCGCGTCTTCCCCCGGGAGCAGCTCGAGCTGCTCGAGATGATCGCCGCGCAGGTCGGCTCGATCGTGCTGAACGCGCGGCTGCTCGACCGGGCCCTGCGCGAGAGCGGGCCGGCCCGCCGTTTCGCCCCGAACGCGCCCGAGCCGATCGCCCGCGGGACGGTGCTGCGGGGGATCGGCAACTCGCCGGGCATCGCGCGGGGTCGCGTCCACTTGATCCCGCCGCGCCTCGACCTGGCCGCGATCGACTACGAGCCGGCGCGCACGCCGGCCGCCGAGTGGCGCGCTCTGCAGCGCGCGCTGCGCGAGACCGTGCGGCAGCTCAACGACCTGCGCGCGACCGTCGGAGAGCGCTTCGGCGAGGAGCTCGCCGACGTCTTCACGACCCACATCATGATCCTCGAGGACCAGGGCTTCCGCGCGAAGCTCCGCCGCGCCGTCGACCGGCACGGAAACGGCGCGCGCGCGCTGGTCGAGACCATGCAGGGCTACGCCTCGATCTTCGCCTCGACTCCCGACGCGACCGTGCGCGAGCGCGCGGCCGACGTCGAGGACGTCCTGCAGCGCGCGGTCGGGGAGCTGCTCGGCGCGAAGCTGCACAACACGCCGCTGCGCAATGGCGTGATCGTCGTCGCCGAGCGGATCTCGCCGAGCGAGTTCGTGCTGCTCGAGACGGAGAAGATCGCCGGCATCGTCACCGAGCACGGCGGCCCGACGAGCCATGCGGCGATCTTCGCGCGCTCGCTCGAGATCCCCGCGGTCTCGGGCTTGCCGCGCATCGCCGCGCGCGTTCGCCCCGAGGACGAGATGATCGTCGACGGTCTGGAGGGCGTCGTGGTCGCGGCGCCGACCCGCGCACAGCGCGCCGAATACACCGCGATCGCCGAGCGCTACAGCGCGACGCGCGGACGGCTCGACGAGCTGCGGGGGCTGCCCAGCGAGACGCGCGACGGACGGAAGATCCGGCTCTCGGCGAACATCGGCGGTCTCTCCGACGTCGACGCCGTGAAGCGCTACGGCGCGGAGGGCATCGGACTCCTGCGCACGGAGGTCTTCGCGCTGGGCGCGCGCGGTCTCCCCGACGAAGAGGAGCAGTATCGCGCCTACCTGCGGGTCGCGGAGCAGATCGCGCCCGATCCGGTCGTGATCCGTTGCTTCGACCTGGGCGGCGACAAGGCGCTGCCCGGCGAGGCGATCGACGAGTCGAACCCGCAGCTCGGCTGGCGCGCGATCCGCATCCTGCTCGACCGGCCGGAGCTCTTCCGCACCCAGCTCCGCGCGATCGTGCGCGCGAACGGGCGCGGCAACGTGCGCATCATGCTGCCGATGATCACGTCGCTCGACGAGCTCGAGGCCTCGCGTGAGCACCTCGATTCCGTCTGCGCCGAGCTCGGCGCGCCTTCGCCACCGCTCGGTGTCATGATCGAGACGCCGGCCGCGGTCGAGATCGCGCCCCACCTCGCGGCGCACGCCGACTTCTTCTCGATCGGCACCAACGATCTCATGCAGTACACGCTCGCGACCGACCGCGAGAACGAGCGCGTCGCGGCGACGTACGACGCGTTCCACCCGGGCGTGCTCTCGGAGATCCGCCGCGTCGCCGAGGCCGCGCGCGCGGCCGGGATTCCCTGCTCGGTCTGCGGTGAGCTCGGCGGCAGCCCGGTGATCGCGCCGCTCCTGATCGGCATGGGCATCGAGGAGCTCTCGATGGCGCCGTTCTCGGTGCTCGTGCTGCGACAGGTCGTGCGCAAGACGGACGCCTCGGTGATGGCGGACTGCGCGCGCGACATCGCCGGCGCTTCGCGCGGAAGCGACGTGCGCGAGCGCCTCGAGCGCACCTACGAATCACTCGGCCTGCTCGCCGACCCGGATCTCGGTCCCGTCATGCGACATCTGCTCGGCCCGCGCGTTGACAGCCGCCGGGCCCCCCGATAGCGTGCAGCGACGATGGCATCCGGGGTGGAGTCCGACCGGCGCGCCCACAAGAAGCTCGCGGATCACCTCACGCAGCACGGCCTGAAGCAGACGCGACAGCGCGAGGCGATTCTCGACGCCTTCCTCGCCGCGAAGGGTCACATGACGAGTGAGGAGCTGTACGAGGCCGCCCTCGCGCAGAGTCCCGACGTGGGCGCGGCCACCGTGTACCGCGCGCTGAAGCTGTTCTGCGAAGCGGGGGTGGCGCGCGCGCACCACTTCCGCGACGGCGTCACCCTCTACGAGCGCGAGGGTCATCACCACGACCACCTGATCTGCCAGGGCTGCGGAGCGATCGTCGAGTTCGAGCGTGAGACGATCGAGGAGGAGCAGCGCGAGGTCGCCGCCGAGCACGGCTACGTGCTCACCCAGCACCGGCACATCCTCTACGGGATCTGCCCGAGGTGTCAGAAGAAGGGCTAGGTCCGGCCCCGCGGAGCGTTCGGGATCTCGTTCGTGTCGTCGGGGCGCGGCGGGAAGCGAGACGCGAGGATCGCGCCGCACAGGCGGATTCCGTCGGCGATGCCTTCCTCGGCGCGATCCGCCTTGATGCCCTCGACGATGCGCGCGACCACGGCGTCCCACGTTCCCGGCTCGACGCGCGAGTCGATGCCGCGATCGGCCAGCACCACCACGCGGTGCTCGAGCAGCGACACGTAGATCAAGATGCCGGTGCGATCGCGCGTCTCGACCAGACCCGCCTCCCGGAAGGCGAGCGAAGCCGCGCGATCGACGCGCTCCGCGCTCACCTCCGGAGGAACGAGCAGGCGCAACAGGGCGCGCCGTCCGAAGAGCCAGAGACTCGCCGCAAACACGCCGACCTGCGCGGGCACGAGCCAGATCCAGAGCGAAGGCGCGAAGACGAGCGCGAGCCCGCCGAGCGCGAACGCGACCAGCGCCGCCGCGCCGATGCGCGCCTCGGCGTACGGATCGCTCCGCTCGACGAGCATCGGCACGATCTCGCCCGACGTCGCGCGCTCGGCGGAATGCACCGCCGCCTCGATCGCAGCGAACGCGCGCTCGTCGAGAAGCTCCGCGATGCGCATCACCAGCTCCCCGACGCGCCGCCGCCGCCGAAGCCGCCGCCGCCCCCGCCGAAGCCGCCGCCGCCCCCGCCGCGCCCGAAACCTCCGCCGAATCCGCCGCTGCGCCCAAGGCCGCCCCCGCCGTAGCGGCCCGTGCGCTGCATCCCACCACTGCCGAACGGCGGCGTGAAGAACAGACCGCGCGCGAGCAAGATCACGAGAACCAGCACGATCCAGAGAAGGACGAGCCACGGCGAAGCCTGCGGGCGCGCCACGCGTTGCGGCACCGGCAGCTTCTCGCCCGCGACCACCGCGACGATCGCGCGCGTGCCGGCGACCACGCCCTGATCCATCCGGCCGGCCTGGAACTCGGGGACGATCACGTCGCGAACGATGCGGCCCGCGAGCGCGTCGGGCAGGACACCCTCGAGTCCGTAGCCGACCTCGATCCGCACCTTCCGCTCGTTCGGCGCGACGGTCAGGATCACGCCGTTGTCGAGATTCTTCTGCCCGACCTTCCACGCATCCGCGATCTGGATCGAGTAGTCCTCGATCTCGAGACCCTCGAGCGAGGGCGTGACGTGGACCACGACCTGATGGCCGCTGGTGCGCTCGAACTCGGTGAGCTGCTGCTCGAGCGCGCGCTGCGTCTCCGGGGGAAGCAGGCTGCTGCGATCGAGCACGTGCTCGCGAAGATCGGGCACCTCGATCGCGCGCGCGGCAGATGCGAGCGCGAGGCAAGCGAGCGCGAGGATGAGCGCAGCGGTGCGCGCCGCGCGTGCGTTCAGAACTTCACCTCGGGCGGCTTCTCGGCGCCGGCGGTCGCCTCGAACGTCGGCCGCGCCTCCATGCCGAGGATGAAGCGCGCCGTGAGATTCGTCGGGAAGAAGCGCACGAGCTTGTTGTACTCCGCCACGGAGTCGACGTAGCGGTTGCGCGCGACGGTGATGCGGTTCTCCGTGCCCTCGAGCTGCACCTGGAGATCGCGGAACGCCTGCGTCGCCTTCAGCTCGGGATAGCGCTCCGACACGACCAGCAGTCGGGAGAGCGCGCTCTGGAGTTGACCCTGCGCGGCCTGCAGCTTCTGGAACGCCTCCGGGTCGTCGAGGACGCTCGCGTCCATCTTCACGCTGGTGGCGTTCGCGCGCGCCTGGATCACCGCTTCGAGCGTCTCCTTCTCGAAGTTCGCGGCGCCCTTCACGGTGGCCACCAGGTTCGGGATCAGGTCCATGCGGCGCTGGTACTGGTTCTGGACCTCGGCCCACGCCGCCTTCACGTTCTCGTCTGCGCCCTGGATCGAGTTGTAGCCGCAGCCGGTGCTGGCCAGGGCCAGCAGGGCGAGCGCGCAAGCCATTGAACGCTTTGGGTTTTTCATACCGCGAGAGTACCAGAGCGAGCTGCCCGTGAGCCGGTCTGGAATTGATTTTCAATATCATCTCGCGTAGGCTTCCGGTCGTGATCGTTTGCTGCTGCCATCGCGTGACCGACCGGGAGATCCGCCGCGCCGCCAGCGCCGGCGCGTGCACCCCGCGCCAGGTCGCCGAAGCATGTGGCGCCGGCGCGAGCTGCGGCGGCTGCCGGACCACGGTGTGCGAGATCCTCGACGACGTGCACGATCAGCGCGTGATGCTGTCCGCGAGCTCGCGCGGCACCGGGTCCGACTCCGTCTCCGCGTAGCGCCTGCTAAGCTCGACCTCCCAGAGGTACAGAGGTTTGCATGGCGAAGCGCGTCGACTGGTACTACCACCGCAACGGCTGAATGAGCTGTGTCCGGGCGTCCAAGTTTCTGGACGCGCACGACCTGGTTCCGGCGGAGAAGGTGTCCGCCAGCCGGAAGCTCGCGAAGTCCGATGCCGCTCGCCTCGCCAACGCAGCGAAGCGAGTGATCGTCGCGAAGGGCAAGTCGGTGCAGACCTTCACGCCGCGTGGCAAAGCCGCGCCGGAGATCATCGCGCAGCTTCTCGGTCCGACCGGGAACCTGCGCGCCCCTTCGCTCGTCGCTGGCGACCTGCTGCTCGTCGGCTGGAGCGAAGACGCTTGGAAGGCCTCGCTGCTCTGAAGGACCCATGCTCGTTTCGCCGGTGAGGCTGCGCGCGCATCTCACGGCCGAGCTCCTTCCCTTGTGGGAGCAGAACGGTCTCGACCGGACCCGGGGTGGCTACTGGAACCGGCTCGGACCAGAGCTGCGGCCGATGCCCGATGGCCACAAGCGTCTGCTCGTCCACGCGCGGCAGATCTACGCCTTCACGCGCGGCGCCGAGCTCGGCGCAGGATCGGCCGCGAGCGCTGCCGCAGCGCACGGGCTCGAGTTCCTGCTCCAGCACTTCTGGGACGCGCGGAACGGCGGCTGGTTCACGACCACCGACGACGGCGGCGCGCCGCTCGATCGGCGCAAGGACCTGTACTGCCACGCGTTCGCGATCTTCGCGCTGGCCACGCATCATCGCGCGAGCGGCGATCCGGAGTCCTTGCGGCTTGCCTGCGAGACGCTCGAGCTCGTGCGCGATCGCCTGCGCGATCGCCGCGCGGGTGGATTCTTCGAAAGCGCGAGCGACGACTGGCAAGCGGCGGTCGACGCGCCGCGCCGGCAGAACCCGCACATGCATCTGGTCGAGGCGCTGCTCGCGCTCGACCCGGTCGCCCCCGCGATGGGCGCGCGGGAGGAAGCGCGCACGCTCGTCGAGCTCCTCGCCACGCGCTGGATCGATGCGCGAACGGGCGCGCTTGGCGAGCACTTCGATCCGACCTGGCGGCCGCTCGAGGGCGAGCCCGGCCGATGCGTCGAGCCGGGGCATCACTTCGAATGGGTCTGGCTGCTCGATCGCATCGCGGCCACGGATGCCAGCGCCGGGGCGGCCGGCCTGGCCGACCGGCTCTTACAGTTTGCGCGGCGGTTTGGCGTCGATGCGGACGGGGGTGTCCTCGATCAGCTCGATCGAGACGGTGGGTCCGCCGCGTTCACGAAGCGCCTCTGGGCCCAGACCGAGCGTGTGAAGGCGTTGGCGGCGCGTGTTCGCGCCTCGGGCGATGCAGAGCTGCGTGGCGAGCTCGAGGCCGGGCTTCGTTACTGCTTCGCCCGCCACGTGGATGCGAAGACGGGCGGCTGGCACGAGCAGCTCGCGCGCGACGGCCGTGTCGTCTCGGAAGCGCAGAACGCGACCAGCGTCTACCACGTCGTCTTCGCGCTCGGCGAAGCGATCGAGGCGCTGGAGAGTCCGGGGACCTAGCGGCGGCGGCGGTCGACGTCGCGGGAGCAGAAGTTCCCGACCAGCGTGACCTTTCCGCTCTCGATCAGGTGCTGGATCGTGGCGACGACTTCCTCGTCCGTCTCGGCTTCGTCGGCGACGACTGCGACCAGGTCGAGCAGGGTCAGCGTCTCCGGATGAGCCGCCTCCACCGTTTCGAGCTCCGCCAGCGTATGCGCGACCTGGGTCATTCGAGTTCGCTCCCTTCCGCGGTCACGAGCTTCATAAGCATGCGCCATGCCAAGTTGTGACATGCGCACCAGACGCGTGGAAGTCCCCGGAAATTCGAGCCTGCCAGGGGTTTGCTGCGGGGCTGCAGCGGGCGATGTGTCCGAGATCCGTCACCCGGGTGACGAGGATCGTCAACGGTCCGTCACTGGCCCGGCCGCGTCAGCGGTTCAGGCTCGACCACTGCTTGTCACCGGCGCGGAAGATCAGCACGCGGTGGGGGAGGATCAGCGTGACCGAGTCGTCGCCCAGGGTGCTCCGCTCGGGGACCTCGCCGGGCGTCAGCGGATACTCGACGAATCCGCTGGAGAGAGGTGAGAAGGCGACCGCGCGCCGCGGGGTCACGACCACGGCGACGTTCTCCTCGCCGATCATCTCGATCGGCTTCTCGCCCGGTCCGAGGCCGAACTGCAGCCAGTCGGCGATCTGCGGCGAGAAGGCGAGGATGCGCGACGGGAACGCGGCGACGATCAGGCGGTCGCGCACGAGCAGGTCGCCAGCCACCGGTGGCCGTTCGGAAATGCGGTAGCGCGCCTCGGCGAAGTTCGCCGCACGCGCCTGGATCGCGAGCAGGCGCCGGCTCGTGACCGCGACACCGACGTTTCCGCGTGCGCGCAGGTCGACGATCGACTCGCCGAGCTCGAGGGGTGCAAGCACGGCGGCGAAGCCCGCCGCGGTGACGGCGATGAGCCGATTGTCGACGTGGGTGAGCGTGACGCGATCTTCCGGCCGGTCGCCGAACGCCGCGCGCGCGAGCGGCGACGCCAGCAAGAGGCAGGCACAGAGGGCAAGGAGTGGGCAGCGCGTGCTCAGAACTTGTCCTTCAGGGCGCGCACCGCGCTGAGCACGCTCACCGGATCAGCCGCCGTGCCGGGCAGGAGTTTTCGCACGCTGGCGATCAGCTCGGGCGAGTGGACGCGCATGAACGGATTGGTCGCGCGCTCGTCGGCAAGGGTCGACGGAATCGTCATCTCTGCCGCCGTGGCGTCGTGCCAGTCCGGCGCGGCCTTCGCCCGCTTCGCCTTCACCGCGTCCATCCGCGCGACCAGCGCCGCGTTGCCCGGCTCGAGCGTGAGCGCGAAGCGCAGGTTGTTCTCGGTGTACTCGTGTCCGCAGTAGACGAGCGTCGCGTCGGGCAGCGCCGCGAGCTTCACGTTCAGCGCCTCGTGCATCAGCTGCGGATTTCCCTCGAAGAGCCTGCCGCAGCCGCCGGCGAAGAGGGTGTCGCCGCAGAAGACCGCGCCGCCGACGACGTACGCGACGTGTGCGCGCGTATGCGCCGGGATGAACAGGACCTCCGCGTCGAGCGCGCCGATGCGCACGCGGTCGTGCTCGTTCACGCCGTCGGTGAAGCCCGGAATGCGCGTGGAGTCCGAGACATGGCCGATCACGGGCGCGCCGAAGTGCTGCGCGAGCTCCGGGTTCGCGCCGCTGTGATCCAGGTGGTGGTGCGTCGAGAGCACCTTCACGACCCGCACGCCGAGCTTCTCGACGCGCGCGATCACCGGCGCCGCTTCGGGCGCGTCGATCACGGCCGCCTCGTTCGTGGAGTCGTCGATCAGCAGATACGTGTAGTTGTCCCGCAGCGTCGGAATCCGTTCGACTCGCATGGCGGGACAGTCTACCCGATCAGCCGAACACCACCTCGAGCTCGCCGCACACGAGCTTCTGCAGGCGCTCGGCGACGAGCGCGCGCAGCTCGGGAGAGTCGCCGCGGGCGATGTGCAGGTCGACGCGCAGGCCCGCGACCGAAACGAGCTCGATCTGCGTTCCCGCCGGGAGCCGCGACATGATGCTGCCGAACAGCGCGCCCTCGACCCGCCGCAGCGCCTCGGCCTCGCCGCGCAGGCGGTTCGCCCGCCGGATCGACTCCGGCAGCGGCGCGCCGCGAATCTCGGCGAGGATCTCCTCGAGGTCCGGACGGCAGCTGCCGCAGCCGCCGCCCGCGCCGAGGCTGGCGGCGATCGACTCGACGTCCGCGAGGCCACGTTCGCGGACCAGCTCCGCGACGCGCCGGCTCGACATCCCCATGCAGCGACAGAGCAGCCGCGCCATCGCGGCTCTCATCGGCGAAAGACGGTCAGTCCCCGAGCAACGAGAGCTGCATTCCCGACTCCGCGTCGTCCGGCGGCGGGAGGAGCGGCGCGATCTCGCCGCGCGCCTGCGCCGCGCTGCGCGCCTCCGCGGGGGCGTCGGGGCAGAGACTCGCGTAGTCGCACCAACGGCAGAGCGGCCCCGGCTGCGCGCGATACTCGCTCTCGGCTTCGATCGAGTCGATCAGGCGCATCGTGGCTCGCCGCAGGTCCTCGAGCGCCTCGGGCGAGCGGCGCGAGCGCAGGGTCCGGTTGAAGGCCAGGTAGTGCCAGACGAGCTCGACCTCCTTCGCCTCGGGATAGGTCTGCTCGAGCCCGATCTGGTACAGCGCGAGCTGCCGGTCCTGGTCGAGCCGCCGCTGCGGAGGCAGGTACGCGCCGGTCTTGTAGTCGTGGATCTCGAACGAGCCGACGCCGTGGCGCACGATCCGATCGACGATGCCGAGCAGCTTGTAACGCCCATCGGTGTCGAGCTGCAGGCGCAGCCGTTCTTCGAGCGCCACCGTCTCGCCGTTCGTGAACGGATAGTGGCCGCGGTAGTAGTTCTCGAGACAGCGCTCGCCGCGCTCGAGGTAGTACTCCTTGGGGTTCTCCGAGCGCACGATCGCGATCTTGTCGTGCCATTCGCGCACCCAGTCCTGGCGGAAGCGATCGAGCACCTGCGCCAGACTCGGCGGGCGTCCGTTGCGCGCGACGTGGTGGTAGAGCCGCTCGAGGATCTCATGGACACGCTTGCCCATGAACGCCTCCACGCCCTCCTTCTCGACCTTGATCTGGTCCACGTAGCGGTACTTGAACTGCCGCGGGCAATTCTCGAACGACGAAAGGCGCGAGTGGCTGTACTCGGTCACGATCCCCCCAGGCCCGGCCAGTATGCGTCGCGGCGCGGCCTTTGAAAATCCCGGGGGCCCGCGTAACCTTCGCTTGGGGTGGGAGGTCTTAGGGTGAAGGGAGTCCCGGACATGTCGACCCTGACCGAGGGCATCGCGAACCACCTCATCGCGAAGCGCGACCAGAACGATCCCGTGAGCGAGGCGCGCCGCCAGGCCTGCCCGGACACCAAACGGGTGGTCGATCTGCTGGAGAACCTGCGCGCGATCGTGCTCGAGCACACACCCGCGGAACGGTTGAACTCGGACCTCGAGGTCGCGCATGGCCTGCTCTCGGGTCTGGTGGGCTCCGACGTCGCCTCGCAGTTCCTCGAGCAGCTGCCGGACATCCGTCACTGCGTGGGCATGGACGTCGAGGCGGCCTTCAAAGGGGATCCCGCGGCGAAGTCGTACGCGGAGGTGGTCGCGGCCTATCCGTCGACGTATGCCGTCGCGACCTATCGCATCGCCCACGTGCTCTATCAGCTCGGTGCGCCCGTCGCGGCGCGCATCATGTCGGAGCACGCGAAGAGCAAGACCGGAATGGACATCCATCCCGGCGCGCTGATCGGCTGCCATTTCTTCATCGACCACGGCACGGGCGTGGTGGTTGGCGAGACCGCAGTGATCGGAAACCGCGTCAAGATGTACCACGGGGTGACGCTCGGCGCGTTCTCGAACAAGCACGGCCGCGACGACATCGGGCGGAAGCGCCACCCGACGATCGAAGACGACGTCACGATCTATCCCAACGCCACGATCCTCGGCGGCGATACCGTCATCGGCGAGGGCTCGGTGATCGGCGGAAACGTCTGGCTGCACGAATCGGTGCCGCCGTACTCGCGCGTGCAGATCACCCCGCCGCGGCTGCAAGTGAAGTACAAGGACGACGAGTCCGGCTCCATCGACGCCGACTACCAGATCTAGTCCGACGGGGCCCGGGCCGCGGGCGGCCGCGGCCCACCCGCTACGTTCGGCTTCGCCTCACTGCGCGCCGCGCTTCGCGCGGCTTGCGCGGAACGCGGCTCGCGCTGCTGAGGGGCTTGCACGGCCATCGCTTCGAAGGTGTAGACGAGCGCGAGCGAGCGGAAGGGGCGCCAGCGGGCGGCGAAGGCCCGCACTTCGGATTCGCTCGAGGCGCGGCCGAGCCAGGTTGGAGCGAGGCGCTTCAGCACCGCCAGATCGCCTGCGGGGAACACGTCGAGCCGCCCGAGTCCGCGGATCAGCGCGACCTCGGCCGTCCAGCGGCCGATGCCCTTCCAACGCACGAGCGCTTCGATCGCCGCGTCGTCGCTGAGCGGCGCGAGCTGCTCCTCGGCGAGCGCGCCGTCGACGCAGGCCTGCGCGATCCGGCGCAATGTCGCGGCCTTTGCGCCCGAGAGCCGGAAGCCCCGCAGCTCCGACTCGGTCGCCGCGGCGATCGGTTCAGGCGCCGGGAATGCGAGCCAGCTCTCGCCGTCGAGCCGGGCGCTGCGTCCGTAGGCGCGCGCGAGCTCGGCGCGGATCGAATACGCGAACTGCAGGTTCACCTGTTGCGTCAGCACGGCGTTCACGAGCGACTCGAACAGATCGAACGCGCCCGCGACGCGCAGACCCCTGTGCGCGGCGAGGGCGTGACCCAGCACCGCGTCGCGCGCGTGCGCGCGCACGAACGGGCGCAGGTCGGCCGACGCGCCGAGCACACGCTCGACGACGCGGAGCGCCGCGGCGCGGGCGGCCTCGCTACCGGCGCTCGCGCCGTGGATGCGCACGCGCAGACGCGCGCGCGACGCCGGCCCCTCCTGAGCGACGCGCACGAGCGCGAGACCGCGGCCGGCGGGAACGAGGCGAGCGAACCCGCCATCGCCGACGCGACTGATCGGATCCGGAAGGCGCGTGAAGCGGGCGCTGGTGCGGGCCAGCGAGAACGGCCCGCGCGGCACGTAGACGAGCTCGTCGGTCGGCTCCGAAGCGCGCGCGCCCATCGTCAGCGCCGGAGCTCGAGCTCCACCGGGCAGTGGTCGGAGCCGCGCACCTTCGTCTGGTGGCGGACGCGCTTGACGCGGTCCATCAGCTCCGGGTTCGCGATGAAGTAGTCGAGCCGCCAGCCGATGTTCCGCTCGCGCACGCCGGGGCGGTAGCTCCACCACGTGTAGTGGCCCGGCTCGGGGCAGAGACTCCGGAACGTGTCGACCCAGCCGTGACGCGAGGTGAAGCGCTCCATCCAGGCGCGTTCCTCGGGAAGGAACCCGGCGTTCCTCTCGTTCTGCTTCGGATTCGCGAGATCGATCGCGCGGTGCGAGATGTTGTGATCCCCGCAGAGGAGCACGTTCTTGCCCGCGTGCCGGTAGCCGTTCACGAGCCGGAGCATCGCGGCGCAGAAGCGCAGCTTGTAGTCGAGCCGCGCGTGGTCGCGCTGGCTGTTCGGGAAATAGGCGTTCACCAGCACGAAGTCACGGAACTCGGTGCGGAGGACGCGCCCCTCGCGATCGAACTCCGGAGAGCCGAGGCCTCGAACGACCGCGAGGGGTTCTTCGCGCGTGAACGTCGCCACGCCGCTGTAGCCCGGGCGCTCGGCGGGGTGGAAGTAGGCGTGGTAGCCGGCCGGATTCCGCATCCCGTCCGAGAGCTGGTCCGGGTGCACCTTGATCTCCTGCACGCAGATCGCGAACGCGCGCTGTCCGGCGAACCAGTCCAGAAAGCCAGCGCGCTCCGCGGCGCGCAAGCCGTTCACGTTCCAGGAGAAGAGCAACACGGGGGCGATATTGAGTTGACCCTCACGCACACGCAACTGCGAGCCGGCTCCTACTCCTGCGCACGTGTTGCGCCGATAGGGCGAGCATGTGGAAGGTGGCGCTGTTTCTGGTCGTGCTTGCCGCGGCCGGACACTTTGCCGTCCAGTACATCCGGACGAACCCGCTCCACCCGGTGATCGAGGCCGGCGACGTGGTGGTGGAGACCACCGACTTCCTGGTTCGCCTCAGCCGCGAGGGGCCCGTCGAGGGCGTCTACCTGGTCGTGTCGGCCAAGAGCATCGACTGGTCCCAAGACCCCGCGAATGTCGAGCTCTCCGTCATCGACTTCGCCGAGGCGAAGGACTTCCTGCGCGCATACCCGGACTTCCACCGCTATGGCTCGATGCCTGGCTTGCGGCTCGACAACCTCTCGGCGCCGCTCGCGGTGATCGGCGCGAACCGGCTCGCCTACGGGAAGCTGCGCGACCTGATCGACGCCCACGACGGCCGCGTCCGCCAGCAGGGCGAGCGCCTGTGCATCACCATCTCGGGTGAGTCGTTGCGCGTGTCCGCGGCGCGCTCGCTCAACGAAGACACCGATCACACGCAGACCTTGCAGGCTCGCGACCCGGACATGCGCCGCGTGTTCGCGAACCAGGTGAGCGTCGACGACTGCGTGAAGGTGCTGGCGGTGTCTCGCTAGCGCGAGCGCAGTGCGGCGACGCTCGACGTCGTCGAGACGCCGTACGGAACGAGCAAGGTCAGGCAGATCTTGAAGACCCGCTCCGCGTCGAGCTGTCCGCGCAGCAGCGCGTCGCCGTGGTTGATCGCGATCAGGATCGTTCCGACCACGACCATCGTCCGCAGCGCGCGGCGCACGACGGAGCGTTGCATGGCGATGCGCAGCCAATCCGACACGGCGCGCAGTCTAGCGTGATCCGCGCTCGGACAGGGCCGCGAGCTTGCGCTCGATCACCGGGCGCAGCTCCGCGGCGCGGGCTTCCTTGATGCCCTCGTAGCCGCGAATTCCCTCGACCAGGCGCGCGATCTCGAGCGCCTCGCCGCGGTTCTCGACACAGAGCTTGCCGGCGAGCGCGTCGAGCACGCCCTCGTACCAGCGCGCGAGCTCGCGCTCGAGCCGCCGCACGCGTGTCCAGCCGAACGGATCGAGCGGCGTCCCGCGCAGGCGGCGGGCCGCGGCGAGTGCGCCGAACAGCGGCTCCGCCCACTCGCCCAGCGCGACCTTGCGCTTCACGCCGAGCGCGCGAAGCAGCGGCGGGTGCAGGTGGTATGCGATGACGGGCTCGGTCGCCGCATGACGCCGCAGCCAGCGGCGGTGCGGACCGCGCAACAAGAGGCGCGCGACTTCGTACTCGTCCTTGTACGCGAGCAGGCGATAGAGCTCGCGCGCGCCGGTCTCGGTGAGGGTCGGGCTCTCCGGGTCGACCGAGGCTTCGGCGCGCGCGAGCGCGGCGATGCGCGCGCAGTAGCGCGCGGCGAGGCGCGTTCCCTGGTAGTCGACGAGGTCGAGGGCGAACGCCGCGATCCGGCAGGTGACTCGATCGGAGTCCTTGGCGTCCTGGAAGGCGCCGAGCGCTTCGTGAACCGCGCTCCAGGCCTTCCCGAGCGCGCGCGACGCGCGCTCCACCGAGTCCTCGTCGCCGATCGCCGGGGGCGTCGCGTCGTGCAGGAGCCGCGCGACGAGCGGTGCGTCGACGGCCGCGGCGCGCCCCAGTGCGAACGCGCGCAGGTTCGACGCGACCGCGACGCCGTTCTCCGAGATGGCGCGCTCGAGCGCGCTCGCCGAGAGCGGCACGAGCCCGCGCTGCCAGGCGAAGCCGAGCAGGACGAGGTTCGCCGCGAGCGCCTGCCCGAGCGCCGCCTCCGCGAGCAGCTCTGCGGGCAACAGGTCGAGCGAGCGCGTCGCCGCGCGCAGCGGCTCGATCAGCTCGGACACCTCCGGCGGCCGGAATCCCGCTGAGCCGATGTCCGCGCCGGTCGGCACGTAGAGGTCGTGCACCACCGCGCGCGTGCGCGCGGGATCGAGCGCGCGCAGCGCGTCGCGGTCGGAGGAGCCGAGCGGATCGAACGCGAGCAGGACGTCCGCGCGGCCCGGCTCGATCCGCGGACTGCCCACGAGCGGCTCGCGCGACAGCACGCAGTGCGAGACCACCTTGCCGCCGCGCTGTGCAAGCCCGGTCTGGTCCAGGTGCATCGCGTACAGGCCCTCGTGCTCCGCGGCGCGCACGAGCAGCGCATCGATCGTGACGACGCCCGTGCTGCCGATGCCGACGAGCTGGATTTCGTACCGCCCGCCGTCCCAATCCGGCGTCGGTCGCTCGGGCAGCTCCGCGGAGAGCAACGACTCGAACGCGACCGGCTCCGCAGGGGACGCCTCGACCGAGAGGAACGCGGGGCAGTCGCCGTCGAGGCAGGCGCGGTCGTCGCTGCACGAGCCGGCATGAACGCGCGTCTTGCGGCCGAGCGCGGTCTCCACCGGACGCAGCGACACGCACGACGACTTGATCCCGCAGTCGCCGCAGCCCTCGCAGACATCCTCGTTGATGACGATGCTCGCGCGCGGGCGCGCGAGCACGCCGCGGCGTTCGAGCCGCTGCTTCTCGTTCGCGCAGAGCTCGTCCCAGATCATCGCGGTGACGCCAGGCGCGTCGCGCAGCTCGCGCATGGCGCCGTCCCAGTCGTGCCGCTCGACCACGCGCACGCGCGGCTCGTGGGCGGCCAGCGCCACGAGCTCGCGGTCGGTGCTCATGGCCACGACCTGGCGCACGCCGTCGGCCAGCAGGTCGCGCGCGAGCGCTTCGATCGGCTTGGCGCCGACCGCGTGCTGCCCGCCGGTCATCGCCACCACGCCGTTCCAGAGGATCTTGAAGGTGATCGCCACGCCGGCCTCGACGCAGGCGCGCACGGCCAGGCGGCCGGAGTGGAAGTAGGTGCCGTCGCCCAGGTTCTGGAACAGGTGTCGCGTATCGGTGTACGGGGCGAGCCCGATCCAGTGCGCGCCTTCCGATCCCATCGCGCCGAGCAGCCGCACCTCGCGCTCGGGCATCAGCATCGCCATCGTGTGGCAGCCGATGCCGCCGCCCGCGAGCGAGCCCTCGGGCAGCTTCGTCGACGCCGAGTGCGGGCAGCCGCTGCAGAAGTGCGGCGCGCGCGAAGGCTCGGCGGCGTGCGACGCGCGCGCGGCCGCGGCCTCGAGCGGTGCGAGCCGCGCGCCGAGGCGCTCGTCACCGAGGCGTTCGGCGAGCCACGGTGCGAGATCGGCCGCGAGCGTGCCCGCGGTGATCTCGTGGCGTCTCGCGAGCCACGGCGCGCCGTGCGCATCGAGCTGACCGACGACCTGCGGGCGCGAGTCCCCGGCGTAGAGCGCTGCGCGCACCTGATCCTCGAGCCAGGCGCGGCGCGAGTCGATCACCGCCACGGCCTCGAGACCTTTGGCGAACTCGCGCACGCGCTCGCCCTCGAGCGGCCAGACGAGGTCGATCTTCAGCAGTCGCAGGCCGAGGCGTTCGCGCTCGTGTTCGGTGAGACCGAGCAGCTCGAGCGCGCTCTCGAGCTCGCGATAGAGCGAGCCCGACGCGACCAGGCCGACCCGATCGCGCGCGTGCCGCGAGGTGATCGCGTTCAAGCCGTTCGCGCGCGCGAACCGGTGCACCGCCTCGAGCTTCGCGAAGACGAGCTCCTGCTCGATGCGCAGCACGTTCGGCGGAAGCAGGTGCGTGTCGAGCCGCGGCGCGAGGCGGCCGATCGGCTGCGCGAGCTCGGGCCGCGCGATCTCGACCGCGACGTCTGCGAGCTCGATGATGCGCCCGGAATCGGCGACGTCCGCCACCATGCGCAGCCCGCTCCAGAGCCCCGCGTAGCGCGACAGCTCGAACGCCAGATGCCCCAGCCGCAGCACCTCGCCGGGATCCGCGGGCGCGAAGAGGGGAATGTACGCGTGCGCGAACGCGTGCTCGCTGTGACTCGGCAGCGACGAGCTCTTGCAGAACGGGTCGTCGCCGACCACCGCCAGCGCGCCGCCGCGCGGACCCGCGCCCACGAAGTTCGCGTGCCGCAGCGCATCGAGCGAGCGATCGAGACCCGGCGCCTTGCCGAACCAGAAACCGAGCACGCCGTCGTAGCGCGAGTGCGGGAAGGTCTCGACGAGCTGGGTCCCGGCGACGGCGCTGGCCGCGAGCTCCTCGTTCAGACCGGGGACCAGACGCACGTCCGAGCGCGCGAGCAGCGGCGCGAGGCTGCGCAACAGCCCGTCGAGCCCGGCCAGCGGCGATCCCGGGTAGCCCGAGAAGAACGCCGCGGTGCGAAGTCCCGCGCGAGAGTCGCGCCGGAGCTGATCGAGCGCGAGCCGGACGAGCGCCTGCAGCCCCGTCAGGTGCACGCGTCCACTCGGCTTCGTGTAGCGCTCCCAGAGCGGAGGATCCGGGCTGAGCGTGGCGCTCATGTCCCGGAATTTATCGGAGGTGCGTCGCGCCCGCTTGAGGTGAACTTGCGTGTGCCCGGATGCGCGGCGGCCCCTGAGTCGCAAGCGTGGCCAGAGGCCACGCGCGCAGCGAGGCGCAGCCGAGCGTAGAGGGGTGGCGCGCGGCCGCCCGCGCGCCGGGCCCCCTAAGACCTATTTCCCGGACAGCGGCGCCACGACCTTTTCCGCGAAGGCCTCGACCACGGCCTGGTCGCGGGCCTGGATCACGATGTAGGAGAGGCCGTAGCGCTCGCGGCGCTTCTCGAGCCCGTCGCGAATCTCGGCGGGCGAGCCCGTCAGGAAGATCGGACAGGCCGCGACCTGCTCCACGGTCATGCCCGAGCCCGAGGCGAGCGCCTTGCGGATGCCGCTCGGGTCGTCCGTGATCACCGTCGCGAACGTGAGCGAGTTCAGCTCGATCTCGTCGAAGCTCCGGCCCGCCGCTTCTGCGCCCGCGCGCACGTTCGCGATCTTCTCGTCGAGCCGCTCCGGCGCGAGGTCCGCGGCGCTGTTCGGCGTGACCTTGCCCTCGGGCAGGCTCGGGTTGATGCCGACGATGTCGGCGTGCCGTCCCGCGAGTCGGAGCACGCGCGGTCCGCCGCCGCCGATCAGGATCTTCGGCCGCGACCCCGCGGGCAGCTCTGCCGCCTTGGCGATGTTCGTGATCTTGTAGTGCTTGCCGGCGAACGTCGTGCGCTCGTTCTCCCACATGCTTCGGATGATCTTGAGCGCCTCGTCGAGCCGCTCGATGCGCACGCCCGGGCGGTCGTACGGCATGCCCGCCTCGTCGTAGTCCGTGCGCATCCAGCCCGCGCCGATGCCGAACTCGTGCCGCCCGCCGGAGAGGAGCTGGATCGTGGCGGCCCCCTTGGCGTGGATCACCGGGTGGCGGTAGTCCACGTCGTAGACGAGCGAGCCGACATTGAGCCGTGTCGTCACCGCCGCCGCTGCGGCGAGCAGCGCCGTCGGATCCCACTGCGGGCCGAAGTGGTCCGGGCAGAAGACGGTCGAGTAGCCGAGCCGCTCGAACGAGCGAACTCGCTCGACCCAGCCGTCTGCGGGGAGTGCGGAGATCTGGACCGCGAAGCGAAACGGTTTGGCCATGGGCCGATGTTACTCGATCCGCCGCACCGCGTGTTCAGTCTCTTTTGCGCACCTGGTCGGCGGTGATGAGTCGCACCGCGCGCTCGTAGGTGAAGTACGACCACGCCCATTCGATGAGCACGAGCAGCTTGTTGCGAAAGCCGATCAGCTGCGCGATGTGGACCGCCAGCCAGAGCAGCCAGGCGAAGAAGCCGGTGAACGCGAAGCGCCCGAGCTGCGCGACCGCGGCGTTGCGGCCGATCGTCGAGAGCGAGCCGGGGTTGCGATAGACGAACGGCTCGAGCGGCGCGCCCTCGATCGCACGTGCGATGTTGCGCGCGGCCGCGAGTCCCTGCTGCATCGCGACCGGCGCCATCATCGGCAGCGGCTGGCCGTCGAGCACGAGCACCGCGGCGTCGCCGATCGCGAACACCTCGTCGTGACCGGGCACCTGCAGGGTGTCGCGGATGCGCACGCGCCCCTGCGGGCCGAGCGGCAGGCCGAGCTGCTCGACGATCCCTGCCGCGCGCGCGCCCGCCGCCCAGATCAAGGTGCGCGCGGGAATGACCTCGCCGCCCGCGAGGCAGACGCGCTCGCCGTCGTACTCGATCACCTGCGCGCCGAAGCGAACCTCGACGTACTTCTTCCACAAGCGCTGCGCGGTGGCTTCGCGGAGCTTCTCGGGCAGCGCCGAGAGCAGCGAGTGCGTGGCCTCGAGCAGGACCACGCGCACGTCCTTGATCTCGAGCGTCGGGAAGTCCTTGGCGAGCACGACGCGCACGAGCTCGGAGAGCGCCCCCGCGCTCTCGACGCCCGTCGGCCCGCCGCCCACGACCACGAACGTGAGGTGCGCGCGCCGCCGCTCCGCGTTCGGCTCCTGCAGCGCGAGCTCGAAGCTGCGCAGGATCTGGTTGCGGATGTTCACCGCCTCGTCGAGGTCCTTCAGCCCGAAGCCGTGCTGCGCGACCGACTCCAGCCCGAAGAAGTTCGTGCGCCCGCCGACGGCCAGCACGAGAAAGTCGTAGCCGATCGCGCCCTCGCTGGTGCTGAGCTCGCGCTTGTCGAAGTCGACCGACTCCACGCGCGCGAGCCGGAACTCCAGGTTCTCCTGGCGCCGCAGGATCGTGCGCACCGGGTAGGCGATGCTCTCGGGCGGGAGCATCGAGGTCGCGACCTGGTAGAGCAGCGGCTGGAAGAGATGGTAGTTGCGCTGGTCGACCAGGGTCACGCGCACCGGCGCCGCCGCGAGCTCGCGCGCGGCGCGCAAACCGCCGAAGCCCGCTCCGACGATCACCACCCGCGGCTGCTCTCGATCCCGCGCTTCGTCCGCTCGCACCGCGGGCAGCATAGCGCCCCTTCACCTACGATCCTCGGCGCATGCTCGACACCATCCACGCCGTGCAGACGCCGGAGGGCGTCGACCTCGCCCTGCGCGTGGCCGGGCCCGTACCGCGCGCGCTGGCCTGGGCGGTGGACGCGAGCCTCCAGCTCGGCGTCGCCGCGGCCATGTGGATCCTGTTCGGGATGATCGGCGGGCTCGCGGGACTCGGTCTCGGGCTGGTGCTGATCGCCCAGTTCCTGGTGATGTGGTTCTACCCGGTCCTGTTCGAGGTGCGCGCGCACGGGCAGACGCCGGGCAAGCGGATGCTCGGCCTGCGCGTGGTGCAGGAGAACGGCACGCCGGTCGGCGTCGCGGCATCGGTGCTGCGGAACTTCCTCCTGGTCGCCGACTTCCTGCCGCTTCTCTATCTCGCGGGGCTGGTGAGCATGATCGCCGATCCGAGCTTCCGGCGGCTCGGCGATCTCGCGGCCGGGACCCTCGTGGTCTACGCCGATCCGCCGCGCGTGCGACTGGCCGTGATTCCCGACGTGACTCCCGTCCCGCCGCCGTTCCCACTCACGCTCGAGGAGCAAGCCGCCGTGATCGCGTTCGCGCAGCGCGCGGACAGCCTCTCGGCCGAGCGCGCCGCCGAGCTCGCCTCGATCCCGCGCCAGCTCGCGGGCGACGACGAGCCGCGCGCGCGGCTGATCGCGCAGGCCGCGTACCTCGTGGGACGGACCGGTTGAAGCTCGCCGCATTCGAGGCGCAGGGCCGGGCGCGCTGGGATCGCTTCGCGCTCCTCCTGGCGGCGCTCGAGCGCGGCGATCGCGCGGACGCGGCGGAGCTCGCGCCGCTCTACCGCCACGTCTGCCACGATCTCTCGCTCGCGCGCGAGCGGCAGATCTCGGGTGCGCTCGTCGCGGAGCTGAACGAGCTCGCGCTCTCCGGCCACCGGCTGCTCTACCAGGCGCGCACGGGTCAGTGGCGCAGCATCGGCGCATTCCTCGCGCGCGACTTCCCGCGCGCGGTGCGGCGCGAGTGGCGGCTGGTCGCGGTCCTGCATGCGCTCTTCTACGGGCTGGCGCTCGGCCTGGCCGTGCTCGCCTGGCAGCACCCCGATCTGATCTACAGCTTCGTGGATCCCGCGAACGTCAGCGAGATCGAGGAGATGTATGACCCCGCGGGACCGGTCGCGGGCGACGCGCGCGGCGCCGAGGACGATGCGACCATGTTCGGGTTCTACATCTGGAACAACATCTCGATCGCCTTCCGCACCTTCGCGAGCGGTCTCGCCTTCGGCGTGGGAACCTTGGTGAGCGTGATCTTCAACGCGCTGTATTTCGGGCTGATCGCGAGTCACCTCGCGAAGGTCGGATCGGCCGAGCCGTTCTTCACGTTCGTGGTGGCGCACGGCGCGTTCGAGCTGACGGCGATCCTCTTGTCGGGCGTGGCGGGCATGCGCCTGGGCCTCTCGGTGCTCGCTCCGGGCGCGCGAAGTCGGGTCGCTGCGATGCGCGAGGCCGCGCTCGCGAGCCTTCCGATCATCGCCGGCGCGGCGTTGATGCTCCTGGCGGCTGCGGGCATCGAGGCCTTCTGGTCGCCGCGCCAGCTCGCGCCGTACGTGAAGTACGCGGTGGGCGCGGCGCTGTGGCTGCTGGTCGCGCTCTGGCTCGCGCTCGCGGGACGCGCACATGGAGACTGAGAGCATCGCCGTCGAGGTGCGCCCACGCGCCGGCTTCGAGGCCGTGGATCTCGGCTTCCGCTTCGCGCGCGCGATCTTCTGGCCGCTCTTCCCGGCGCACGCGATCGTGGTCGCGGCGTTCGCGTTCGCGCTCTACGCCGGCCTCGGTACGCGACTCTGGCTGGCGGCGCTGCTCGTCTGGTGGCTCAAGCCGCTCTACGATCGCGTGGCGCTGGCCGTGCTCGCCGAGGCGCTGTTCGGGCGCGTACCTACCTTGCTCGAGACGCTCGCGAGCGTGCCCCGCCTGATCACGACCACGGGTCTCCTCCAGTCACTCACATGGCTCCGGTTCTCGCCGCTGCGGTCGTTCACCGCGCCGGTGCTCCAGCTCGAAGGCCTGCGCGGGATCGAGCGCTCGCGCAGGGTGAGCGTGCTCGTCGGGCGCGACTCGAGCGCCGCCCTCGGTCTGTTCTTCGCCTGCAGCACCTTCGAGCTCGTGATCTTCGCCGCAGGGCTGCAGCTCGCGGCGACGCTTCGCCCCGAAGGGGAGATGGCGGAGTTCTGGGCCGGCGTCCTGGGGGGCGCGGGTCCGCAGCTCACCTGGATCGAGGCGGTGCTCTACACGCTCGCGATCGCCGCGATCGAGCCGCTCTACGTCGCGGGCGGCTTCGCGCTGTACGTGAACCGCCGCGTCTGGCTCGAGGGCTGGGACGTCGATCTCGCGTTCCGCAGGCTCGAGCAGCGCGCGCTCGCGCGGGGAATTCGCGCTCGGCTCGCGCGCGGCGCGTCGCTCGGGGTGCTCGCGATCGCGCTGCTGCTGCCCGGACTGGCGCACGCGCAGTGCGAGGTGCCCGGCCCGGCGGGCGCCGGACCGTGCATCGACGCGGTGCTCGCGGATCCCGAGTTCTCGACCGTCGAGAAGGTCGAGCTCTGGCTCCCGAAGGAGAGTGCGCCGCAGAGCAGCGAGCCCGGCCTGCTCGGGCGCTTCGTGCTCTGGCTCGGCTCGGTGGGGGCGACACTTCTCCGCGTCGGCGCATGGCTCGCGCTGGCGCTGGTGGTCGCGGCGCTCGCAATCGTGATCCTGCGCGCGCTGCGCGCGCGCGAGCGCGCGCCCGAAGCCGTCGCTCCGGACGAGTCCCAGGTGCGCTTCGGCCTCGATCTCCGACCCGAGGCGCTCCCTCCCGACGTGATTGCCGCGGCGCTCGCGCGCTTCTCCGCCGGAGACGCGCCCGGCGCGCTCTCGCTGCTCTACCGCGGCGCGCTGGTACATCTGGTTCGCGGGCTGGGCCTGCGCGTTCCCGCCAGCGCGACGGAGGGCGAGTGCGAGCGGATCGCACGCGCGGCGCTCGACTCGGGGCTCGCGAGCGACTTCGCGCTGCTGACGCGCGCCTGGGTCTTCTGTGCCTACGCGCACGAGGCGCCCGCGCCGGAGGCCTTCGCCGAGCTCTGTCAGCGCTGGCGGCCGCACCTGGGAGCTTCGCCGTGAGTCCGTCCCGACGCGCGGGCTGGGCGGCCTTTGGCGTCGCGACGGCGACCCTCGTCGCCGTCTTCTTCTCGTCGTGCGAGAAGCGCACGGTCGACTTCACGCGCGGCTATCACGGCGAGGCCGCGCGCAACAAGTATCTCGCCGGGGAGCGCCTGCTCGAGCGCATGGGCACGTCCGTGCGCAGCTTCGCCGATCTCTCGGGGCTGTCCGAGCTGCCGCCCGCAGACGCCACGTTGATCCTCCCGACCGAGCGCAAGACCTTGGACGCCTCTCGCTCCGAGGCGCTGCTTCGCTGGGTCGAGAGCGGCGGCCACCTCGTCATCGTGAGCTGGCAGCTCTTCGACGATCCGGAGCGCGAGGCCGACCTCGTGCTCGATCCGATCGGCGTGCGCCAGTATCTGAACGCGGAGGAAGAAGGGGAGGACGAGGCGCCGAGCGTCGAGCCCGACGAACCTCCTCTGCTCGAAGCACCCGAGTCACCGGCGATCAAGACCAGCGCGAGCGACGAAGACGCGGAAGAGCCGGAGCCCGAGGTGGCGCTCGCGGAGTTCCCCGACCGCGAGACGCCGCTCGAGGTCGAGTTCGATCCCGAGTTCCGCTTCGAGCTCAGCCCGGACGCCGAGACGTCGCGAGTCTTCGCGGTCGCGGACTCGAACGGCACGCATCTGGTGACGTTGCAGCACGGGCAGGGCCTCGTCACCGCGCTGACGGACGACTACTTCCTGGCTCAGCCGACGATCGGCGACTTCGATCACGCCGAGCTCTTGTACCGGCTCGCGCACTGGGGCGGCCGCTCCGGGCCGGTGTGGATCTTCTACGGCGACGCGTATCCGGGCGCGGCCGCGCTGTTGTGGCGCCACGGTTGGATGGTGGTGGTGACGGCGGCGTTCGCGCTCGCGCTCTGGCTCTGGTCCGCGTCGCGCCGCTTCGGGCCGCTCGCGCCGGATCCGACGCGCGAACGGCGCGAGCTGATGGAACACGTACGCGCGGCCGGTCTGTTCCAGTGGCGGCGCGGCGCGGCGCCCGCGCTGCTCGCCGCCGTGCGCGAAGCCGTGCTCGCGCGCGTGCGTGAGCGCCATCCGAGCTTCACCTCGCTCGATCCCGCGCAGCAGGCGGAGCGGCTGGCGCAGCTCGCGGATCTGCCGCGCGCGCGGGTCAGCGCCGCGCTGGCATTCCAGACCGACAGCGAAGCGGGTCGTTTCGCGAAGGACGTCGCCGTTCTCGAGAAGATCAGGAGATCGCTATGAGTTCCGAAGCACCCGCGACCGCGCGCGCCGAGATCGAGCGCGCCGCCGAGCTCGCGCGGCAGATGCGGGCCGAAATCCGCAAGGTCTTCGTCGGCCAGGACGAAGTGGTCGACCAGACGCTCGTGGCGCTCTTCGCCGCGGGTCACGTGCTGGTCGAGGGCGTGCCCGGTCTCGGCAAGACCTTGCTCGTGCGGGCCCTCGCGCGCTCGTTCTCGGGGTCGAGCGCGCGCATCCAGTTCACGCCCGACCTGATGCCCGCGGACATCGTCGGCCACGTCATGTACGAGGCCGCGACCGGCGAGATGCGACTCCGCCGCGGGCCCGTGTTCACGAACCTCCTGCTCGCGGACGAGATCAACCGCGCGCCGGCGAAGACGCAGGCCGCCCTGCTCGAGGTGATGCAGGAGCGGCAGGTGACGCTCGAGGGACAGTCACTGGAGGTGCCCGCGCCGTTCATGACGCTCGCCACGCAGAACCCGATCGAGCTCGAGGGCACCTACCCGCTGCCCGAGGCGCAGATCGACCGGTTCCTGCTGAAGGTGCAGATCGACTATCCGAGCGCCGCCGAGGAGCTCGAGCTCGTGCGCCGGGTCGCGCAGGGCCAGGTCGGCGACTCGCTCGACCTGTCGCCCGTCTCTCCGGTGTCGGACTCGGCGGGGATCGTCGCGATCCAGGCCGCGGCCGCGGCGGTCTTCGTCGACGAGCGCATCTCCGAGTACGTCGTCCGCCTCGTGCGCGCGACCCGCGCCTGGGCCGGCGTCGCGCTCGGCGCGGGGCCGCGCGGAGGACTCGCGCTGGTGCGCGCGGCGCGCGCGCTGGCGCTCCTCGACGGCCGGAGCTTCGTCACGCCGGACGACGTGAAGGCGATCGCATTGCCGGCCCTTCGGCACCGCGTTCTCCTCTCGCCCGAGGTGGAGCTCGAGGGGCAGCGCACCGACACGATCATCGAGGCGATCCTCGCGCAGACGGAGGCGCCGCGCACTTGAGTCCGTCGCGCCGGCTGGTCGGCCTCGCCGCGCTCGCGCTGGCGCTCTCCGTCGCGGCGGCGTTCCTGCCGCTGCTCCTGCCGGTGTGGTGGGCGGTGCTCGGGGCGATTGCGCTCGCGGCCGCGATCGACTTCGCGCTCGCGTTCACGCTCGGACCCTTCGAGGCGAAGCGCACCGTGCCGCACTCGCTCGCCGTCGGGACCCGGCACGCCGTCGCGCTCGAGATCGCGAATCGCGGCGGCCGGAGAGCGCGCCTCGCGGTCTTCGATCACGTGCCCGCGAGCCTCTCGGCGAGCGGGCTGCCGCGGGTTCTCGACCTCGCCCCGGGCGCGACCGCGCAGTTCACGTACGACATCGCGCCGTCCGGGCGCGGGGAGCTCCGCATCGGCGCGCTCGAGCTCGTCGCGATCCCGCCGCTCGGGCTGTGGCGGCGGCGCCTGCGCGCCGGATCCGAGCAACACGTGCGCGTGTACCCGAACTTCCGCGCGGTCTCGCGCTACGAGCTCCTCGCCGCCGCGAACCGGGCGGGCGAGCTCGGCATCCGCCGGCGCCGGCAGCGCGGCGAAGGGCTCGAGTTCCACCAGCTCCGCGAGTACCGCCAGGGCGACAGTCTGCGGCAGATCGACTGGAAGGCGACCGCGCGCCTGCGCCGCGCGGTGTCGCGCGAGTACGAGGAGGAGCGCGACCAGCAGATCGTGTTCCTGCTCGACTGCGGGCGGAAGATGCACGCGCGCGACGGCGCGCTCTCGCACTTCGACCACGCGCTCGACGCGGTGCTCCTGCTCGCGCACGTCGCGCTCCGGCAGGGCGACGCGGTGGGCCTGCTCACGTTCGGCGGCGAGCCGCGCTGGCTCGCGCCGCGCAAGGGCGCCGCGCAGCTCGACCGGGTGATGAACTCGGTCTACGACCTCGAGAGCAGCACGCGCGCGTCCGACTATCTCGCCGGCGCGCAGGATCTCGCGGGCCGGCTGGCCAAGCGCGCGCTCGTGGTCGTGATCTCGAACCTGCGCGACGAGGAGCACGAGGAGCTGCGCCGCGCCGCGCGCCTGCTCGGCCGCCGGCACCTCGTGCTGGTGGCGAGCATGAAGGAGCGCGCGCTCTCGGCGGCACTCGAGACGAAGGTGAAGGACCTCGACTCCGCGCTCACGGTCGCCGCGACGCACCAGTACCTGCTCGCGCGCCACCGCGCCCACGAGCGCCTGCGCCGGAGCGGTGTCCTCGCGCTCGACGCCGAGCCGCAGAAGCTCGCGATCGCGCTGGTGAACGGCTACCTGGACGTGAAAGCCGCCGGCGTCCTGTAGCGGGGCCCGGCGCGCCCCCGCGGACATCGGCCCGCGGGCCGATATCGGGCCGCGCGCCATCCGCACTACGCTCGGCTTCGCCTCGCTGCGCGGTTTGCGGGACGAACACCCGACGTAGCTTCCTGGGGCGCGGCGCCCCTCAGTCGACGATCGAGAGCGCCTGGCGGGGGCAGAGGCGGACGGCGGCCTCGACCTTCTTGCGCAGCGACTCGGGCGGGTTGTCGATGAGCACGTGCAGGTTGTCGTTCTCGTCGACGCGGAAGACCTCGGGGGCCTGGTCCACGCAAACAGCATTCGCTTCGCACAGGTCGTAGTCGACGACGACTTTCATGGCTCTCTCCCGGGATGTTCCGCGCGCCAAGCCTACCACGGCATGCGCATCTGTTGCCGGTGGTTCGTGGGGCCGAAAGCGGCTATGCATCAGCCGCCGTGGATGACAGAGAGGCGAGGATCATCGCGACCGCCGTCGCGCTCGCGGAGGAGGGCGGCTTCGAGGCCGTCCGCCTGCGCGATGTCGCGAAACACGCGGGGGTCGCGCTGGGCACCCTCTATCGCCACTTCCGCAGCAAGGACGACCTGCTGATCGCGGCGCTCGCGCGCGAGGCCGCCGGCCTGGCAGCGCGCATGGCGAAGCAGCCGCCCGACGGCGCGACCGCGCGCGACCGGGTGACCGCCTACTTCGCGGCCGCAACGCGAACGCTCTGCCGCAAGCCGAAGCTCACGCGCGCGGTGCTGCGCGCGGCGAGCTCGGACGAGCCGGAGCTGGCGGGCAAGATCCGCGCCTTCCACGGCATCGCGGGAGACCTGCTCGTCCGCGCCCTGCGCGCCGATCCGAACGCGACGCTCGACTCGGCCAGCGAGCACGAGCAGCGCGTCTGCATCGTGCTGCAGCAGGTCTGGTTCGCCGCGCTGATCGGCTGGATGAGCGGGCTGCACAAGCAGTCGGAGGTGGTCGCGCAGGTGCGGATCGCCGCCGAGCTTCTGCTGCCCTAGACCCGGTCTAGCGCGGGCGCCCGCGCGGCAATGCCGGAAGCGACGCCGTGAGGTCGTACCAGGGCGCCTTGTCCTCGGTCCAGATGTGGATCACGGGTTTGGTCCCCGGATCGGTGTCGAGGCTGCCGACCCGCAGGATGATCTCCGCTTCCTGATCCCACGCGGCGACCAGCTGCGAGCCGCAGCGGGAGCAGAAGAACCTGCGCTTCCCCGGCGACGATTCGTAGGAAGAGAGCAGATTCTCGCCCGCGACCCAGCGGAAGCCCTCGCGCGGAACCCGCGCGGTGGTGGAGAACGCTGCGCCGTGCGCCTTGCGACACGTCCGGCAGTGGCAGTTGCCGAGCGGGCCGACCGGTCCGTCCGAGGCGTATCTCACCGCGCCGCAGAGACAGCTGCCCTCCAGCGCGCTCACGGATCGTCGCTCAACCGCGCGGGAGCGACTTCTCGAGCCGCTCGAGGATCTGCGAGAGGATCGCGCGCGAGGTCGCGAAGTTCAGGCGCACGAAGCCGTCTCCACCCGGTCCGTTCCTGCGTCCGTCGGAGAGCGCGACCCGCGCGCGCTCCAGGAAGAACGTGAACGGGTCGGGCTCGAGCTTCAGCGCGCGGCAGTCGAGCCAGGCGAGATAGGTCGCCTCGGGCGCGACGTGCGAGATGCCGGGCAGGCGCTCCTTCACGAAGCGCGCGACGAACGCGCGGTTCCCATCGAGATAGCGCAGCACGTCGTCGAGCCACGGCTGCGCGCTGGTCCACGCGACCTCCGAGGCGCCGAGGCCGAAGCTGCCCAGACCCCCGCGCAGATGCGACGGCAGCGTCTGGAAGCGCGCCTTCAGCTCGTCGCTGCCGAAGACCGCGACCCCGCAGCGCAGGCCGGCCATGTTGAATGCCTTCGTCGCCGAGGTCAGCGTGAGCGTGCGCGCTTCGATCTCCGGCCCGAGCGTCGCGATCGGGATGTAGCGGTGACCCGGAAACGCGAGATCGCCGTGCACTTCGTCGGAGATCACGATCAGGTCCCGCTCGATCGCGATCTCGGCCAGGCGCTCGAGCTCTGCCTTGGTGAAGACGCGGCCGGTCGGGTTCTGCGGGTTGCAGAGCAGGAGGATGCGCGTGCGCGCGTCGATCCGCGCGCGCAGGTCGTCGAAGTCGATCTCGTAGCCGCGCGGTCCCTGCACGAGCTCGTTCACGACGCGCGTGCGGCCGATCTCGGAGACCGCCGACAGGAACCAGGGGTACACCGGAGTCTGTACCACCACGCCGTCGCCCGGCTGCGAGAGCGTGTAGAGCCCGAGATAGATGCCCTGCACCACGTCGGTGATCACGAGGACCCGGTGCGGATCGACCTGCCAGCCGTAGCGCTCGAGCGCGCGCTTGGCGAACACCGTGGGCAGGGAGCTCGGCGTGGGATTCACCGGATAGCCCAGATCGTTCGAGCGCACGGCCTCCGCCAGGTAGCGCGAGATCGGCTCCGCGACCGGGAAGTCCATGTCCGCGACCCAGGCCGGGAGTACGTCGGAGGCGTACTGCGTCCACTTCTCGCCAGTGCGCCTGCGCAAGGCCGCGATGTCGAGGTCGTCGAAGCTCATGGTGCCCATTCTAGCGGGAAGCGCTCCGCCAGGCCTGTTCGCAGCCAGACGAGCTCGAGGGCGGGCGCGGGCTCCTCCGGGAACGCGCGCGCGACGCCGCGCGCGTAGGCCGCGAGCTGCGCGCGGTAGCGGGTCCGCGCAGCCTCGTCCGGAGCGCGATCGGTCTTGTAGTCGGCCACCACCAGACGCCCGTCGGTGTCGCGGTAGAGGAGGTCGATCGTCCCGTTCCAGGCGGTCCCGTCCGGATCGCGCCACAGCACGGGAAGCTCGCGGCCGAGCACGTCGAGTCGGGCCAGCCGCGCGGGAAGGTCGCTCGAGAGGAGCCCGTCGACGAGCGCGAGGGCATCGCGCTCGAGGTCGGCAGCGCTGAGGGCCTCGTCCCCGGCGACCTGTTGCGCGCCGCGCCGCACGAGCTCGCGCAGCGCCGCCGGGTCGCGGAAGTCCCAGCGCTCGAGCGCGTCGTGGAGGAGCAGGCCGAGCGCACGCGCGAGCCGGAAGGGCGCGGGATCTGGCGAGGAGACGGTTGGACCCGGTTCGACGTCGAGGGCCTGCTCGCGCGTCTCGGCGTCCTCGCGCAGGCCCGAAGGGCTCGTGAACGGACGCCGCGCGGAGTCGCGGGCCCGTGCGACCGCGCGCGCGGCGCGCTCGACGGGCTCGCGTCGCGGAGTGAGTGGTCTCGGCCGGTCACTCACGCGGGCGAGCGCGGGCTCGAGAGTGTTTCGTGCGCGTACCTCGGGCACTCCGGGGAGTGGCGCGTCGCCCGCGAGACCCTCCACCGGATAGCCCCACGCCTCGAGCTGGCGGACCATCGCATCCGGGGGCGGGGCGGCATCGCGCGGGGCGTTCACGAAGATCAGTCGCTCTGCGGCGCGCGTGCACGCGACGTAGAAGAGGCGCCCCGCCTCGGCGGCGATGTGGACCTCCTCGTCGCGCTCGCGCGCGATCCAGCTCGCGGAGAGGGCGGCACGGGTGGAGATCGCGAGCGCGCGCGCGCCCGTGCGCAGCAGGGCCACGCTGACGCTCGGCACGATCCCACCGCCGCCAGGACGCGCGAGATCGGGGAGGATCACGACGGGGAACTCGAGACCCTTCGCGCCGTGGATGCTCGAGAGGCGCACCCGATCGGGCGCGTCCTCGGCTTCGCCGGGCGCGGGGCGCCGCTCCTCGAGCTCGATCACGCGGACGAGCTCGGCGAGGTCGCGCCCCGGCAGCGCCTGCGCGATCTCGGCGAGCCGCTCGATCAACACCCACAGATCCGTGACCCGGCGTTCGCCGTCGTGCGCGCTCGCGTGGATCGCCACGAGCGGTGTCTCTTCGACCAGCGCTGCGAGCAGCGCCTCGGGCGCGCCCTCTCGCGCGCGAGCGCGCAAGACACGCAGCAGCGCGAAGGCGCGCGCGAGGTTCGGCAGCTCGTCCTGCGGCGGCTCGACGTCGGGATAGGACCAGCACGCCGCGCGCGCGCGATCCTGGAATCGGCCCGCCCAGCGCGCGAGCTCCGCGTCGGGCACCGCGCCGAACGGGGAGCGCAGCACGCCGAGTACGGCCGGCGCGTCGGCGGGGTTCGCGAGCGCGCGCAGGAGCGCCAGCAGCTGCTGACCCGCGGGCTGTGACTCGAGGTCTTCGCTTCGCCCGATCAGACACGGAACGCCGCGATCCTGGAGCGCGCGCGCGTAGAGATGGATGTCGCGGAGCGCGCGGAAGAGCAGCGCCACGTCCCGCGGCCGGCGGCGCTCCGCCGCGATCTCCTCCGCGACCCACGCGCCGATCGCCTCGGCTTCGGCGCGGCGCGCGTCGTCGGCGCTCCCGCCCGCGCCGGGCGGGCCGATCGTCCAGATCTCGATCCGCGGCTCGCCGGCCCGCGCGCGCCCCGAGACGAGCGGATGGTAGCCCGGGTACGCCGACTCACTCGCTCGATCCGGCGCAGTCAGCGCCCTGCGCAGCAGCGGCTCGAGAGGCTCGAGCAGATCCGGGACCGCGCGGAAGTTCGTGACGAGTGCGAGCTCCGTTCCCCCGTTCCGCTCCACGACGTGCGTCACCGCCTGCTTGTACGCGGCGATGTCCGCGCCGCGGAAGCGGTAGATGGCTTGCTTCGGATCTCCGACGATGAACAGCTTTCCCGGCGCGAGCCGGGTCGCGAACGCATCGCCGGCCGCGGGGCCCGCGGCATCCTCGGCGAGCAGGAAGACGATCTCGTACTGAACGGGATCGGTGTCCTGGAACTCGTCGAGGAAGAGCACCCGGTACCGCTTGCCGAGCTCGCGCCGCAGCTCGGGGCGCTTCAGCAGGAGGTCCCTCGCGAGCGCGAGCAGCGCCCCGAACGGGAGCACGCCGCGCAGCGGCGCCTTGCGGCGGACCTCCTCGACGAAGGGCCGGGTCAGCTCGCGCACGTCGGAGATCAGCGCGTCGTCGATCCGCAGCACGTTCCGGAAGAAGCGCTGCACCTTCGTGGCGAGCTTCTCGGCGTCCTTGAACGCAGCGCCTCCCGGCGGACTGCGATCGACCAGGTTCTCGTCGCCTCCGCGCGTGCGCTGAAAGCGCGCTGCCGCGAGCTCGCGCGCGAACCCCGCGAGGCCCTGCTCGCGCAAGGCCCGAAGGGGCGCACGCGCGGCGTCGAGCCAGCTCTCCGGGCCCTTTGCGGGTGCGCCCGCGAGGCGCTTGTCGATCTCGCCGAGCAAGTGCTCGGCGAAGGGCACGAGCACGCGATTCGCGTCCGGCAGCGCGCGCTCGACGGCCTCCTCCGGAAGCTCGAAGGAGGCGCAGGCACGGCCGACGAGCTCGAGCTCCGCGAGGTCGAGCTTCGCGAGCGCGCGCCGCCACAGCTTCACGTTCGCTCCGCTCGGGCCGTGCTCGCCCGCGAGGAACTCGCGCCAGAGCTCGCGCTGCAGCTCGTCGAAGCCCAGGCCCGTATCGACGCTGAAGCCCGGATCGACGCCGGACTCGAGCGGATGGCGGCGCAGCAATCCCGCGCAGAAGCCGTGGATGGTCGAGATCTCCGCACGCACGAGGTCCCGCAGGCGCTGCGAGGCGATCTCCGCGATGCGCGCGATGGAGAAGTCCGCGGTGAGCCAGCGGTACGCGCGCCGCGCGGCGGTGTTCTCGCCCACCTCGTCCGGGGACGTGCCCGCGCTCGCGAGCACCCGGAGCTCGGCCAGGCTCTCGGCGAGCCGCTTGCGCATCTCGGCCGCGGCCTTCTCGGTGAACGTGATCGCCGCGAACGAGTCGACGTCGAGGTCTCGCGCGACCATCTGACAGATCACGCGCTCGACCAGGAGGCTCGTCTTGCCCGTGCCTGCGCCCGCGACCACGACGATGTTCTCGTCGAAGGCGTGGGCGGCGCGCGCGCGCTCGGCGGCGTCGTTCACGAGCCGTCCCCGCGCAAGGCGAACCAGCCGCGCAACGCGGGCGCCGCCGTCACGCGCGCGCGGCTCTCGGTCTGCTCGTGTCGACACGCGAGCGTGTACGGACAGAAGCGGCACTCCTCGTCGTCGTGACGGAACGGGAAGTCGCCGGCGGCCAGAAGCCGCGCGAGCTCGGTGAGCACGGGCAGAGCGTTCTTCTGGATCGCGTCGAGCGGGATCGAGCGCTCGGCCTCGCGAAGGTCGGCGCGATCGCGCTCGGGTCGGAGCGGCACGGGCAGCGCTTCTCCGATCACCGCCTCGGTCTCGCGCTCCGCGGCGACGGCGAGCGCGTAGAGCGGAATCTGCAGGGAGGTGCCGGACCGGACACGCGCAGGGCTCACCGGCTTCGCGAAGTCGCGCGCGGTCTTGAAGTCGCCGACTCGCAACGTGGCGTCCGTCCCGCGCACGATGCGATCGATCCGCCCCTCGATCGCGAGCCGGAGGTCCGCGCCGATCGCGACCGTCGCCGCGACCGTGCGTTCGCCCTCGAGCTCGGTCACGCCCGCGGGGAGAAGCGAGGCGAGGTCCCGGCGCAGAAAGTCGTCGAGCGCGACCGCGACGAGCTCGAGGTAGGCGTCCCAGACGGCGGGTTGGCGCGTCTTCACGCGCGAACGCAGGCGGCTCGCGGCGCTCGCGAGCGCGTTCGGAGTGAGCGAGGCCGCACGCGCGCGCGCGACCTCCGGGTCCGTGCCCGCGCGCAGCGCACCCTCGTCGAACAGCGTCTGGTAGATCTGTCTCAGCGCCTCGTGCACGAGCGTGCCGGCCTCCGTCGGCTCGAGCGCGTCGGGCGAGCGGTCCTCGAGCTCCCTCGCGCGCAGGACGCTCGCGAAGAACGCGCGCTGCGGGCAACGGCCGAGCTGATCCACGAAGCTCGGCGGCAGCGCCGCCGGAAGTCGCAGGGCTTCGGGACCGACGGCTCCGTCGAAGGGGAGCGTCTCGGCCGTGAGCGCCTCGGTACGCGCCACCAGGTCGCGGCCGGCGGCGAGCACCGTCTCGGAGTCGGCGAAGAGCGGGGAGGGCGCGCGCGCGAACTGCGGGTCGTCACCGTGCGGTGTGGGAGCGAGCGCGAGGACGTCCGTGCCGCGCGCTGCGAAGGGCAGATCGCGCAGCAGGCCGGACGGCGCGAGCGCGCGCCCGGCGCCATCGGCCACGGGAAGCGAGATCACGACGCGCTCGCGTGTCTGCGCGAGCAACAGGCCGAGCAGAAGGCGCTCTTCGGCCAGCGCCCAGCCGCGCAGCGGAACGGGGCGATGCTCGCGATTGCGCAGCGCCTCGCGCACGGGATCGGAGAGGAACGGGTCGTCGCCGGCGTCGCGTGGCCACGCGCCGTGCACCATGCCGATCAGGAACAGGTGCGCGCAGGGGAGACCGCGC
>Ga0210377_10000364_pt1 | contig 42964 bp, 49 predicted proteins | sample PLM4_65_b1redo_FD_155480 | JGI IMG/M metagenome (GOLD analysis project Ga0210377, IMG submission 155480) | Groundwater sediment microbial communities from an aquifer in East River, Colorado, USA - PLM4_65_b1 redo | ecosystem: Environmental > Terrestrial > Soil > Riparian zone | place: USA: East...
CAGACTGCCGATGAACAGGTGTTCAGCCTACGAGGTCGAGCTTGCGGTAGAGGTAGGTTTCAAGCCGCTTCGAGGTTTCGTGCCTGGCCTTGCACTCGACGTCGAACTTGCCGTTGGCCACCCAGGCGCAGCTCCAGCTCCACACCCCGACGACCTCCTTGCGGAAATCCTGATCGAACACCTTGGCGTCGCGCCCTGCCCGCTTGTCGGCGTCGCGGTAGAACCGGTGAAGTTCGCCACGATCCAGATCGCCGCCGGACAGAGCGATTCCGTTATCGTTGGATTCCCAGACCCGGGCCTCGTCGGCGTCGAATTCCTTGTCGGTGTAGTCATAAACATAGGCTTGGCGGCGTTCGCTCCACACCATCTGGTCGGTGTGTACGGATTCGATCTTGTAGTAGTCGAACCGGCTGGTGAGATCGTAGTTCGCCGAGACGTCCAACGAGCGGGTGGTCTGTTCGAAAACGTACTGGCCGGCGACGACCGCTGTCCTGTTGACGACAACTTCCAACGTTCCGTTGCTCAGATAGTAGGGCGAATAGGTCGCGAAGCGTCCGGGCGCGAAATAGGACTCGTAGTCCTCACGGGTGAATGGCCGGTCGCCGGCGAAGGCGGCCGGGCTCGCGATACAGACAGCGCCTATCCACACGCACAGACCGGCAACAAAGGCGCGCAGGCATGCTCGGACCGACATGCCTGGCATTCGGCCCCAAACCGGGCGCGAACTCAAGGCGCCGGCGCAGGATCTTCTGCCCGCGCGCGAGTCATTTCGGCAATGCAGCAAGGAAGGCGAGCACCACGGCGGCGGAATTTTGGGAGGCGAGGCTGTAGAAAGCCTGAGCCTGATTGGCCCCCGCCTCGCCGCCCGCGAGGTCCGACAGGCTGCGGAAAGCGATAAAAGGCGTCTGGTTCACATAGGCTACATGGGCGACGGCGGCGGTTTCCATGTCGAGCACCCGAGCCTCGAACGTCTTGAAGGCCCACTCCCGCAAGGCTGCATTGTCGACGAAGGAGGCGCCGGAGACGCCGTTGCCGCCGACGATCATCTTCGGGGTGCTGGTGAGGCACTGGTCGCCGGCGCAGCGTTTGAGCTCGACTTCGCCGGAAAGCTTGCGGGCGATATCGAGCATGGCGGGATCTGCGAGGAACCAGAGCTTCTGTTCCGGCGGCGAGGCGCCGCGGGCGATCTGGATGTTGCGCACGAACATCATCCCGAAGTTGGGCAGACTGGCGTGCGGCACGGGAAGGTTCGCGCTATTGAAACCGCCGGGCGTCTCACGCGCCATCAGGCTTTCGAGATACTGAGCCCATTGCGACGCCGCCACGACGTCGCCGACGTCGAGGCCCGGATCGACGCCGCCCGCGACGCCCGAGACGACGATGCGGTCGATAGTAAAATGATCGAGCGCCATCTGCGTGGTCATCGCCGCATTGACCATGGAGACGCCGCTGAGGAACAGGACGGTGTCCTTGCCGGACATCTTGCCGGTGACGAAGGTGACGCCGTCGATCGTCGTGTCGACGCGGCCTTCGACATGGCTTTCGAGCGCGATCAGCTCCGGCTCGAAAGCGGAGATGACGGCGATGCGGTGGACGGGGTCTTTCATTGAGGCTGGCGCGCGGGTAGCGCAGGAGATGGCTAGTAGCGCCATCGCCAGCAGCATGAAGTGACACCTGAAGATGTGCCGCATGAACGTCCCCGTGCGAGTCTCGACAAACTAGAACGCTGCAACTGTGCGCCGCCAGTCCCCTTATCGCCCTCGTGGTTCGACGGGCGCGATGCTGGACTATTGTCCAGCATCGCTGCTCACCATGAGGGCTCGGACTTGCAGACTTCAAACGCCCTTGCGCAAGTCATCAGGAGGCGGACTAAGTGGCAAGGATGGCGGTCGGGGAGTCGCAATGCTGGAGAAGCTGTTCGGGCTGAAGGCGCACGAGACGAATGTGCGCACCGAGGCGCTGGCCGGGGCGACCACGTTCCTGACCATGGCCTACATCATTGTCGTCAACCCGGCGATCCTGAGCGAGGCCGGGCTGCCCGTAGCGGCGGTGGCGGCGGCGACATGTCTGGCGGCCGGGATCGCCAGCATCATGATGGGGCTGTTTGCGAACTATCCCTTGGCGCTCGCGCCGGGCATGGGGCTCAACGCCTACTTTACCTATACCGTCGTGCTGGGCATGGGCGTGCCGTGGCAGACGGCGCTGGGGTGCGTGTTCATTTCGGGCGTGGCTTTCCTGCTGCTCACCGCGGCGGGCATCCGACAGATGATCATCCGCTCGATCCCCAAGCCGCTGCTGGCGGCGACGGCGGCGGGCATCGGCCTGTTCATCGCTTTCATCGGCCTGCGGAATGCTGGGCTGGTGGTTTCAGATCCGGCGACGACAGTGGCGCTGGGCGACCTGAAGACGCCGACGGCATTGCTGTCGCTGGCCGGGCTGGTGCTGATCGCGGCGCTGCAGGCGTGGAAGGTGAAGGGCGCGATGCTGATCGGCATTGTCGTCATCAGCATTGCCGGCGCGTTCCTCGGATTGACCCACTGGAGCGGATGGACGTTCGGGCCGGCGGCCCTGATGGACACGGCGTTCAAGCTGGACATTCCGGGCGCGTTCAATCTCGGCGGGTCGTTCGGCGTCGCGCTGCTGGAAATCATCTTCGTCTTCCTGTTCGTCGACCTGTTCGACAATGTCGGCACGCTGGCGGCGGTGACCAAGCGCGCGGGCCTGCAGGGACCGAATGGCGAGATCCCGAGGCTGAACCGGGTGCTCTATACGGACTCGACCGCGACGATGATCGGCGCGCTGGCGGGAACGACGACGGTGACGAGCTATATCGAGAGCGCGGCGGGCATAGCAGTAGGCGGCCGCACGGGGCTGACGGCCGTGGTGACCGGCCTCCTGTTCCTGCTGGCGCTGTTCGTGGCGCCGCTGGCGGGGCTTGTGCCCAGCGCGGCGACAGCGCCGGCGCTGATTTTTGTCGGGGCGATGATGGTGGGCTCGCTGGGTGAAGTGGACTGGAGCGAACCGCTGGACGCGCTGCCCGCCTTCCTCACCGTGATCATGATCCCGCTGACCTTCTCGATCGCCAACGGCCTCGCGTTCGGCATCACGGCGTATGCGGTGCTGAAGATCGTGACAGGCAAGGCGAGGATCGGCGACTGGATGCTGTTCGTGCTGGGCGGGCTATTCGTGCTGAGGTTCGCTTACCTCGCGGCGGGATGACCGACGCGGCCGGAGATCGCCGGCAAAAGAATTAGCGCAGAAAATTCAGCGAGTTCTGTTGCGCGGGCGCCTTGTCCAACGAACCGTTCATCGGGGGTTCGGGCGGGTTGAGGCAGGCCATGGCCATGATCAGGAACATCGCAATCGCTGGTCTTGCTGCGTTCATGCTCGGCTGGCTTCCCGCCCATGCGCAGGAGGACACGGACCTCGCCGGCGCGCCCGGCTATCGCGCCGCCGAGCAGGAGGCAGCGAAGCGGGCCGAGGCCCAGAAGAAGGCGGCCCAGCAGGCTGCGCAGAAACAGGCGCAGGCGGCGGCCGACAAGCTCAAGGCCGACCAGGCGAAGCTTGCCCGGCAGGCCGAGGCGCAGAAGGCCGAACAGGCGCGCCTTGCTCAACAGGCCGCAGACCTCAAGGCGCAACAGGCCCGTCTCGACGCCCGCGCTGTGGAACTGGCCGCCGAGGAAAAGCGCCTCGCTCAATTGCGCATCGACCAGGAGTCCGCACAGGCGGCAAAGCTGGCAGAGCTGACCCGACAGAGCGACGTAGCCGTGCAGGAGGAGGCTCAGCGCTCCGAGCGGCAGAGACAGACCGCCGATCTTTCCAGTGACGCAAATGGCGTCCGCCCTGGCGGCGAACCCGACCGCAACACCGGCGATAACGATGCGGCGGACGATGCTAGTGAAGATCTTCCGGACGCCACGCCGGAGACGCGCCGTCCTATTTATGCCCGCCTCGACTTCGAGAACGCCCGACGCTCATGCACTCGCGCCGGAGAGGACGCGGCCTTGGCGCGCAACTTTTATTCCGCGCGGTACGACACCGCGCCGCGCATCTACGAGGATGGTGGCTGGGAGCTGCGCGGCCTCATGCGGCTGCAGGACCGGCGCGGCTATCTCGTCGTCGACACGGTCTGCGAGGTCGACGCCGACGGCGAAGTGCAGCGCTTTGCGCTTCTGCGCTGAGTCTGGCGGCGGTTACGACCGGCTACTTCGCGCCGCCCAGCGCATCGAACCACAGATCGAGCGCGTGGGCTTCAGCGCGGCTGCGTTCGGTGCGGCGGGCGGCTTCGGCGTCTTCGCCCCATTGCTGGGCCTGGAATTCCTCGTCGATCCGCGAAAGCTCGAACGCTTGCGCCGCGGTGATGTGGCGGCGCTCCGCGGCGAGGCCGAGCACGGCCGAGCCGAACATGGCTATCCCGTGGACGAGTGCGGTGAGGCGGAAATCGTCGAGCGCGGCGGCATGGGCGCGCACGGCCTCGACGGAGTCCTCGGGCTGGCTTGCGGCGATGATCCCTTCGACGGCCACGAGGCTGAGGCCGAGTTCGAGGCCGGCCCAGGCGCGCAGGGGCGCCCAGGCGGCCTCCTGGCGCTGGCGCAGCACGGCGGGATTTTCGGCGAGGTGGCAGACGAGATCGGTGTGGGCGTAGCGCGCGGCTTCCTTGCCGAGATCGCCACGGGCGACCGGCGTGCGATCGATCGCGACGTTGGCGAGGCGCATGTTGAACATGGACTGCAGATCGATGCGCTCGCCCTGCGCGCGCCACTCGTCGGCGATCACGTTGGCAAGCGCTTCTGTCGGCAGGACCAACGCCTTCTTCTCGGGCGTACGCAGCGGCTTGCCGTCGAGACGGATGCTCCAGCTGTCGCCCTGCCCGACGACGGTGACGTCGGTGTAGAAGCGCTTGGGACGGTTATCGATTTCGCCTTTGGGGCTGACCATAGGCCTTACTCTTACTCTCCGCCGAAGGCGGCAAGCGCCTTCGTCAGCGACGGGTAGTCGTGGTGCAGTTCATGTGCGCCCGCCAGTGACAGCTCCTCCGCCTCGGCGAAGCCCCAGCAGACGCCGACGGCGCGAACGCCGGCCGCCCGGGCCATCGCCATGTCGTGCGTCGCATCGCCTATGACAAGCGTGTCCTCGCGGCATGCGCCAGCCTGGCGCAGGTTCTGCTCGACCATGAAGGGATGGGGCTTGCCCGGGCCGTCGTCGGCGCAGACGCTGGCGTGGAACAGGCGGTCGAGCCCGTGCATGCGGAAGATGTTGGCGACGCCCCGCCGCGACTTGCCCGTCGCAACACCCAGTTTCCAGCCTTTGCGATGGAGCTGTTCCAGAAGTCCGAGCGCGCCGTCATAGAGCGGCTCGCGGCCACTCTCGGTCTCGCGCAGGATTACGAAGCCCTCGACATAGGCGGATTCCAGCGCGGTAAGCACGTCTTCCGGCGCGTCGGGTTCGAGGGCGCTGAATGCCTGGCGCAGGCCGAGGCCAACCACTTTCCGGATCTTGTCGAAGCCGGGATCGGCGAGGCCGCAGCGGTCATAAGCGTGCAGCATCGCATCGTGGATGATGCGCCGGCTGTCGACCAGCGTACCGTCGATGTCGAAGATCGCGAATTTCATTTCGCGCCCGCCACGGCAGGGACCACATCGAACGGCGCGGTGAGACGCTCGCCGGAGGAAAACGGGATCGTCCCGTGCCACATGTAGGAGGGAAACAGCACCAGCAAACCTTCCCGGGGTTGCACGACCTTCTCGACGCCGCAGCCTGGGATCGGCCAGCGCGGTTCGCCGAACTTGATCCATCCCTCTTGCGAGTCGGTTACCGACATCTGAGCGGGAAGCGATACGTAGTAAGATGAACTGATCCAGCCCAGCGGATGGGTATGATTGACGTGAAAACCACCAGGCCGGAGCAGCACCGACCAGCAGCCGGAGAACGCGTGGCTGCTCGATTTCCGCTGTTCCAGGGGATGGCCGGGATCATCGCCTAGCCCATCGATATAGGCCTGGATCGGCGCGTGCAGCGCAGCCAGGTAGTCGCGGATCACCGGATCGTCGCTGGCGAGGAGGTTCTGGCTGATCTGCGATCCGCCGCGCAGGGATTGTTCCAGCGGATGATGTGATTTTGTATGCAATTCGCGAAGGCTCTGCCCGAGCGCGCGGTTGAATGTTGCGATATCGGCATAGCCTGGAGGCGGCGCGACATAGAATTCGCGGACGTATTGGTCGCCGCATAGCCAGCGATAGCGCGGGTCGTTCTTCTGCCTCAGGGCCGTCGCCTCGTAGGTGATGGCCAGCTGCTGGGAGGGATCGGCGCGGCGGACGGCGGCGATCTCCTGCAGCGCTTCGTCAGGCCGGCCCATCCGCATCAGCGTGTGCGAGAGATTGAGCCGGAGATCCGTCTCGTGCGGATAAGCGCGCAGGATCGGCCGGATGATTGAAGCCGATTCTTCGAGGCGATCGGTTTCATCGAGCAGGATGGCGAGCCAGGCCTGCACATCGATGTCGCCGGGCGACGCCGACAGGCCATCGCGGAGCAAGCGTTCCGCCGGCCCGGTCATGCCGGCATGGCGCAGGAGCTCGACGCATTTGAGGCGCAGCACTGTGTCGGACGGATGTGCTTTCACCGCTGCTAGAAAATCATCGATGAAGCGATCGCCGGCGCCGTTCATCCAGCGCATGCGCGCGAGGGCCTGGTGCAGAGTGGAGTCGCCGGGAAACAGCCTGACGGCTTTCCCGAGAACCTGCTCGGCTTCCTCCAGCCGGTTCTCGCCGTGCAGGGCGTAGCCGAGGAGCGCGTGGACGGCGGGGTTGCCTGAACCGCCCTGCAGCTCGGCCTCCAGAAGGCTGCGGGCCTCACCGGCGCGGCCGGCGGCCATCAGGGCCTTCGACCGCGAGACGATATCCGGCGCGGTCACCGAGGCCGTCTCATGCGGCGGAAGTCGAAGAAATTCTGCGTCGAACGTTCGTCGAAGCCGAGCACGTCGAATGTCTTCTTCATGTGCTCCGGCAGATCCGCGATGATCTCGATGGGCTTGCCGCCCTTTGCTGCAGGCAGCCGCAGCGCGCGGGCGTGGAGATGGAGGCCGTCGGCAAGGCCGCTGGGGACTTCGCGGTCGCAGGTGTATTTGCGGTCGCCCACGATGGCGCAGCCGACCTCGGCCATGTGGAAGCGGAGCTGGTGGGTGCGGCCGGTCTCTGGCTTCAGAGCGACCCAGGCGGCCTTGCGGCCGGCATTCTGGACGACCGAATAAAACGTGACAGCGTGGACCGAGCCCTTTTCGCTCTGCGCGGCGGTGCGCATCTTTTCCTTGTCGCCGCCCGGCCCTGCGGACTTGATCATGTAGCCGCGGATCTCGCCGTCCTGCGGATGCGGCACGCCGAGAGTCACGGCCCAGTAGATCTTGTCGAGCTCGCGCGACCGGAACAGCTTGCCGAGCTGGTTGGCGACGCCTGCAGATTTCGCCAGCACGAGAACGCCGGTGGTGTCGCGGTCGAGGCGATGGACGAGGCGCGGCTTTTCGGCGGTGTCGTCGACGAGGGCGCGCGACAGCGCGTCGATGTGGCGGGTGGTGCCGGTGCCGCCCTGGACGGCGAGGCCCTGGGGCTTGTTGAGGGCGATGATGCGGTCGTCTTCGTAGATCACCAGCGAGCGGATCATGTCGGCGTCGGAAGTCTTGACCCGGCTGCGCGGACGCTCGTCCTCGTCATCGCCGCCAGAGCCGTGCGGAGCGGCCATCGGCGGAACGCGTACAATCTGACCAGCCTTGACCCGCGTGTTCGATTTGGCGCGCGCGCCGTCGATGCGGACCTCGCCCTTGCGCACGGCTTTCTCGATCTGGCCCTGGGTGAGGCCGTGGAACTTGCGCTTCAGCCAGCGGTCGAGGCGCGTATCGTCTTCGTCTTCCTCGACGGGAAGGTTGACGACCTGTCCGACGTTCCAGCTCATCCGAACACCCGACGCGCGAGCCACAGGCCCGCAAAAAGACCGATGACGCCGAGCGCAACCGACCCGAGCGAGTAGGCGGCGGCGGGAAGGTATTCCCGCTTCTCGATCATCAGCGCGGTTTCCAGCGAGTACGCCGAGAAGGTGGTGAAGCCGCCAAGCACGCCTGTGCCCAGCAGGAGGCGCCACTGGGCGCCGCCATCGACGCGGAACGCCAGCCAGCCGGCCAGCAGGCCCATAAGGAAGCTGCCGACCACGTTGATCGCGAAAGTTCCATAGGGCCAGTCCGGCCCCATGAGCCTCAGGGCCGGGCCGCCAACCAGATATCGCGCGACGGCGCCGGCCGCGCCGCCGAGAGCTACAAGAAAGACGTTGAACATCGCGCCCAGTCCATAGGGCCAGTTGGCGGTTTAGGCCAGATCGAGCGCGTGACTGATTCCCGCGGCGGAAAGGACGGCCTGAAAGTCCTTTGGCGGCGGGGCTTTGAGCGCGAGACGCCCGCCCGAGGGATGCGGCAGCTCCAGGCTTTCGGCGTGAAGCATGAGGCGGGGGACAGACTCGCCTTTGAGGCTAGCGGCGCCGCCATAGTAGGGATCGCCAAGGATCGGCCGGCCGGCGATCGAAAGATGCGCCCGGAGCTGGTGCATCCGCCCGGTCTCGGGCGTGAGCCGGAGGAGGCGCGTCGTCCCCTGCGAGGCGAGTACGCACCAGCGGGTGAGCGCGGCTTGCGGCTTTTCATCGCCGGGGCGGGCGGCGCGCATGAGTTCGAGTTCAGGTTTGGGGCGGTAGCGGGCGAGCGTGGCGTCGATCTCGCCCTCAGCTGCGTCGAAGGCCGGACCGGAGACAATGGCGAGATAGGTCTTGACGACATCGCGCCCGGCGAAGGCTGCGCTGAGGCTTGCCGCGGCGGGCTGGGTCCTGCCGGCGACAATGACGCCGGAGGTCTGGGCGTCGAGCCGGTGGACCAGGCGCGGGCGTTTGCCGTTCGACTTGGCGAAGGCGGCGAGGAGCATGTCGAGCGTGCGGTCGTCCGGGTTGCGGGTCTGGACCGGCAGGCCGGAGGGTTTGTCGAAAGCCAGGAGCGCCGCGTCCTCGTGGATCACCAGCGAGCGGACGAAGGCGCTGTCCTCCTCGCTTAGAGGCTTTGCGCGTTCGATCATCGGGCGGCGGGGCGGCGGGCGGCTCAGGGCTTGTCCGCCTTCGGTTTGGCTTTTGGCTCGGCAGCGCGTTCGCGGCGGGCCTTCGCCCACTGGTCGAGCTTTTCCTTGATCGGGCCTTCGCGGCCGGCCCCCTTGGGATCGTAGAAGGTCTGGCGCTCCATGCCGTCCGGGAAATAGTTCTGGCCAGAGAATTCGCCCTGGGCGTCGTGGTCGTATTCGTAGCCCGAGCCATAACCGAGCTGTTTCATCATCTTGGTCGGCGCGTTGAGGATATGCTGGGGCGGCATCAGCGAGCCGGTTTCGCGCGCGGCGGCGCGGGCGGCGCCAAAGGCCCTGTAGGCTGCATTGGACTTGGGCGCGGTGGCGAGATGGATCACGGCCTGGGCCAGGGCGAGCTCGCCTTCGGGGGAGCCGAGACGTTCGTAGGCGGCGGCGGCTTCGTTGCAGATCATCAGGGCGGTGGGATCGGCGAGGCCGACATCCTCGCTGGCGGCGCGGATCATGCGGCGGGCGAGGAAGAGCGGGTCCTCGCCGCCCTCCAGCATGCGGGCGAACCAGTAGAGGGCGGCGTCGGGATCCGAGCCGCGCGTCGCCTTGTGCCAGGCAGAGATGAGATTGTAGTGCTCCTCGCGATCCTTGTCGTAGGCAGGCGCGCGCTTCTGGAGCGCGGCGACGAGGCCGGGGCCATCGATGGGCTTGCCGAGATTCCAGGCGAAGACTTCTTCCAGCATGTTGAGGAAATAGCGGCCGTCGCCATCGGCCATCGCCATGAGGGCTTCGCGGGCGTCCTCGGTCAGCGGCGCAGGTTTGCCCATGTGCTCCTCGGTGCGGGCGAGCAGCTTGGTGAGCGCGGCCTCGTCGAGGCGCTTCAGCACCATGACCTGGGTTCGTGAGAGCAGCGCGCCGTTGAGTTCGAAGCTGGGATTTTCCGTCGTGGCGCCGACGAGCGTCACCACGCCGCGCTCGACGAAGGGCAGGAAGCCATCCTGCTGGGCGCGGTTGAAGCGGTGGATCTCGTCGACAAACAGCAGCGTGCCTTTGCCGGTGGAGCGCAGGCCCTCGGCTTTCTCGAACGCGGCGCGGAGATCCTTTACGCCGGAGAAGATCGCCGAGAGCTGTTCGAATTCGAGGCCGGCGCGTTTCGCCAGCAGGCGGGCGATGGTGGTCTTGCCGGTGCCGGGCGGGCCCCAGAGGATCAGGCTAGCGAGACGGCTCTGCGCCAGCATGCGGCCGATTGGGCCGTCAGGCCCGAGCAGATGGTCCTGTCCGACCACATCCTCGAGCTTCTCCGGGCGCAGACGGTCGGCCAGCGGGCGCGGGGCGTCGTCGGTAAGTCCTGCGGCTTCAAAGAGATCGCTCACGCCCACCGATGTAGCGCGGGAGGACGTCCGGTTCCAGCCAAGCTTGGCGTTGCCGGCCCCTCGGGTGACCTAGGGCGTTCGCGCCTTGGTTTGATCCACCGGATCAAACGCCCGGCTACGCCGGACCGGGGCTCACCCCTGGAACGTCCGCTCGATCCGCTCGCCGTTGCGGTCGATGGCCAAGCGCCAGGCGCCCTCGCCGCCGGACTCGACCTTGTTGATGGCCGCTGCGAGGTCCTTGGGCGTGCGGATCACCGCGCCGTTGATCTCGCGAATGATGTCGCCCGGCTGGAAGCGGAGGCTGCCGGCGATGGAGCGCGGAGGGACGCTGTAGACCATCATGCCGCTCTGGAACTTGAACGGATCGAGGCCGAGTTCCTCGGCTAGGGCGGGCGAAAGTTCGGCCACCTGCGCGCCGGTGAATGGGTTGCGGCCGTTGACCTGCATCAGCTCGGCCTTGGTCGTGCCTGGAGGGGCTGCGAGTTTGAGCTGGAGGGCTCGCTGCTTGCCGCCGGTGAGTACGGTGAGATTGAGAAGCTCACCTTCGGCTTTTGTGGCAGCGATAAATTTCATGCCCTTGTCGTCGAACACGTCGCGACCGTCGATGGCGAGGATCACGTCGCCCTTCTTGACGCCCGCCTTTTCGGCGGGACTTCCGGGATAGACGTTGCTGATCAGGACGCCGCGCGGGCGATCGAGACCGAGGGCTGCGACCTTGGCGCCCGTGACGGGCTCTCCGCCGGCGCCGATCCAGGGACGAACCAGCGTGCCGCCATGAACGGCGGCGTCGACCACGCGCCGAACCATTTCGGAGGGAATCGCGAAGCCGATGCCGTTCGAGCCGCCGCCCTTGGAGAAGATCATCGAGTTCACACCGACGAGGCGGCCGTTCATGTCGACCAGGGCGCCGCCGGAATTGCCTGGGTTGATCGAGGCGTCGGTCTGGATGAAGGAGGCAATGTCTGAAACGCCAACGTCGGATCGGGCGAGTGCGGACACGATGCCGCTGGAGACCGACTGGCCAACGCCGAACGGGTTGCCGATGGCGAGCACGAGATCGCCGACCTGGACGCCGCGCGTGTCGGCGAAATCGAGCGTGGGGAGCTTTTCAGCGCCGATGTCGATCTTGAGGACGGCGAGATCGGTCTTGGCATCGGCCATGACGAGCGTGGCGGGGAATTCGCGGCGGTCGTTCAGCGCAACGCGGAATTCCTGCGCCTGACTCGGCGCCAGGCCCTGCGGACGCTCCACCACGTGGTTGTTGGTGACGATGACGCCGTCGGCGCCGACGATGACGCCGGAGCCGAGCGAGTTGTCGACCTTTTCGCTGCGCGTCTGCGTATTGCCGCCGCAATAGAAGCGAGCCCAGAAGGGATCATTGGCGTAGGGACAGTTGGTGCGCGTGATGTTGACGCTGGAATAGACGTTGACCACGGCCGGCGCAGTGCGCCGGACGATGGGGGCGAAGGATTGCTGGATCGAGGCCTGCGAGGCCGGGACGACGCGATCAGCCTGCGGCGCCGGGCCGGGTTGAGGAGCGGGCGCAGGCGAGACGGCGGGCGCGGGGTTGCCCTGCACCAATTGTCCGACGGCGGGGACGGCGAGCATGGCGAGCGCCGTGGCTATCGATGCGGATGCGACCAGAAGGATGTTCTGACGGTTCATCGTCACTCGCCCTCTCACTTGCCGAAGGCCAGCCGGACCACAGCTCCGGCGGCTCACCGGCCGCATGCTAGCACTGCGGACGAGCTAGGCAGAGATTCCGGCGCAAACAAGGCGGTAGGGTAACGTTGAAACTCAGTCTGGAAACGAAAAAGCCGCCCGTCGAGGCGGCTTTCACGGCGCGAAACTCGCGTCAGATCAGGCGTCTTCCATCTCGGCCATCGCCTCGGCGCGGGCGCGGTCGTCGGCGCCCTTGGCGTCTTCGTCGCGGTCGACCAGTTCGATCACGGCCAGCGGGGCGTTGTCGCCATGGCGGAAGCCGGCCTTGAGGACGCGGGTGTAGCCACCCTTGCGGTCCTTGTAGCGGTCGGCGAGCGTGTCGAAGAGCTTCACGACGACATCGTCTTCCTTGAGCTGCGCGGCGGCCAGGCGGCGATTGGCGAGGCCGCCCTTCTTGCCGAGGGTGACCAGCTTGTCGACGACGGCGCGAAGCTCCTTCGCCTTGGGCAGCGTGGTGGTGATCTGCTCGTGGCGGATCAGCGCGCCGGCCATGTTCGCGAACAGCGCCTTGCGGTGCGAGGCGGTGCGGTTGAGTTTGCGAAGCGCGAAACCGTGGCGCATGTGACTAGCCGGCCGCTGGGCGGCCGCTCCTTATAATCAGGTGTGGTCTTCGTATTTCTTGGCGAGCTCTTCGATGTTTTCCGGCGGCCAGCTCGGCACGTCCATGCCGAGGTGGAGACCCATCGAGGCGAGCACTTCCTTGATCTCGTTGAGCGACTTGCGGCCGAAGTTCGGGGTACGGAGCATTTCCGCCTCGGACTTCTGGATGAGGTCGCCGATGTAGACGATGTTGTCGTTGCGGAGGCAGTTGGCCGAACGCACCGAAAGCTCGAGCTCGTCGACCTTCTTGAGCAGCACCGGGTTGAAGCCGAGGTCCGGCTCGTCTTCCGAAGAGGACGCCGCGACCGGCTCGTCGAAGGTGATGAGAAGCTGGAGCTGGTCTTGCAGGATGCGCGCGGCGTAGGCGACGGCGTTTTCCGGCGTCACTGAACCGTCAGTCTGCACTTCCAGGGTCAGCTTGTCGTAGTCGAGGACCTGGCCGGCGCGGGTGTCTTCCACCAGCACGCTGACGCGCTCGACCGGCGAGAAGATCGCATCGATCGGGATGAAGCCGAGCGGGGCGTCGTCCGGACGGTTGCGGTCGGCCGGGACGTAACCCTTGCCGGTGGCGACGGTGAACTCGATCCGCAGGTCCGCGCCCTCGTCGAGGTGGCAGATCACGTGGTCGGGGTTCAGGATCTCGATGTCCGAGGAGGTCTCGATCTGGCCGGCTTTGACCGGGCCGGCGCCGGACGCCTTGAGCGTCATGCGCTTCGGAATGTCCGAGACCATTCGGATGGCGACGCGCTTCAGGTTCAGCACGATGTCGGTCACGTCTTCCCGGACGCCGGGGACGGAGGAGAATTCGTGCACCACGCCGTCGATCTGGATGCCGGTGATCGCGGCGCCCTGAAGCGAGGACAAGAGAACGCGGCGCAGGGCGTTGCCCAGCGTCGTGCCGAAACCGCGCTCCAGCGGCTCGATGATGAGCTTGGCGCGGCGCTGTGCGTCACGCTCGTGCTCCACCACCGGACGGTTGGGGCGGATCAGGTCTTTCCAGTTTTTGTCGTTAACCGAAGCGGCGGGAGTCGCCATCGCGTGTAGCCTCTCTAACGAAGTTTACCGGTCCAGCTCGAACGCTACGCGACTAGACGCGCCGGCGTTTCGGCGGGCGGCAACCGTTGTGCGGAACTGCCGTCGTGTCGTGAATGGTGGTGATGGTCATGCCCACGGCCTGGAGCGCGCGCAGCGCCGACTCGCGGCCCGAGCCGGGCCCGTGGACGAGAACTTCCAGCGTCTTCATGCCGTGTTCCTGGGCTTTGCGGCCAGCGTCCTCGGCGGCGACCTGGGCGGCGTAGGGGGTCGATTTGCGCGAACCCTTGAAACCCATCGAACCGGCCGACGACCAAGAGATCGTGTTGCCCTGCGCGTCGGTGATGGTGATGATCGTGTTGTTGAAAGAGGCGTTCACGTGGGCGACGCCCGACGCGATGTTTTTGCGCTCGCGCTTCTTGACGCGGCTGCCTGCCGCCGCTGCCGGAGCTGCGCCTGGGGCCGCCGGGGCTGCCGTCGCTTCGCGAGCCATGCTCTATCCCTCTCGCTTACTTCTTCTTGCCGGCGATGGCCTTGGCAGGGCCCTTGCGCGTGCGTGCGTTGGTGTGAGTGCGCTGGCCACGCACGGGGAGCCCCTTGCGGTGACGAAGGCCGCGGTAGCAGCCGAGGTCCATGAGGCGCTTGATGTTCATCGCCACTTCACGGCGGAGGTCGCCTTCGACCATATAGTCGGCGTCGATGGTCTCGCGGATTTTGAGCACTTCGGCGTCGGTCAGCTGGTTCACGCGGCGGGCGGCCTCGATGCCGACCTTCGCGGTGATTTCCTTGGCCTTGGCCGGACCAATGCCGTGAATGTAGGTCAGCGCGACTTCGACGCGCTTGGCCGTGGGAATGTTGACGCCTGCGATACGGGCCAAGGGCCTCTCCTGAACGATCGCCGGACCCCTCGGGTCCCGCGTGAAAACTCTTCCGAAAGCGCGCGCCCTTGCGAGCAAACCCTTACGAGCAAACAACGGCGCAAGCTCGCGCGACGCCAGAGCGGCGCGGCGAAGCACATGCCCGTCGCGGAAGCCGCTACATATAGGGGGCGACCTCGCCCCGTCAACCGCTTATTTGCTCTTCGATTTCAGCCTTTCCGGCCCGTAATTCCGGGTGGTTTCGACATGGATTCTCATCAGGTTTTTGCGCCCTTCCCGGCCGCGTCCAGGCGCCTGGAGATGGCGGCGGCCACGGCATCCACGCTGGCCATGCCATCGATTTCGGTCAGCTTGCCCTCCTGGGCGTATTTCGGCAGCAGGGGGGCGGTCTGGGCGTTGTAGGCGGCCAGGCGCTTCTTGAAGGCTTCCGGGTTGTCGTCTGCCCTGCCCTCGGCTTCGAACCGCTTGGTGACCCGGTCCAGCAGGCCCGCTTCGTCGACCTTGAGGCGGATCACGGCGTCGACCTTTTTTCCCCGTTTGGCCAGGGCGGCGTCCAGCGCGTTGGCCTGGGGGATGGTCCGGGGAAAGCCGTCGAAGATGAAGCCGGCGGCCTTGGGGTTGCGGTCGAGCTGTTCCTCGATCAGGGCGATCACGATGTCGTCCGAGACCAAGGCGCCCGAGTCCATGATGCCGGCGACCCGCTTGCCCAGCTCGGTTCCCGACGTGCGGGCGGCCCGGAGCATGTCGCCGGTCGACAGCTGGAGGAAAGCCCGTTCGGCGACGAGCTTCTTGGCCTGTGTTCCCTTGCCCGCGGCAGGCGGGCCGAAAAGGATCAGGTTCACTTCTTCTTGCCCCCCAACCGCGCCTTCTTGATCATGCCTTCGTACTGGTGACCGATCAGATGCGACTGGATCTGCGCGATTGTGTCCATCGTCACCGAGACGACGATGAGGATGGACGTTCCACCAATGTAGAACTGGCCCTGGAACTGGCCCCGCAGGACTTCAGGCAGCACGCAAACCGCGGCGATGTAGATCGAACCGATAACGGTGAGACGCGTCAGCACGTAGTCGAGGTGTTCAGCTGTGCGCTTGCCGGGGCGATAGCCGGGGATGAACCCGCCATACTTCCGCAGGTTCTCGGCGGTCTCTTCCGGGTTGAACACGATCGAGGTGTAGAAGAAGCAGAAGAAGATGATCAGCGCCGCGTAGAGCACGATAAACAGCGGCTGGCCGTGGCCCATGTAGGCCTGGATGAATTGCAGCGTTTCGGCCCACCAGCCCGTCGTCGTGCCGGTGGTGTTGGTGAAGCCCGCCATGGTCGAGGGCAGCAGCAGCAGCGAGGATGCGAAGATCGGCGGGATGACGCCGGCCGAGTTCACTTTCAGCGGCAGGAACGACGATTCCCCGCCGACCATGCGGTTGCCCTGCTGTCGCTTTGGATACTGGATCAGCAGCCGGCGCTGCGAGCGCTCGATAAAGACGATGAACAGGATCATCGCGATCGACATGGCCATGATCGCCAGCATGGTCGGAATCTGCAGCGCGCCGGTGCGGGCCTGGTCGAGCGAGTTGCCGATATAGCTCGGCAGTTCGGCTACGATGCCGGAGAAGATGATCAGCGAGATGCCGTTGCCGACGCCGCGCGCGGTGATCTGTTCGCCCAGCCACATCAGGAAAACTGTGCCGCCGACCAGCGTGATGATGGTCGAGGCCATGAAGTAGAAGCCGGGCTGGACCGCCATGGAGGTGCCTGAAGACGGGTCCTGCGCGTTGAGCGCGACGGCGACGCCGAAGGCCTGGGCGATAGCGAGAATGACCGTGAGATAGCGGGTGTACTGGTTGAGTTGCTTGCGGCCCGCCTCGCCTTCCTTCTTCAGCCGCTCCAGCGAGGGAATGGCGGTCGACAGGATCTGCACGATGATCGAGGCCGAGATATATGGCATGACGTTGAGCGCGAAGATCGCCATGCGCTCGACGGCGCCGCCGGAAAACGAGTTCCACATGCCGAGGATGCCCGCCGAGGCGTTGCCGAACGCCTGGGCGTATTGGACGGGATCGACGCCCGGAATCGGGATGTGGGTGCCGAAGCGGTAGACGATCAGCGCACCAAGGGTGAACCACAGGCGCGCCTGCAGCTCCTTGGCCTTGCCAAAGGTCGAGAAGTTCATATTGCGCGCGAGTTGCTCGGCCGCCGAAACCATTCGCCCGCCCTCTCCTTATCGCGATGTCCCTGGGCTGCCGGAGAGAGCAGCCTGGACACGCGGGCGCCCGCCCAATCGGGCAGGCTTACTCGGCCGCTGCTTCGGCGACCGGTTTCGTTACCGTGACCTTGCCGCCAGCCTTTTCGACCGCCTCGATGGCGGCCTTGGAGGCGCCGTACACGACCAGCTCAACTTTGGACTTGATGTCGCCCTTTGCAAGGAGGCGGACGCCGTCCTTGGCGCGGCGCAGCAGTCCGGCCGAAACCAGCACTGCGGCGTCGATGGGCTTTTTCGCGTCAAGTTTGCCAGCCTTGATGGCGGCCTCGATCCGGCCGGTGTTCACCCAGGTAAGCTGTTTGGCGCCGTGCGGGGTAAAGCCGCGCTTCGGCAGACGCATGTAGATCGGCATCTGGCCGCCTTCGAAGCCGTTGACGGCGACGCCGCGGCGCGCCTTCTGGCCCTTGACGCCGCGGCCCGCGGTCTTGCCCTTGCCCGAGCCGACGCCGAGACCGACGCGCATCCGCTTCTTGCGGGCGCCGGGATTATCGGAAATCTCGTTCAGTTTCATGTCACGCTCCAGACCGGACTGACCCTTGTGGGGCCCGCCGGCGAATAGTCCCTAGGCCTTAACGATCTCGACGAGGTGGGCCACCTTCGCGATCATGCCGCGGACGGCGGGCGTGTCCTCGAGATCACGCTCCCGGGAGATCTTGTTGAGGCCGAGGCCGACAAGCGTCGCACGCTGCGCGGCTTCGCGGCGTTGCGGGCTGCGGATCTGCCGCACTCGGACGGTTTTCTTGGTTGCCATGTCGACCGTCTCCTAAAGTCTTACTGCACCGTTTCGGCGTTGCCGGAGCCGTCGGTGCGGCGACCGACGACATCCTGCACCTTGAGACCGCGCTTGGACGCGATCTGGCGGGGCGAGGCCTGGTGCTTCAGCGCATCAACCGTCGCGCGCACCATGTTGTATGGGTTGGACGAGCCGGTCGACTTGGCGACCACGTCCTTGATGCCCAGCACGTCGAACACCGCACGCATCGGACCGCCGGCGATGACGCCGGTGCCGGCCGGCGCCGAGCGCATGTAGACCTTGCCCGCGCCCCAGCGGCCAGCGCCGTCATGGTGCAGCGTGCGCCCTTCGCGCAGCGGAACGCGGATCATCGATTTCTTGGCTTCCTCGGTCGCCTTGCGGATCGCCTCGGGAACCTCGCGCGCCTTGCCGTGGCCATAGCCGATGCGGCCCTTCTGATCGCCGACGACGACGAGGGCTGCGAACGCGAAGTTCTTGCCGCCCTTCACCACCTTGGCGACGCGGTTGATCGCAACCAGCTTGTCGACGATCTCGCTGCCTTCGCGGTCGTCGTCGCCGCGGCCTTTACGGCCGCCGCGGTCGCCACGTTCGCCTCTTTCACGCGCCATCAGCGACTCCTCAGAATTTCAGGCCGCCCTCGCGGGCGGCGTCGGCGAGCGCTTTCACGCGGCCATGGAACAGGTAGCCGCCGCGGTCGAATACCACGTCGGTGACGCCAGCTTTTTTCGCACGTTCGGCAATAAGCTTGCCGACGGCCTGCGCGTCCTCGGATTTCTTGCCGCCCTTGAATTCCTTCTCGAGCGAGGAGGCGGCGGCCAGGGTGACGCCCTTGCCGTCGTCGATGACCTGCACAGAGATGTGCTTGGACGAGCGCATGACCGACAGGCGCGGCTTGCCGCCGCCGATCTTGCGGAGCTTGGAGCGAACGCGCTGGGCGCGGCGATCGAACTGTTTGTGCTGGAGCGAGGCCATGGCTTACTTCTTCTTGCCTTCCTTGCGGCGGACGTATTCGCCCACCTTGCGCACGCCTTTGCCTTTGTAGGGCTCGGGCGGACGGTAGCCGCGAATCTCGGCCGCCACCTGGCCCACCGCCTGCTTGTCCGGGCCGGAGATCTTGATCTCGGTCGGCTTGGCGGAGGCGAAGGTGATGCCCGGGGGCGCCTTGTAGATGACGGGGTGCGAATAGCCGAGGCTGAGTTCGAGGTCGCGGCCCTTCATGGCGGCGCGGTAGCCGACGCCCTGAAGTTCGAGATCCTTCTCGAAGCCTTTGGTGACGCCGGTGACCATGTTGTTGATGTTGGCGCGAACCGTGCCCCACATCGCCTTGGACTTGCGCTCTTCCGGGTTGCGGGCGGTGACCGTCACTTCGCTGTTCTCGACCTTCACGGACACTTCGTCCGAGAGAATCATCTTCAGCTCGCCCTTCGGGCCTTTGACGGTGACCTGGCCGCCGCCGACTTTCACGTCGACGCCCTTCGGCGCAGTCACTATGAGTTTTCCAATCCGCGACATGTCAGCTTACCCGGCAGAGGATTTCGCCGCCCACGTTCTGGGTGCGTGCGTCGTTGTCGGACATCACGCCCTTGGGCGTCGACAGGATCGAGATGCCAAGGCCGTTGCGGACCAGAGGCAGGTCGCGCACCGCCGAGTAGACGCGGCGGCCGGGCTTGGAGATGCGGCGGATCTCGGAAATGACCGGCGAGCCGTCGTAGTATTTCAGCTCGATGTCGAGTTCCTTGCGGCCGTCTTTCTCGATTTCGGTGAAACCACGGATATAGCCCTCGCGCTGGAGAACTTCCAGCACGTGGACGCGCAGCTTGGACGAAGGCGTCGCCACAGTGGTCCGGCCGCGGCGCTGCGCGTTCCGGATGCGGGTCAGCAGGTCTCCCAGGGGATCGTTCATCAGCATCGTGTGATCTCCCTACCAGCTCGACTTGACGAGGCCGGGGATCATCCCCGAGGCGCCGTATTCGCGGAGCGCGATCCGCGACATTCTAAGCTTGCGGTAGTAGGCGCGCGGCCTGCCCGAAATCTCGCAGCGGTTACGCACGCGGCTCGGCGCCGAGTTGCGCGGCAGCTTGGCCAGCTTCATGCGGGCGGCGAACCGGTCTTCCAGCGGCAGGCTCTCGTCGAGAGCCTTCGCCTTCAGTTCCGCGCGCTTGTCCGCGTACTGCTCCGCCATGCGCTTGCGGCGGTTGTTCTTCTCGATCGAGCTTTTCTTCGCCATCTCGTTCTCTCCAGCGCGCCTAGTTGCGGAAGGGAAAGCCAAACTCCGTGAGGAGCGCTTTCGCTTCTTCGTTCGTGCGCGCCGTCGTGCACACAATGATGTCCATACCCCAGACCGTATCGATGTTGTCGTAGTTGATCTCAGGGAACACGATGTGTTCCTTGATACCCATCGCGAAGTTGCCGCGGCCATCGAAAGACTTCGCGTTGAGGCCACGGAAGTCCTTCACGCGGGGCAGCGCGATGGTGGTGAGCCGGTCGACGAATTCGTACATGCGCTCGCGGCGCAAGGTGACCTTGCAGCCGATCGTCATTTCCTCGCGCAGCTTGAACGTGGCGATCGACTTGCGCGACTTGGTTTCGATCGGCTTCTGGCCGGAGATCGCCGCGAGGTCGGCCACGGCCGAACGGATCTTCTTGGAATCGGCGACAGCTTCGCCAACGCCCATGTTGATGACGACCTTGTCGAGGGCCGGCACCTGGAGGCCATTGGTGTAGCTGAACTGCGCCGTCAGCTTTTCGCGGATCGACTCTTTGTACAGCGTCTTGAGCCGCGGAGTGTATTTCGCCTCAGGCATCGATGCTCTCCCCGGAGCGCTTGGCGAAGCGCACCTTGCGGCCCTTGTCGTCGGTCCTGAACCCGATGCGGACGGCCTTGCCGTCCTTCGGGTCGAGATGGGCGACGTTGGATACGTGGATCTTGGCTTCCTTGCGCTTGATCCCGCCCTGGGGATCAGCCTGGCTCGGCTTGGTATGACGGACCACGACATTGATGCCTTGCACCAGCACGCGGTTCTCGTCAGGGAACGACTTCAGGACTTCGCCGGTGCGGCCTTTGTCCTTGCCGGTCAGAACGATGACCTTGTCGCCCTTTTTGATTCTGGCGGCCATTACAGGACCTCCGGAGCAAGCGAGATGATCTTCATGTGGTTCTTGGCGCGGAGTTCGCGCGGAACCGGTCCGAAGATGCGGGTGCCGATCGGCTCGTTCTGATTGTTTACCAGGACGGCGGCGTTGGTGTCGAAGCGGATGACGGAGCCATCGCGGCGCTGCAGGTCCTTGGACACGCGAACGACAACGGCGCGTTTGACTTCGCCCTTCTTCACGCGGCCCTTGGGCGTCGCTTCCTTGATCGAGACGACGATGACGTCGCCGATCGAGGCGTAGCGGCGCTTCGAGCCGCCCAGCACCTTGATGCACTGGACGCGCTTGGCGCCGGAGTTATCCGCCACCTCGAGATTTGTCTGCATCTGGATCATGCTGCATCCCCTTTGAAGGAGACGATTTCCCAGCGCTTCAGTTTGGAGCGCGGCGGACATTCCTGGATTTCGACCTGCTGGCCGATTTGCGCAGCGTTCTTCTCGTCGTGCGCGTGATAGCGTTTCGACTTCCGCACCGTCTTCTTGAACAGCGGGTGCAGGAACGTGCGTTCGACTTTGACGACGGCGGTCTTGTTCATCTTGTTGGAGACGACCACGCCTTCCATAATTCGCCTTGGCATGATGCTCTCCTAAGCCGCCGCGCTCTGTTGAGACTTCTCGCTCAGGACCGTTTCGATCCGGGCGATGTCGCGGCGCACCTGGCGCACGCGCGAAGTCTTCTCCAGCTGGCCGGTGGCCTTCTGGAAGCGCAGGTTGAATTGTTCCTTGCGAAGATCGGACAGCTTGTCGCGCAGCTGGTCCGGCGTCTTGTGGCGAAGGTCTTCGCTGACTTTTTTCTGTTTCTTGGTCGCCATCGCCTACTCTCCGAGCCTGGTGACGATCTTGGTCTTGACCGACAGCTTGGCGGCGCCGAGCGCCAGGGCGTGACGCGCGACAGCGTCCGGAACCCCGTCGATCTCGAACATGATGCGGCCCGGCTTTACGCGGCAGACCCAGAACTCGGGCGCGCCCTTGCCGGAGCCCATGCGGACCTCGATCGGCTTCTTCGAAACCGGCACGTCCGGGAACACGCGGATCCAGACCTTGCCGATACGCTTCATTTCGCGGGTGAGCGCGCGGCGGGCCGCCTCGATCTCACGCGCCGTGACGCGGTTGGGCTCCAGCGCCTTCAGCCCGTGCGAGCCGAAATTGAGCGTGAAGCCGGCTTTCGCCGTCCCGTGAATGCGGCCCTTGAAGGCCTTGCGGTACTTGGTGCGCTTTGGTTGCAGCATGACGCTCTAATCCTCGTTACTGCGCGCCGGTGCCCTGGCCTTGGCCAGGACGGTCGCGGCGCGGACGGGAATCGCCGGCAGCTTCCTGCTTGCGGTCCACCGCCATCGGATCGTGCTCCATGATCTCGCCTTTGAAGATCCAGCACTTGATGCCGATGATGCCGTAGGTCGTCTTCGCTTCCGCAGTGCCGTAGTCGATGTCAGCGCGCAGCGTGTGCAGCGGAACGCGGCCTTCGCGGTACCATTCGGTGCGCGCGATCTCGGCGCCGCCGAGACGGCCGGCGACGGTGAGACGGACGCCCAGGGCCCCCATGCGCATCGTGGTCTGCATGGCGCGCTTCATCGCGCGGCGGAACGAGACCCGGCGCTCGAGCTGGCGCGCGACATCCTCGGCGACGAGGTTGGCGTCGACTTCCGGCTTGCGGATCTCGACGAGGTTCACGAACACCTCGTCCTTGCAGAGCTTGGCGATCTCCTTGCGGAGCGTTTCGATGTCAGCGCCCTTCTTGCCGATCACCATGCCCGGGCGGGCGGTGTGAACGGTGATGCGGCACTTCTTGTGCGGGCGCTCGATGATGACTTTCGAGACGCCGGCCTGCTTCAGCTTGTCCTTGATGAACTTGCGGATCTTGATGTCTTCGTGCAGCAGCCGGCCGAAGTCGGCGCTGTCAGCGTACCAGCGGCTGTCCGCGGTGCGGTTCACGCCGAGGCGGAACCCGATCGGGTTGATCTTCTGACCCATTATGCGGCCTCGGAAGTTTGCGCGGCGACGGAGCTGTCGCGCAGGATAATGGTGATCTGGGAGAACGGCTTTTCAACCCGGACGCCGCGGCCGCGTGCGCGGGAGTGCATCCGTTTCATGACCAGGTTCTTGCCGACATGGGCCTCGGCGACGATCAGGCTGTCGATGTCGAGGTTGTGGTTGTTGTCGGCATTGTGGATCGCCGACTCGAGCACTTTCAGAACTTCGGCTGCGGCGCGCTTGCGCGAGAAGCGAAGCTGGGCCTGAGCCTTGTCCACGGGAAGGCCGCGGATCAGCTGGGCCAGCAGGTTGAGCTTCTGTGGGCTGATACGGGCCATTTTCAGCACCGCGCGAGCTTCGTTAGAAGCCTGTTTCGGAGGAGCTTTTGACTTACCCATTCTTCGGTCCCCCTGCCGGCTTTCTGGAGACTTTCTTGTCGGCGCCGTGACCGAAGAAGGTGCGGGTCGGCGCGAACTCGCCGAGCTTGTGGCCGATCATCTCTTCCGAGACGGCGACGGGAACGAAGCTCTTGCCGTTGTGGACCTGGAAAGTCAGGCCGACGAACTGCGGCAGGATGGTCGAGCGGCGCGACCAGGTTTTGATCGGGGCCGAACGCGCGGACGCGGACGAGGCTTCTGCTTTCTTCAGCAGGTAGCCGTCGACGAACGGGCCTTTCCAGACGGAGCGCGACATCTTCCTTCTCTCCGTTACGCTTTGTGCCGACGACGCACGATCAGGCGATCGGTCGACTTGTTCTTGCGGGTCTTGGGACCGCGGGTCTTCTTGCCCCACGGCGTGACAGGGTGACGGCCGCCCGAGGTCTTGCCCTCGCCGCCGCCGTGCGGATGGTCGACCGGGTTCATGGCGACGCCGCGAACGTGGGGCCGCCAGCCCTTGTGCACGTTGCGGCCGGCCTTGCCGATCACGACGTTCATGTTATCCGGGTTCGAGACCGCGCCGATCGTGGCCATGCAGACTTCCGGGACCAGGCGGACTTCGCCCGACGACAGCTTGATCTGGGCATAGCCATCGGCGCGGCCGACGAGCTGGGCGTAGGAGCCGGCCGAGCGAGCAATCTGGCCGCCCTTGAGCAGTTTCATCTCGATGTTGTGGATGATCGTGCCAGCCGGAATGTTCTTGAGCGGGAGGGCGTTGCCTGGCTTGATGTCGACGTTCTCGCCGGCGATCACGACGTCGCCTACGTCAACACGCTGCGGCGCGATGATGTAGGCCTGCTCGCCATCCTTGTAGGTGAGGAGTGCGATGAAGGCGGTGCGGTTCGGATCGTACTCGATGCGCTCGATCGTCGCCGGCACGTCCCACTTGCGGCGCTTGAAGTCGATGATGCGATAGCTCTTCTTGGCGCCGCCGCCCCGCCAGCGCGCCGTACGGCGGCCGAGGTTGTTGCGTCCACCGGAAGAATGCTTGCCCTCGGTCAGAGCCTTGACAGGGCCGCCCTTGTGCAGACCTGAGCGATCCACCAGCACGAGCTGGCGGCGGCCGGGAGAGGTCGGGTTGAATGTCTTCAGAGCCATGTCGCGATCCCGATCCTAGAGCCCGGTCGTCACGTCGATGGACTGGCCGTCCTTCAACGTAACGATCGCTTTCTTGACGTCCGAGCGCTTGCCCGGAACGCCGCGGAACTGCTTGGTCTTGCCCTTCACGACGATCGTGTTGACCGACATGACGTTGACCTTGAACAGCGCTTCGACCGCTTCCTTGATCTGCGGCTTGGTCGCGTCGAGCGGCACGCGGAAGACGACCTTGTTCTGCTCGGAGAGCATGGTCGATTTCTCGGTGATGATCGGCGAGGTGATGCGTGTGTAGTGGAGGGCTTTCGGGGCGGCCATGGGTTACGCCTTCTCGGCTGCGGCGAAGCGTGCGTGCACGCCGTCGACCGCATCGCGCGTCAGCACCAGCGTCTGGCGGCGCATCACGTCGTAGACGTTGAGGCCGGCGAGCGGGAGCACGTCGATGTTGGGGATGTTGCGGGCGGCCTTGGCGAACTTCTCGTCGAGTTCAGCGCCGCCGATAAACAGGGCGTTCTTGATGCCGAGCTTCTTCAGCTGGGCGACCAGCGCCTTGGTCTTCTCGCCCGAGAGCGAGTCGATGACGATAAGCGCTTCGTCCTTCACTTTCGACGACAGGGCGTGCTTCATCGCGAGCGCGCGCACTTTTTTCGGAAGCGAATGGGCGTGGCTGTGCGGGTGCGGACCATGGGCCGTGCCGCCGCCGACGAAGATCGGCGCGTTCTTCGAACCGTGGCGGGCGCCGCCGGTGCCCTCCTGGGCGTAAAGCTTCTTGGTGGTGACGGAAACGTTCGAGCGCGACAGCGTCGAGTGCGTGCCGGCCTGACGCTTGGACAGCTGGTAGCGGACCATGCGCTGGAGGATGTCGGAACGGATTTCCGCAATGCCGAATACGGCGTCGTCGAGTTCGATCTCGCCGGCCTTCTTCGCATCAAGCTTGATGACGGGGAGTTTCATCAGCCCTGCCCTTCCTTGGTGCGGAGTTTCGCGGGTTTCGGCAGGTCTTTCTGAGCTTTCGCCTTCACGGCGTCGCGCACTTCGACCCAGCTGTTATCCGGGCCGGGGACCGCGCCCTTGATGAGGATGAGACCGCGCTCTGCATCGGTGCGTACGACTTCGAGGTTCTGGGTGGTGACCCGCTCGACCCCGAAATGGCCGGCCATCTTCTTGCCCTTGAACACGCGGCCGGGATCCTGGCGCTGGCCGGTAGAGCCGTGCGAGCGGTGCGAGACCGAAACGCCGTGGCTGGCTTCCAGGCCGCCGAAATTCCAGCGCTTCATCACGCCGGCAAAACCCTTGCCCTGGGTGAGGCCCGAGACGTCGACCTTCTGGCCGGAAACAAAATGGTCGGCGCTGATCTGGGCGCCGACCTCGAGAAGCATGTCATCTGAAACGCGGAATTCGCGTACGACGGCCTTGGGCTCTACGCTCGCCTTGGCGAACTGGCCGCGGAGCGGCTGGGCCACGTTCTTGGCCTTGCGCGAACCGGCGCCGAGCACGACGGCGGTGTAGCCGTCGTTGGCCTTGCGGGCGCCGACTTTCTCGCCCTTTTTCATGACGGGAACTTCGCGCTCTTTCTTCGAGCGCACGCCGACGACCTGGCAGCCTTCGAGCGACAGAACGGTAACCGGCACGTGGGCGCCGTCAGCGGCGAACACGCGCGTCATGCCGATCTTCTTGGCGACGACTCCGGTGCGCATCAGCCATTCCCCAGCTTGATCTCGACGGCGACGCCGGCGGAGAGGTCGAGCTTCATCAGCGCGTCGACGGTTTGCGGGGTGGGATCGACGATGTCGAGAACGCGCTTGTGCGTACGGATCTCGAACTGCTCGCGGGACTTCTTGTCGATGTGGGGGGAGCGGTTGACGGTGAACTTCTCGATGCGGGTGGGCAGCGGAACCGGTCCGCGCACCTGGGCGCCCGTGCGCTTGGCGGTCGACACGATCTCGCGCGCCGACATATCGAGCGCCCGATGGTCGAAGGCCTTGAGCCTAATTCGGATATTCTGTTGTGCCATCGGTCCACCGAAACAGCGCACAAACGACCAAACGGGGATTACGTCCCCCGATGGGTCGTTGAGCTCGTTGAGTTTTTCCTTTTGTTTCCGGGCGTTGCGTTTGTTTCGGGTTGGCCGAAACACAGCCAAAGCCGTGGAAACGAGGCCGGGTGATAGTCCGGTGACATATCCCCGTCAAGCGCCCGTTTGAGGCGAGCTGCCGCCAGGACCTTTGGGCTTAGTACGGCCCTGCTTCGCGGCCCGCCATGAGAACCGTGCGGGAGATGATCCGGTCGCGTTTTTCGCGCAGAGCGAGGGTCGCGGGATCTGCCGCATAGGCCTCGGCCTCGGCCTTGTCTGGGAAGCTGACGACGTGAACTTCGTAAGGGGTGGCGTCGTTGGGAGCTGCGCCCTCGGGCGGGGTCAGGCGGACGGCGCTATCGATCCGGCCTTTGTGCCGGGCCATGATCCGGGCTGCCTCCCGCTCGAACGCCTCGAAGGCCGCTTCCTGTCCCTTGTGGATCCAGAGAGTGACAATCCGGACGTAACGCTCGGCCATACCAGCCCCCGCTCTCAGCTCACCCCGAAGCTAGTCGATCTCGACAAAGCCAGACGCGATAACCTGGGCATCTAGCTCTTTTCGCCAAGTCCAATCGGGTCCTGAGATCGTCGGACGATCTGCAAAGAATACCGCGCTGTAGTGGCCATCGCCTTCGGCGTGACGGCTGGTCAGATAGACATGACGACTGTCCAGTGGATGTCCGGGCGACCGCACCTGTCCCCTTGCATTCCTGACCGGACCCATATCCGGCGATCTTTCCTCTACAGCCACTCGGAAGGGCTCAGGCTCGGCTGGCGCACCGAGCACGCCTGACCAGCCCCAACCGTAAATCGGACGTATACCGACCAGCTTGGCCATTCGGTGCTTCTACAGCCTCAGGCCGGAATAGCGAAAGAGCGCCGGTTTCCCGGCGCCCCCTCTAGTGTTCTTCAATTCAGCTTCGGGTCAGACGAGAATCTTCGCCACGACGCCCGAGCCGACCGTGCGGCCGCCTTCGCGGATGGCGAAGCGTTGCTTCTCTTCGAGCGCGATCGGGGCGATCAGCTCGACGACCAGCTTCACGTTGTCGCCAGGCATGACCATCTCGGTGCCCGCAGGCAGTTCGACGATGCCGGTGACGTCCGTGGTGCGGAAGTAGAATTGCGGACGATAGTTGGCGAAGAACGGCGTGTGACGGCCGCCCTCGTCCTTGTTGAGGACGTAGACCTCGGCTTCGAACTTCTTGTGCGGTTTGACCGTGCCGGGCTTGCAGAGGACCTGGCCGCGCTCGACCTGCTCGCGATCGATGCCGCGGAGGAGAACGCCGACGTTGTCGCCCGCCTGGCCCTGATCGAGCAGCTTGCGGAACATCTCGACGCCCGTGCAGGTGGTTTTCTGCGTGTCGCGGATGCCGACGATTTCGAGTTCGTCGCCGACGCGCACGATACCGCGGTCGACTTTGCCGGTCACGACCGTGCCGCGGCCGGAGATCGAGAACACGTCTTCGATAGCCATCAGGAAGGGCTGGTCGAGCGGGCGCTCAGGCGTCGGGATGAAGGTGTCGACGGCTTCCATCAGTTTCAGGATCGACTGTTCGCCGATTTCCGGATCGCGGCCTTCGAGGGCCGCCAGGGCCGAGCCGGGGATGATCGGGATCGTGTCGCCGGGGAAGTTGTACGACGACAGCAGTTCGCGGACTTCGAGTTCGACGAGGTCCAGAAGTTCCTTGTCGTCGACCATGTCGACCTTGTTGAGATACACGACCAGCGCCGGCACGCCGACCTGGCGGGCGAGCAGGATGTGCTCGCGGGTCTGCGGCATCGGACCGTCGGCGGCCGAGACCACGAGGATGCCGCCGTCCATCTGGGCGGCGCCCGTGATCATGTTCTTCACGTAGTCGGCGTGGCCCGGGCAATCGACGTGGGCGTAGTGACGGTTTTTCGTCTCGTACTCGACGTGGGCCGTATTGATCGTGATCCCACGCGCCTTTTCCTCGGGCGCAGCGTCGATCTCGTCATACTTCTTGGCGGTCGCCCCGCCAGATTTGGCGAGAATGCTCGTGATGGCCGCCGTCAGCGTCGTCTTGCCATGGTCAACGTGGCCGATCGTGCCGACGTTTACGTGGGGCTTCGTACGCGCGAATTTTTCCTTACCCATCTTCTTTTACTCCGTAGCTCCTGCTTCAGGGCGGCTGGGGCCGTCGAGCCCCGGCCTCATCACCCGCTGAGTTTCTCAATCACTTCCTTGGCGACGGCGCTCGGCACCGCCTCATAGTGGTCGAACTGCATGGTGTAGTTCGCTCTTCCCTGCGTTGCGGAGCGCAGGTTGTTCACATAGCCGAACATGTTGGCAAGGGGCACCATCGCGTTGATGACAGTGGCGTTGCCCCGCATTTCCTGGCCCTGGATCATGCCGCGCCGGGAATTGAGGTCGCCGATCACCGTGCCGACGAAATCCTCGGGGCTCACCACCTCGACCTTCATGATCGGCTCGAGCAGCTTCATCTGGGCCTTGCCGGCGGCTTCGCGGAAGCACGCGCGGGCGGCGATCTCGAAGGCCAGGGCGCTGGAGTCGACGTCATGGAACGCCCCATCCAGCAGCGTCGCCTTGAAGTCGATGACCGGGAAGCCGACCAGCGGCCCCGAGTTCATGACCGACTTGATGCCTTTTTCAACGCCCGGGATGAATTCGCGCGGGATCGAGCCGCCGACGATGGCGCTCTCGAATTCGTAGCCCGAGCCCGGAGGCTGCGGTTCGAACAGGATTTTGACGCGGGCGAACTGGCCGGTGCCGCCGGTTTGCTTCTTGTGCGTGTAGTCGATCTCGGTCGCTCTGCCGAGCGTCTCGCGGTACGCCACCTGCGGCGCGCCGATGTTCGCATCGACCTTGTAGGTGCGGCGCAGGATGTCGACTTTGATGTCGAGGTGAAGTTCGCCCATGCCCTTGAGGCGGGTCTGGCCCGACTCGTGGTCGGTCGAGACGCGGAAGGACGGATCCTCGGCGGCCAGACGCTGAAGCGCGAGCGCCAGCTTCTCCTGGTCGGCCTTGGTCTTGGGTTCGATCGCGATCTCGATGACCGGATCGGGGAATTCCATCTTCTCGAGGATCACCGGCTTGGACGGATCGCACAGCGTGTCGCCCGTGGTCGATTCCTTGAGGGCGGCCACCGCGACGATGTCGCCGGCGAAGGCTTCCTTGATGTCCTTGCGGTCGTTGGCATGCATCTCGAGCATGCGGCCGATACGCTCTTTCCTGTCCTTGGTGGAGTTCAGGAGCGTCGTTCCGGAATTGAGCGTGCCGGAATAGATGCGGCAGAAAGTGATCGAGCCGACGAACGGGTCGTCCATGATCTTGAACGCGAGCATCGACAGCGGCGCGTCATCGGTCTGCGGACGCTCGATTTCCGAATCATCCTTCGGATCGATGCCTTTCACCGCCGGCACGTCGAGCGGGGACGGCAGATAGTCGACAACGGCGTCGAGCAGCGGCTGGACGCCCTTGTTCTTGAACGCCGAGCCGCACAGCACCGGATAGAAGGCGCCGGTCAGCACGGCCTTCCGGATCAGACGCTTGATGGTGGGGACGTCCGGTTCCTTGCCTTCGAAGAAGGCGGCCATGACGTCGTCATCGAGTTCGGCGACGGCCTCGACCAGCTTGGCGCGGAATTCCTGCGCCTGCTCCATCATGTCATTCGGGATCGGAACGATGTCGAATTTCGCACCGAGGGCTTCATCATGCCAGACGACGCCGCGCATCTCGACCAGGTCGACGACGCCTTTGAAGGTGTGCTCGATGCCGATCGGAAGCTGCAGCGGGATCGGCTTAACGCCGAGGCGCTTCACCAAGTCGTTGACGCAGTTGAAGAAGTCCGCGCCGATCTTGTCCATCTTGTTGGCGAAGACGATCCGCGGAACTTTGTATTTGTCGGCCTGGCGCCAGACGGTTTCGGTCTGCGGCTCGACGCCCTGGTTGCCATCGAGCACGGCGACGGCGCCGTCGAGCACGCGCAAGCTGCGCTCGACTTCGATGGTAAAATCGACGTGGCCGGGCGTGTCGATGATATTGAGGCGCTTGTCCTGCCAGAAGCAGGTGGTCGCGGCCGACGTAATCGTGATGCCGCGTTCCTGCTCCTGCTCCATCCAGTCCATGGTCGCAGCGCCGTCGTGCACTTCGCCGATCTTGTGCGACTTGCCGGTGTAATAGAGAATCCGCTCGGTTACCGTCGTCTTGCCGGCGTCGATGTGCGCCATGATCCCGAAGTTTCGGTAATCGGCGAGTTGGTGGCTACGAGGCATGGGGAGCGCCCTTGATTCCTTTAGCGGCGGACCGCTGGATTACCAGCGGTAGTGCGAGAAGGCGCGGTTGGCTTCCGCCATCCGGTGCGTGTCTTCACGCTTCTTCACCGCCGAACCGCGGCCATGGGCGGCGTCGAGCATTTCAGCTGCCAGGCGTTCCTGCATGGTGTTTTCGGAACGCGCGCGCGCAGCAATGATCAGCCAGCGGATCGCCAAGGCCTGACGGCGCTCGGGGCGAACCTCGACTGGAACCTGGTAGGTGGCGCCGCCGACGCGGCGCGAACGCACTTCCACCGACGGAGCGACGTTCTCGAGCGCTTCGTGGAACAGCTCAGGCGCAGGACGCTTGCTCTTCTGCGCGACGGTTTCGAGCGCGCCATAGACGATCTGTTCGGCGACGGATTTTTTGCCCTGGTACATCACCTGATTCATGAAGCGGGTGATCACCTGATCGCCGTACTGGGCGTCGGGAAGGACTTGGCGTTTTTCTGCGCGGTGACGACGGGACATCTGTGACTCTGCCTATTTCGGACGCTTCACGCCGTAGAGCGAACGGCGCTGCTTGCGGTCTTTGACGCCCTGGGTGTCCAGCACGCCGCGGAGAATGTGATAGCGGACGCCCGGCAAGTCTTTGACGCGCCCGCCGCGGATCAGCACGACCGAGTGCTCCTGCAGGTTGTGGCCTTCGCCGGGGATGTAGCACACCGCCTCGTACTGCGTGGTGAGGCGGACTTTGGCGACTTTCCGGAGCGCCGAGTTCGGCTTCTTCGGCGTCGTGGTGTAGACACGGGTGCAGACGCCGCGGCGCTGCGGGCACGACTTGAGCGCGGGAACCTTGTTCCGCTTCGGCTTGTCGGTCCGCGGTTTGCGGATCAGCTGCTGGATCGTCGGCATCTACCCTCGCTCGTAAACCGCTCACGCGCCTGGCCGGATTGGCCGTTTTGGCGTGCTTTGCTCCAAATACTTTGGCCGCGACAGACCGCATGTCTGCCCCGGCCGAACTCTATAGGAGGCTTTCGCTCTCTTAAGGTCACACCGCCGCAACCGCGTTTGGAACGTGTTCCACAGGCCGGTCCGCCGTTGTGAAGCGGGGTATTAGTCGGGTGAAACCGCCGGGTCAAGCCTTCCGGCAAGAAGACTGGAGGCTGGAACACAGCCCTGGAAATCAACTCGCATAGGGCCGTTTCGTCCAGATCTTGAGCCTTTCGCCCAGGCGGTATTTCAGCCCTGGACGCTGGTCTTTCCCGGCATTGGCCACGAACCGGCTCGCCGCGATGTCAAAGGGCTCGCGCCAGAACATCTTTCCCGCCTCTGACTTCGACGCCATCGGGGTGAAATAGGAGCACCCGCGGAAGTAGTAGTGCGTCACCTGGCTGAGCCGGGTGCGGGAGGAATCGGCCACTTTCGAGCCGCCGTGGAACAAGTTGGCGGCCCAGATGAAGGTCTCGCCCCGGCGAATCTGGGCGGTCTCGCGTTTCAGGCCCGCCTTCTCGATCGTCGATATGATGAGCCCGTCATATCCGGTGTCGTAATCCTTGCCGCCAAGGTCAGTGTCCGAGAACACCGGCAGGCGGTGGCTGCCGGGATAGTAGTGCAGCGGGCCCGAGTCCGGGTGGATGTCCTCGAGCGCGATCCAGACACCGCACATGAACCCGACCGGCTTCGAGTTGAAGTGGAAGGTGTCCGAGTGCGTCGACTGCTGCGATCCTGTCGCAAAGTTCAACGTCTGGAACGGGAAGGCTTCGCGCTGGTAGAGGTCGCTGAGGAAGGCGATCACCCGCTTGTCGGTCGCCAGCCGCTTCACCGCGGCATTGGCGAGCCAGCCATCCTGCACCCGGCCGCTCTTCATGGACTTCGTATAAGCCGCCGCTTCGTCGAGATCGGCCTGGGCAAAGCCGAAATCGCGGACCAGATAGCCGGTCTCGCGGTATTTCGCGGCCGCCTCCGCGATCTCCGGGCGGCTCGCGACTTTGGCGGCCTCGGTGCGATAGCTGGTTTCGGGGCTGTCGAACCACGGCCCCTGCCCCATTTTGTCGCCAGAACCGTCGTGCATCGAGTCTGCCGCCCGTTTTGGCTGCCTGTGTCAGCGAAGCTCTAGGACAGCTCGGGCGCGGAATCCACTGAAGGACGCCGCGCCTTCTGCCGAGCCGGTCAGCCAATGCGGGCGATGAAAGCCTCGATGACTGCGGTCAACCGGTCGGGGTCGTCCGCATAAATCAGGTGGCTGGCGTTTTCGAACAGCGCGAGCTCAACCTTTGGCAGGGCCTCGGCCACCTCCTTGCCCCAGGTCGCCGGCGTGACCGGATCATGCTCGCCGATGACGGCGAGGACAGGGTTCTGGACTTGGGCGAGGCCGGCCCGATGGTCGAAACGCCATGCTTCGCCGTCGGCCGCGAAGAAGCGCTCGGTCGCGGCGGGATTCATCTGGGTGCGTCCACGACTGGCCGAGAGAGAGGAGAGATCGCGCCGGGTCGAATAGAGCGGCAGGCAGATCTTGAAGAACGCCGCATAGTCCTCCGTCGTGGGTTTGCCGTACATCGCGCGAGCCGCCGCGCCGGCGTCGGCGCCGCCGGCCTTGTCGTAGGCGGCGACCAGACCATCCTGGGTCATGCGTGAGCAGGGGTTGATCAGGATGGCGCCGCCGGCATGGCGGGGATGCCGCGCGAGGTAGGCCTGCACCATCAGCGAGCCACCTGAGACACCCAGCACGATAGGCTTGTCGACGCCCAGCGCATCGCAGAACGCGGCGATGTCGTCGCCCCACCGGTCGAGCGTCCAGTCATGCGGGTCGCCATAGCCGCTGCGCCCGCCGCCTCGCGGGTCGAGATAGATGACCTGCGCAACGCGGGTGAAGCGGTCGAAGAAGGGCCGCATCGTCTGGTGGTCGCCGCCGGGCCCGCCGGGCAGGCAGAGCAGCATGCGCTTTTCCTTCAGGCCCGCCCCATCAATGTCGAGCTTCGGATTGAGTGCGTCGAAGAACAGGCGCACGCCGTCGATGTCCACAAACATGGAATCCTCCCGTCTCTCAGTGAGTGAATGCGTTTGCCGCCGGCAACGCCAGCGCTAGTCCAAAAAGCAGCGACGGCGGATTTTTGTCCGCCGTCGCCTGTCGTCGTGAGTTGTAGCTACGCCTTGCTATTCGGCCGGCGTCGGAAGCGCCGGAACCGGCGCCGTTACCTTGCGCTGTTCCTTCAGGCGATCGTCGCGGTCGTGGGCCAGCTTGCGGTATTTCCGCAGCGCCCCGCCCGTGCCGGCCGGGATAAGACGGCCGACGATGACGTTCTCCTTGAGGCCTTCCAGCGGATCGATCTTGCCCTGGATGGCCGCCTCGGTGAGGACGCGGGTGGTCTCCTGGAAGGAAGCCGCCGAGAAGAACGACCGGGTCTGCAGCGAGGCCTTGGTGATGCCCAGCAGCACACGGACGCCCTTGGCCTCGTCACGGCCAGCCTTGCGGGCCGCCATGTTGGCCTCTTCGAACTCCAGCGCATCGACAGCTTCGCCCGCCAGCATGGTGGTCGAGCCCGAGGCGGTGATCTCCACCTTCTGCAGCATCTGCCGGACGATGACCTCGATGTGCTTGTCGTCGATCGGCACGCCCTGCAGGCGGTAGACCTTCTGGATCTCGTTGACGAGATAGTCGGCCAGCGCCTCGACGCCGAGGATGGTGAGAATGTCCTGCGGCGCGGGATTGCCCTCGAGCAGGTATTCGCCCTTCTTCAGCAGGTCGCCTTCCTGGACCATCAGGTGCTTGGTCTTCGGCACCAGATATTCCATCGGCTCTGCGCCTTCTTCCTCCGGCACGAGACGGACGCGGCGCTTGTTCTTGTAGTCGCGACCGAATTCGACCTTGCCGGTGATCTCCGCGATGATCGCGTGATCCTTCGGCCGGCGCGCTTCGAACAGCTCCGCCACGCGCGGCAGACCGCCCGTGATGTCGCGGGTCGTAGCCCCGCCCGTCTGCACGCGGGCCAGGGTATCGCCAGGCTTCACTTCATCGCCCTCGGCCACCGAAAGGATGGCGTCGATCGGCAGGAAGTAGCGCGCCTGGGCGCCGGTGGAGTGCTTGATCGGATCGCCATGGTCGTTGACGAGCACGATGCAGGGCTTGAGTTCGACCTTTTTCGAACCGGCGCGGCCGTCGATCACCACCTTGTTGGCGATGCCGGTGTTTTCGTCGGTCTCGTCGCGGGTAGTGACGCCCTCGATCAGGTCCTCGTACTTCACGCGGCCAGCGAGGTCGGTGATGATCGGCGTCGCGAACGGATCCCAATCCGCCACGCGCTCGCCGCGCTTCACCTTGTCGCCGTCGCCGAAGCGCAGGCGGGCGCCGTAGACCGGCTTGAACGTCTGCCGGATGCGGCCTTCCGCGTCGACGAGTTTGACCTCCATCGAGCGGCCGACCACGACCAGCGTGCCGTCCTCGCGCTTCACCGTCGCGCCGTTCTCGAAGCGGACTTCGCTGTCGAACGCCGCGTCGAGCGAGCTATCGTGCGTCACCTGCGCGGCGCCGCCGATGTGGAAGGTGCGCATGGTGAGCTGAGTGCCCGGTTCGCCGATCGACTGCGCGGCGATGACGCCTACCGCCTCGCCGACGTTCACGCGCGAACCGCGCGCGAGATCGCGGCCGTAGCAGCTTGCGCACACGCCGTTGCGGGTTTCGCAGGTCAGCACCGAACGCACCTTGATGCGGTCGACGCCGGCCTTGTCCACCAGCGCGGCGATATCCTCGTCGAGATAGGTGTTGGCCGGAGCGATGATCGCGCCCGTGGTCGGGTGCTTCACATCCTCGCCGGTGGTGCGGCCGAGCGTGCGGTCGGCAAGCGAGACAACGACGTCCGCGCCTTCCATCACCGCCGCGAGCGTGATGCCTTTATCAGTGCCGCAATCCTCTTCCGTGATGATGCAGTCCTGGGCGACGTCGACGAGGCGACGCGTCAGGTAGCCGGAGTTGGCGGTCTTCAGCGCGGTGTCGGCAAGGCCTTTGCGGGCGCCGTGGGTGGAGTTGAAGTACTCCAGCACGGTGAGGCCTTCCTTGAAGTTCGACACGATCGGCGTCTCGATGATCTCGCCCGAAGGCTTGGCCATCAGGCCGCGCATGCCGGCGAGCTGCTTCATCTGGTTCTTCGAACCGCGCGCGCCGGAGTGCGCCATCATGAAGACGGAGTTCATTTCGCCGGTCGAGGCGCCGGCAGCGTCCATCATGGCGTCGGCGACCTTGTCCGTGCATGCGGACCAGGCGTCGACCACCTTGTTGAACTTCTCGCCGCGCGTGATGAGGCCGTCGGCGTATTGCCGCTCGTACTCGTTCACCAGCTTGCGCGTGTCGGCGACCAGCTTGTCCTTCGATTTCGGGATGAGCATGTCGTCCTTGCCGAAGGAGATGCCGGCCCTCGCCGCTTCCTTGAAGCCCAGCGCCATGACGCGGTCGCAGAAGATGACCGTCGCCTTCTGGCCGCAGTTCCGGTAGACGACGTCGATCAGTTTCCCGATCGATTTCTTCGTCATCAGTTCGTTGGCGATGCTCGGATCCATACCGCGTTCGCGCGGCAGGCAATCTGCGATCATCATCCGGCCAGGCGTGGTTTGGTAGACTTTAGCTACGTCCTTGCCGTTTGCATCCTTGGTGATGAAGCGCGCCTTGACGCGAGCATGGAGCGAGACCTTGCCGGCGGCGAGCGCATGCTCGATCTCGGCGAGGTCGGTGAAGAGCATGCCCTCCCCGATCTCCTTCTCGCGCTCGATCGACAGGTAGTAGAGACCGAGAACGATGTCCTGCGAGGGGACGATGATCGGGCGGCCGTTGGCGGGGCTGAGGATGTTGTTGGTCGACATCATCAGCACGCGCGCTTCCAGCTGCGCTTCGAGCGACAGCGGGACGTGCACGGCCATCTGGTCGCCGTCGAAGTCAGCGTTGAACGCGGCGCAGACCAGCGGGTGAAGCTGGATCGCCTTGCCCTCGATCAGCTTGGGCTCGAACGCCTGGATGCCGAGGCGGTGGAGCGTCGGCGCGCGGTTGAGCAGGACCGGGTGTTCGCGGATCACCTCTTCGAGGATGTCCCACACTTCCGGCTTCTCTTTCTCGACCAGCTTCTTGGCGGCTTTCACCGTTCCGGCGAGGCCTTTCGCATCGAGTCGCGCGTAGATGAACGGCTTGAACAGCTCGAGCGCCATCTTCTTCGGCAGGCCGCACTGGTGGAGCTTCAGCTCCGGACCCACGACGATGACCGAACGGCCCGAATAGTCGACGCGCTTGCCGAGCAGGTTCTGGCGGAACCGGCCCTGCTTGCCCTTCAGCATGTCGGACAGCGACTTCAGCGGGCGCTTGTTGGTGCCCGTGATGACGCGGCCGCGGCGGCCGTTGTCGAACAGCGCATCGACCGATTCCTGCAGCATCCGCTTCTCGTTGCGGATGATGATGTCGGGAGCACGCAGCTCCATCAGCCGCTTGAGGCGGTTGTTGCGGTTGATCACGCGGCGGTAGAGGTCGTTGAGGTCCGACGTCGCGAACCGGCCGCCGTCGAGCGGCACCAGCGGGCGCAGGTCCGGCGGGATCACCGGAACGATGGTCAGCACCATCCATTCCGGGCGGCAGCCCGAATGGATGAAGCTTTCGACCAGCTTGAGGCGCTTGGCGATCTTCTTCGGCTTCAGTTCGCCGGTGGCCTCGGCGAGTTCGGCGCGCAGTTTTTCGGCCTCGGATTCGAGGTCATAGCCTTTCAGAAGCTCGCGGACGGCTTCCGCGCCAATCTGGGCGGTGAACGAGTCCTCGCCGAGGGCTTCCTGCTGCTGCATGTACTCCTCTTCGGTGAGGAGCTGCTTTTCCTTGAGCGGGGTGAGGCCCGGTTCGGTGACGACATAGCTTTCGAAGTAGAGCACGCGCTCCACATCCTTCAGCGCCATGTCGAGCATCAGCGAGATGCGGGACGGGAGCGATTTCAGGAACCAGATGTGGGCGACGGGCGCCGCCAGGTCGATGTGGCCCATGCGCTCGCGCCGGACGCGCGCCAGCGTCACCTCGACGCCGCACTTCTCACACGTCACGCCACGGTACTTGATGCGCTTGTACTTGCCGCACAGGCACTCGTAGTCCTTGATCGGCCCGAAGATACGCGCGCAGAACAGGCCGTCGCGCTCGGGCTTGAACGTGCGGTAGTTGATCGTCTCCGGCTTCTTGATCTCGCCGGACGACCATTTCCTGATCTCTTCCGGGCTCGCGATCGCGATGCGGATGGCCTCGAAAGTCGGGGCCGGCGTGTTCGGACTGAACAGATTGGTGATTTCCTGACTCATCCTGGCACTTCTCCCTCTTGGGGTGATCCGCCGGCCGGCACATGCGGCCGGCGGAAAATACTATGCGAATTTAGGAGCAACAGCCGCTATGTGGCCGCTGGCTCTTCTTCGGTTTCGGGTTCGGCTTCGAGAAGCTCGACGTTGAGGGCGAGCGAGCGCATCTCCTTGACCAGCACATTGAAGCTTTCCGGGATGCCGGCCTCGAACGTGTCGTCCCCACGGACGATCGCCTCGTAGACCTTCGCGCGGCCCGCCGTATCGTCGGACTTCACGGTCAGCATCTCCTGCAGCGTGTAGGCGGCGCCGTAGGCTTCGAGCGCCCACACCTCCATCTCGCCGAAGCGCTGTCCGCCGAACTGCGCCTTGCCGCCCAGCGGCTGCTGGGTGACGAGCGAGTACGGACCAGTCGAACGGGCGTGGATCTTCTCGTCCACCAGGTGGTGGAGCTTGAGGAGATACTTGTACCCGACGGTGACCTTGCGGGTGAAACGCTCGCCCGTGCGGCCATCGTGCAGATAGACCTGACCGGACGAGTCCAGCCCGGCCTTCTTGAGCATCTCGACGATGTCGTCTTCATTGGCGCCGTCGAACACCGGCGTCGCCACCGGCACACCCTTGGTGAGGTTGGACGCCAGCTCTTCGAGCTCGTCGTTGGTCTTCGGCAGCTCCTCGTCTTCGCCGTAGGCGTCGCGCAGCGCCTTTTGCAGCGCCTTGCCGTCCTTGCTCTGGCGATACGCCTGCAGCGCCGTGTCGATCATCTTGCCGATGCCGTTGCAGGCCCAGCCGAGGTGGGTCTCCAGGATCTGCCCGACGTTCATGCGCGAAGGCACGCCCAGCGGGTTCAGAACGATGTCGACCGGCGTGCCGTCATCGAGATACGGCATGTCTTCCAGCGGGTTGATCTTTGAGATCACGCCCTTGTTGCCGTGACGGCCAGCCATCTTGTCGCCCGGCTGCAGCTTGCGCTTCACCGCGACGAACACTTTCACGACCTTCATGACGCCCGGAGGCAGGTCGTCGCCGCGCTGGACCTTCTCGATCTTGTCGGCGATGCGCGCTTCGATGAGCGCAACGCCTTCGTCGAACGAGGTCTTCAGCGACTTGATCTGCGTCTCGACCGCATCGTCGTCGACCGCAACCTTCCAGAGATCGGCCGGCGTCATGCCTTCGAGATACTCTTCCGTGATATCGGTCTTCTTGCCGCCACGCGCGACCGCCTTGTTGCCCATCAAGAGGCCGCGGAGACGGTTGAGCGCGTCGCGCTGGATGATCGCCAGCTCGTCGTCCTTGTCGGTCATCAGCTGGTCGATCTGCTCGCGCTCGATCTGAAGCGCGCGCTGGTCCTTGTCGACGCCGTGACGGTTGAACACGCGCACTTCCACGACCGTCCCGGTGGCGCCGGGCGGCATGCGGAGCGAGGTGTCGCGAACGTCCGAAGCCTTCTCGCCGAAAATGGCGCGGAGGAGTTTTTCTTCCGGCGTCATGGGCGACTCGCCCTTCGGCGTCACCTTGCCAACCAGAATGTCTCCAGCCTGCACTTCGGCGCCGACGGCCACGATGCCGGCTTCGTCGAGGTTGCGCAGGGCTTCCTCGCCGACGTTCGGGATGTCGCGCGTGATCTCTTCCGGCCCGAGCTTGGTGTCGCGGGCGGCGATCTCGAACTCCTCGATGTGGATCGAGGTGAACACGTCGTCGCGCACGATGCGCTCGGAGATGAGGATCGAGTCCTCGAAGTTGTAGCCGTTCCACGGCATGAACGCGACGAGCACGTTGCGGCCGAGCGCCAGTTCTCCGAGGTCGGTCGAGGGGCCGTCGGCGATGATGTCGCCTTTCGAGACCTTGTCGCCCACTTTCACGATCGGACGCTGGTTGATGCAGGTGTTCTGGTTGGAGCGCTGGTATTTCGACAGGCGATAGATGTCGACGCCAGACTTGGAGGAATCGAGGTCCTCAGTCGCCTTCACGACGATACGCGTCGCATCGACCTGCTCGACCATGCCTCCACGACGCGCGGCGACAGCCGCGCGGCTGTCGCGCGCCACGATCTGCTCCAGCCCGGTGCCGACCAGCGGCGCCTCGGTCTGGATCAGCGGCACCGCCTGGCGCTGCATGTTCGAGCCCATCAGCGCGCGGTTGGCGTCGTCGTTCTCGAGGAACGGGATCAGCGCCGCCGGCACCGAAACGACCTGCTTGGGCGAGACGTCGATGTAGTCGATGTTCTCGCGCGCAACGAGCATCGCATCGCGCGCAGGTCCGACCCGCGCGTTGACGAACTCGTTCTGCAGATGACCCTTGGCGTCCATCTTCGCGTTGGCCTGAGCGATCGAATAGCGCTGCTCTTCCATCGCCGAGAGGTATTTCACCTCGGCCGTCAGCTTGCCGTCCTTCACCTTGCGGTACGGGCTTTCGATGAAGCCGTACTTGTTGATCCGCGCGTGAGTGGCGAGGTTGTTGATCAGGCCGATGTTCGGACCCTCGGGCGTCTCGATCGGGCAGATGCGACCGTAGTGCGTCGGGTGCACGTCGCGCACCTCGAAGCCCGCGCGCTCGCGCGTGAGGCCGCCTGGCCCGAGCGCCGAGAGGCGCCGTTTGTGCGCGATCTCGGACAGCGGGTTGGTCTGGTCCATGAACTGGCTGAGCTGCGAGGAGCCGAAGAACTCCCGCACCGCCGCCACGACAGGCTTCGCGTTGATCAGGTCGTGCGGCATCACCGTGTCGATGTCGACCGAGCTCATGCGCTCCTTGATCGCGCGCTCCATGCGCACCAAGCCGACGCGGGTCGCGTTTTCGAGCAGCTCGCCCACCGAGCGCACGCGCCGGTTGCCGAGGTTGTCGATGTCGTCCACTTCGCCCTTGCCGTCCTTGAGGTCGAGCACGGTGCGCATGACGGCGACGATGTCCTCCTCGCGCAGCGTGCGCTGCGTGTCGGGAGCTTCCATGCCAAGGCGCATGTTCATTTTCACCCGGCCCACGGCCGAGAGGTCATAGCGCTCCTTGTCGAAGAAGAGCTGGTTGAACAGCGCTTCGCCCGCTTCCAGCGTCGGCGGCTCGCCGGGACGCATGACGCGATAGATGTCCGACAGCGCATCGATGCGCGAGGACGCCTTGTCGACTTTCAGCGTGTTGCGCAGCCACGGACCGCGGGCGTTGTCGCCATCGGTGTCGAGCAGGTGCACGGTCTTGATCTTGGCGTCGCGCAGAGCCGCCACGCTTTCTTCCGTCAGCTCGTCGCCCGCCTCGGCATAGATCTCGCCCGTCGAGGCGTTGATCACGTCCTCGCCGATGAACTTGCCTTCGAGGAAGGTGGACGGAACGAGGATGTCCTCGAGCCCGTCAGACTCGGCTTTCTTGGCCTTGATCGGCGTGATCTTCTTGCCGGCCGGGAACACGACCTTGCCGGTTTTCTTGTCGACGAGGTCGAACTCGGGCCGCGCGCCCTTCCAGCGGTCGGCGGAGAAGCCGGTCACCCAGCCCGCCTTGTCGAGCTTGTACGTCACCTTGTTGTAGAAGGTGTCGAGGATCTTCGCGCCGGTGTAGTTGAGCGCCTGCAGCAGCGCCGTCGCCGGCAGCTTGCGCTTGCGGTCGATGCGGACGTGCAGAATGTCCTTGGCGTCGAATTCGAAGTCGAGCCACGAGCCGCGATACGGGATCACCCGCGCCGCGAACAAGAGCTTGCCCGAAGCGTGCGTCTTGCCTTTGTCATGGTCGAAGAAGACGCCCGGCGAGCGGTGCATCTGGGAGACGATCACCCGCTCGGTGCCGTTGATGATGAAGGTGCCTTTGTCGGTCATCAGCGGGATGTCGCCGAGATAGACGTCCTGCTCCTTGATGTCCTTGATCGACTTCGCGCCGGTCTCTTCGTCCGTCTCGAACACGATCAGGCGCAGTTTCACCTTCAGCGGCGCCGCAAAATTGAGGTCGCGCTGCATGCATTCCTGAACGTCGAACTTCGGCGTCTCGAACTCGTAGGAAATGTATTCGAGGGTCGCGCGGTCCGAGAAGTCCTTGATCGGGAACACCGACTTGAAAACGGCTTCCAGCCCATCCGCATCGCGCTTCTCGGCGGCGGTGTGCATCTGCAGGAACTGTTCATAGGAGGAACGCTGAACCTCGATCAGGTTCGGCATCTGCACCGTTTCAGGGATTTCACCGTAGGACTTCCGAATACGCTTCTTTGCCGTGAACGACAGAGCCATGTCTTCCAGGTCTTTCTTCAGTGGCCGCTGCGTCTGCTCCTGGAGCGGAGGAGCGCGCTGGCGGCCGGCCAGTATCCGGTGCGCGAAAGCGGCGGCCTGAAACAGGCCACCGCTGTAACTCTACACTCGCCGTCAACCCCTCCCCTTCGCGCATGGGAGGGCGGCGTTCGCGCCGAGCGGGTTGTCCTGAATGAGGACGAGAGCCGCGCGGCGCGTTTGGCCAGGGCCTACTTGATTTCGACCTTGGCGCCGGTTTCTTCGAGTTTCTTCTTGATGGTCTCGGCCTCTTCCTTAGAGACGCCTTCCTTGACGGCTTTCGGCGCGGCTTCGACGAGATCTTTCGCTTCTTTCAGGCCGAGGCTCGGCACGACTTCGCGAACGACCTTGATCACGTTGATTTTCTTGTCGCCGGCTTCCTTCAGGATGACGGAGAATTCGGTCTGGGCTTCAGCAGCCGGCGCGGCAGCTCCGCCACCGCCGCCGGCAGCCGCAACGGCAACCGGAGCAGCCGCCGAGACGCCCCATTTTTCTTCGAGCAGTTTGGCCAGGTCGGCCGCTTCGAGGACGGTCAGCGAAGACAGGTCCTCGACGATCTTTTCGAGTTTCGACATTTCAGTGGTTCCTTGGGTTCGTTTGTGTGACTTCGAATTTCACGTTCGGAGCAGGTCTCAGGCGGCGTCCTTCTTGGCGTAAGCGCCAATGACACGGGCGAGCTGAGCAGCGGGCGCAGCCACGACACCGGCGATCTTGGTCGCAGGCGCTTGGATGAGGCCGATGATCTTGCCGCGGAGCT
>Ga0210377_10000365_pt1 | contig 42932 bp, 44 predicted proteins | sample PLM4_65_b1redo_FD_155480 | JGI IMG/M metagenome (GOLD analysis project Ga0210377, IMG submission 155480) | Groundwater sediment microbial communities from an aquifer in East River, Colorado, USA - PLM4_65_b1 redo | ecosystem: Environmental > Terrestrial > Soil > Riparian zone | place: USA: East...
TCATATCCCTGCCTTTGCCCGCGTGCATCGCGTCGTACATATCGTTCACGAGGCTGACAAGTTTTCTGTGCTGCTCGTCGATTTCCGCAACATTGAGCGAATACTTATCGCTCCATTTTAAATAGCTCATGACAACTCTCCGACATTTTCAAATTGCGGATGCAGAAAATTAAATATCGCAATATAGAGAATGGCCTTGTATCTTCCTTGGCAAAGATGACCGACTCGCCTGCTCCGTCTATTGTAGGATCCAATGTAAGCATTTATTAAGTAACGCATGAATTCTGAAAGATTACCGAGAGAGGTTTCTACCAGCACATGTCGAAGCCGCAGGCCACGTCTGTCGCACATTAAGCTGCGTGCTGATTAAGGCCGTCCCATACGTGATAGCACTTGGAGAAGCCCAGGTGACGTCAATGTGGCCTTTTTTGTACAGTTTGGGTGAGGGTTGACGACGTTGACGATGCAAAATTCGTATCACTGCTGTATACGGCGGTAATGGAATGGGAAGCGACGGACAAGGCAGATGTGCTTAATTTCGCTACACCGCCGGACAATGTGCCCGTGCCAAGGACCGTCGTGTTGTCCTTGAAGGTCACTGTCCCGGTCGCTGTCGACGGCGTAACCGTAGCCGTGAAGGTTACAAGATCGCCGGAGGTCGACGGGTTGAGCGACGATGTTACACCTGTTGATGTCGATGCCTTGCTCACGATCAATGTGCCGGAAGCCAAGCCTGCCCCAAAGTTCCCCTGTGCAGCATACGCTGCGTTTAAGGCATGAGAGCCCGCGCTCGGGCTGGGAATCGTGTAGGTTGTAGACCCGCCGGTCAGATCCTGCACGACCGCGGTTCCGCCGTCAACACTCAATGACACGTTTCCCGTTGGTGTCCCTGTTGCTGAACTGACCGTCACCGTCACGATGCCATTTGCGCCGTATGTCACCGCAGGTGCGGTGATCGTTGTCGTCGTCGATGCCTGATTCACAATCAGGGTGCCGGATGCCGAACTTGCTCCTAAGGTGCCCTGCGCAGCATACACTGCGATTAAGGTATGAGAGCCCGCGCTCGGGCTGGGAATCGTGTAGGTAGTAGACACGCCGGTCAGCTCCTGCACGACCGCGGTTCCGCCGTCAATAGTCAATGACACGTTACCCGTGGGCGTCCCTGTTGCTGAACTGACCGTCACCGTCACGATACCATTTGCGCCGTACGTCACCGCAGGCGCGCTGAGCGTCATTGTTGTCGCTCCCACGCCTACGCCTAGGGAGCCGGAAGCCAAGCTTGCCCCAAAGTTCCCCTGTGCGGCATACGCTGCGTTTAAGGTATGAGAGCCCGCGCTCGGGCTGGGAATCGTGTAGGTTGTAGACCCGCCGGTCAGATCTTGCACGACCGCGGTTCCGCCGTCAACACTCAATGACACGTTTCCCGTGGGCGTCCCCGTTGCTGAACTGACCGTCACCGTCACGATGCCATTTGCGCCGTATGTCACTGCAGGTGCGGTGATCGTTGTCGTCGTTGGTGACTGTACTGTTCCCGTAATGAAGATAAAACCGACGGGTGTTACCATGGCATTACCGGCCACGTCCTTGACGCCGCCGTCAACCGTGACGGTATAGATCGTTTCCGGATCCAAGCTTGACGCCGGCTTGAAGACAGCGGTCATGTCCGAATACGTAACCGATCCCGGGACATTGCCGGTACCCATGGAAAGCGTGATCGTTTGCTCGTTGATGGTCGAGGCATCCATCGCTTCGCTGAACGTTCTCGTAATGGAGCTACTTACCGAGACACTCTGCGCGCCATTGGTGGGGCTCGTCAAGCTAATCGAGGGTGAATTCGTATCAGCCGGTGGCAATGGCCCCTTGCCACCGCATGCGGAAAGAACAAGAGTTATTAGTGCGAGAACGAACATTATGAGCGAGTATTTCTTCATAACTAGTTTGGTCGAGACACAGCAACCAAAATATCCCCTCTCATATTAACGAATAAAAATAGGTTACATCATTCAATTAATGGTTTTTTTCGCAACTACCGTAAATTATAAACAATATTAACACTTTTTTATTATACCATATTAATTAAGCACTTTATTTTGCTCATAATAACTATGCATGTTATTCCGACACACATAACAATAAAGACATAATGATAAATATCAAGAGACTTTTCAAATAAGCATACGACTATAGTATTCTTAATATAATGACTCATGTCTGTTTTAGTTGTAAAATAGTTGACAGGAATGCTTCAGAAGAGCTTGAGACTGGCAGGTAATGGGTCACCCCATAAGGCTCCCAAAGCTGATTAGTTAAAATTTAAGGGCTTAGTGCTGACTCACACCCAGTGCTAACGGCATCGGGCTCCAATATGATGTTAGAGCGCGATAGGATACATTTAATGGAAATTATGCGATCATTTACTGCCGGAAAACTTTAACCAGTTCGTATCGGCCTTTTTGATGTTACCGGGAATATCCTTACTCCATTTTTCATAGGCTGCCTGGCTGCAATTCAGGTAAAGCTTCCCGTCAACGATCTTCCATACTTCAGGATCGGTTATGGCTTTCCGTGACTCCGTCAAGGCCCAGGCACAATAACCGTCATATTGCGGAGCGTATTTCTCCGGACTGGCCGCAAACAGATCCCTGTTCTCTTTGGTTGAGAAATACCAAGTCATATCATGCCACTGGAAGGTGAATGATTCGTTGCCTTTTAGTGCTTTGCCGGCCTTGAAATATGCGACGGTATCGTATCCCTTTATGGCCAAATCATCCCCCGGTGACTTTCCGACAGCTATGCCGCCCAATCCAGTCAATAGTATCAATACAATTGATAAACTCATGAGAATCCCATCGGCTGCTTTCTGTAATTTCATATCCCTCCACCTCCATAGTTTATTATGACATAAAATGTGTTAAGTATGATCCACTACTGTACCCGGCCAGCGCTAACGACCAGGCTCACCAGCGGCAATGGAGCGCCTTGTCAGGCGATTTGTTACCAAAAGAAACCAAAAGGCCCCTTGTCCTTAAAATTTTCTGCTTTCATATAGAATTCATCATCAGTCATAAGCACATATCTTACCCATTCAACCAGCGCAACGATGAATGGAATGTAGAGCCAGCATGTCAGCAAATAAATTATCCCCCAACCCCAAGAGCCCATGTAGAATTTATGGGCTCCAAATCCACCAAGGAAGGCCCCCAACAAGGTAGCTGCCGCCTTGCTCTTGGAGCCAGGATACCGGACGGCACTACCAAGCGCACGGTAGACACCAACAGCGCTTGTTCCCTGAACATCAAAATCGACGGACATGCCTCGCGACGGCGTCACATCGCCCTTCCACTCTGATCCAGCGAATGTATATCTGGCTCCGTCCGGTCCAGAAATGACACCCGAGTTCGTTTGCACCGAATAATCGAGTACCTGACCTTTCATGTTTATCTCCTATCGAATCTCATTTGTTGACAATTTCAACTCTATTCGACTCATGAGTGCCCGAAGCTTCCGATCCTTTGGGACCTTATCCCGCAGCCGCTGCCGCTCCTGGCTAACTGTACCATAGTCAATCCCGAATATGCGGCCGATTTCAGGGCCTTTTAATCCGCCTGCCCGATACAGTACTTCCATGACAATTCGTCGCAAGTCCCCTTTTTCGTCTTTGATGCTTTCGACTTTGTCACAATTCTCAGTGCGTTTGTATTAGCTATCTCATTTTCCCCAACTCGGCGCTGAACTCCTTATCCTGCAGGTATTTACTGAAAGAAGAATCCTCTTTCGGGTCAGGGAAATTCTCCCCAGAGATCATATTACCTTTGTATTTGTATGCCAGGCGCAGATTTTTCAGAGTCTGGTCTCGATTGCCCATTTCCGCAAATGCGCATGCAAGATTGTAGTAAAACATCGGATACTCCGGCTCTTGCGTGATCGCCCATTCAAAAAGGGCTTTGGCTTTCGTTAGTGACACTAATGTTATTCAGGTATCAACGGCCCCAATGTCGCCTTTAGCAAGGGGAACAATGTCCCCTAAATGCACGACCTACTGATTCGTAATCAGTTGGTCTTTGTTTCAACCTTTGGAATTACCCAAATCCCCTACAATCTCCCGGAACTGCTCCAATGCAGCTTCGAGATCTTCCACGATCTCCAAGGCGATAACGTCGGGATCGGGGAGGTTATCCGATGCTTCGAGGGATTCGTCCTTGAGCCAGAATATGTCGAGGCTGGCTTTATCGCGGCTCACGAGTTCGTCATAGTTGTATGACCGCCAGCGGCCGTCGGGTTTTTTCTCGGTCCAGGTAGCCTTGCGCTGATGGCGGTTCTCGGGGTTGTAGTTCTTCACGAACTCGTCGAGGTCAGTGCGCTGGAGCGAGTTCGTCTTGAGCGTGAAGTGCATGTTCGTCCGGAGGTCGTAGATCCAGAGCTTCTTTGTCCAGGGTGTTTCGCTTGCGGGCTTTTTGTCGAAGAACAGCACGTTCGCCTTCACTCCCTGGGCGTAGAACAGGCCCGTGGGCAGGCGCAGGAGCGTGTGCACGTCGCACTCGTGCAGGAGCTTTCTCCTGACCGTCTCCCCTGCTCCGCCTTCGAACAGGACGTTATCCGGCACGACAACTGCCGCGCGGCCATTCTGTTTTAAAAGGGTCTTTACATGCTGGATGAAGTTGAGCTGTTTGTTGGACGTCGTGGCCCAGAAATCCTGGCGCTCGATGATATCGGTCTCCCGTGATACCTTGCCGTTCTCGGCAACGATGGTGGTGCTGCTCTTTTTGCCGAAGGGAGGATTGGTCAGTACGATATCGAACCGGTCTCCGGGGTCGGCGGCAAGAGAGTCCGAAACGATGATAGGAAGGTCCTTGTCGGTCCCGATGCTGTGGAGCATCAGGTTCATGGCGCAGAGCCGGGCCGTGCTCTGGACCAGTTCCCATCCCTTGAAGGTCGAGCCTTTGAGCTTGCGCTTTTCGTCGGCGCTCATGTTCGGATTGTGCTTTACCACATAGTCGTGCGCGGCAAGCAGAAACCCGCCGGTCCCGCACGCAGGATCGCAGAGGGTCTCTTTCGGCTTCGGCTGGATCACGTCAACCATGGCCTGGATCAAAGGACGGGGAGGAAAGTACTGGCCAGCGCCGGACTTGGTATCCTGAGCGTTCTTCTCTAAGAGACCTTCGTATGCGTCTCCTTTTACATCAGCGCTCATCACCGACCAGTTTTCCTTATCGATCAGATCAATAACAAGACGTCGTAATTTCGAAGGGTCCTGGAACTTGTTCTGAGATTTGTTGAAGATCAGGCCGAGCAGACCCTTTTCGTTGCCCAGGCTTTCGAGCATGTGGCGGTAGTGGTCGAACAGGTCGTCGCCGTCCTTCTTTAAGAGCGTGGGCCAGTTGTACTTCGCCGGCACGGCACTCGGCTGGTTGTACGGCGGCTTCGTGCGCTCATCGGCCATTTTGAGAAACAGCAGGTACGTAAGCTGCTCCACGTAGTCGCCGTAGCTCATCCCATCGTCCCGGAGGACGTTACAGTAGTTCCAGAGTTTTGAAACAATTGCGGCAGGAGTCATTTATAATCCCTTTATACCTTTCAAGAATCCATTGACTTGATACGGATATCCATTATAATGTCATTAGACGGGTAAATCCTGTTGACTATGAGCCCCGGGAACATCGGCACAACAGGGTCCGTCATATAGTTATGCAGAAGAAATCTTTAAGCAAAACTAACCCATACCTCAAAAACCCAGCCGAGCGGAGAGCCATGCTCTATGCCTCCGTTGTGACCTCATCTGCAATTGAAGGGATTCACCTTCCCCGCATTATTGACGAGCAGAACACAACCTGGGCTGTCGCGTTACCTCCGGCCAAATCGCGTAAAACAAATAAAAAGAAGAAATCGGAAGTTACCGTCCATGAATCCGCAGCGTCCTACCGATCACGTCGGTGAATATCCTCTCCATTGGTTCATAATTCCGGTCCAATCCAGCCTGCACTGCTGAAAAATACTCCTTCTTCTTTTTTCCCTTAATGTCGCCAAAATCGAGCGCAGGCAAACCCGCCTGCAATCCCATAAGAATAGAAAGCATACGGGCAACCCTTCCGTTACCGTCGCGAAACGGGTGGATCAGCACCAGCTCAACATGCACCACTGCCAAAGCAAACGCCAATTCGCTCACGTTGCTGAAATGGCATGGTGTAAACTGGCGTAGGGGAGCCTGTTCAAACTCAGCCATCAACATTGGGATGTGAGCCGCAGCCGCAAACGGAAAATTAGCCTTACTGAGGTTTACCCGGCGATAAGACCCTGCCCATGCATAGACATTCCCGAGCCAAAGTCCGTGCATTCTCCTGATATCAGCAGCCCTAAAGCGATGATCTTCGGCGTAAATATCCACCAGTTCATCCAGTGCACGGAAAAGTTCCCTCGTCTCAACCTGGCCTATTTCTCGCTTACTCTTTATACCGAGGAGATTCTTCAGGACACGTCTGCCCGATCCAGGCTCAAATTGTCCTTCGATCAGTCCTGATGTGTCATAACGGTCTTTATCTTTATTCATTTCTCATCACAGATCGAGTATTTTCCCGATTACCATACAAAGCACTTATTTTCTCACTCCGTATGGTAACGGCTAAGGAAGTTTAATTAGAGCGTTTCACGAAAACAGCCGCCGGGATATTCTAAAAAAACTATAATGTAGCTCACATCGACAAAACTCTGCTATGCGGCCCGCAGCTCTTTGCCACGAAGAACTTTCTTGATAAATGCAATGCGCCTCTTTACTTCCGACAGCAGATTGCGAAATCGCGCCCTATCTTTCTTGACCGCGTCGTAGTACTTAATATCTTTGCCGAGCAGTTTGCCCTTGTACTCAAACCGCACCTTGCCCTTTTCCCGCGACATAAGGTAATAATACTGGTATCCCTTGACAAGTTTCTTCACCAAGACGCCTCGGGGAAGCACCGTCAGGGCCTTTTCGTATTCCCCTTGCGCAAGCATGGCTTTCGCGAGTTCTTCTTCCAGAACACCCTTAATGATCTTCATGGGAACCTATCCCGTTACCATACAGCTTAGTTATTATATGTTGTTGTATGGTAACCGTCAAGAAGCGATAAGATACTGCCTCGGCGCAAGTGTTCCTGTAGTGTAGCCGACGTCGCCTAAAAAGGATTTATGTGCAAGCGGATCTTATCGGTCCTGCCGAATATTTCATATACTTTATCGATCGCATAACGGTACTTGATCGCGCCCATGGGGATGCGATTGAGCATCATGTTGACGGTGAGAATATCACCCTTTTCCAGACCGCCCGCGCGGATGACCAGGAAGTCTGCCTGATCCGCCAGATCGTTCATGGAACCAAGCACGCTCCGGCTCTTTGTCGGAGCGATCGCGATCTCACCATACTCTTCAAGCGCCTTGGAGATATCCTCCGGTCCAAAACCTTCCTTTTCAATATTCATTTTCAGATGCAGCGTAAAGAGTTCCCTGAATTTCTCGAGGTCCTTCTTCTTCACGCCCGGGATCAGGAATGAATACAGCGTACGACCATTCGTCAGAAGAAGGCACTTTCTCCGTTCTATCCTGATCAAGTTCGCATGCCAGGGGCCGAGAAAGCCGGATAATGGCTCAGGCGCCTTACTTCCGTTTGGCGACGCTTCGAGCTCATTCATCAATTTCCTTGTACAGTGGATGATCTGCACCGCGAATACCGACCCTATGCGTTCAAGATAGAGATGCTTTCCTTCCCGGTTACCATACAACATCTCATGTTATGCTGCCTGTATGGTAACTGCCAAGAGGTGCTTGATGCTGAGACTGCGGAAGGATACACGTTTGCGAAACAGGTCGCCGCAGGTCCCGCACGCAAGAGTCCATAGAGTCCATAGGAGTCCATAGGGTCAGGTCTACTTTCATGTCATTTGCTTTTTCTCATTGACGATCCTGCTTATCGACGTGAAATACATGCCGAGATGATCGGCAATCTCCCTTTGACGGTACCCGTATTCCTCAACCGCCCTGACTATCGCCTTATTGCGCTTCAAAATGCTCCCGAGTATCTTTTCGGTGAATATATTCTCGAGGGATGGTCGGTTTGCATAGCGCTGGCTCCGGGTTATTTCAGGCACGTCTTTGTGTCTCTTCAGGTGATCGCTCATTTTATCGACAAAGTCTTCTTCTCCCAAAAGAGACTGACCCCGCACCTCTGTCCATATTGTCGGCTCATTGATGCCCCAGGATATGAATTGGCGATACTCTTTCTCGGCCCTGGCCTGTATTCTGCCGAACTGGCCCAACACCCAGTCCTTGGTTAAACAGGGATGGGGCTTGGCCCTTCCTGCCGTGGCAAGATAACTGGACCATGGATACTCTTCAAGCTTTTCTACCATCTTTGCACGGATCGGATTCAGGACGACGTACCGGCAGACCTCCAGAAGGTGGCTGTCTTTCTGGATCAGGATGGACTTATACCTGCCCTGCAATAAATGACCGGTCCTACCGTGCCATTTATTGAAGAGTTGAGTATAGACGCCGTTCAACTGGCGCATACCGAGTGCGAGATTACCGTCTGGGGTCTCGATGAGAAGATGATAGTGATTGGTCATGAGACAGTATGAGTGACAAATCCAGTTATATCGTTTATTGACGTGCTGGAGAGTGTTGAGGATGTTCAGACGATCATGGTCGTCCTTAAAGATTGGCTTCTTCTCATTGCCGCGGGAGGTGATATGATAGACAGCGCCAGGATATTCTATTCGGAGGGGACGGGCCATGGGTGAACTATAGCATGAAAAAGGCAAAATGGCAAGATAGTAGACCTGACCCTATAGGTTCATGCGCGTTATTACCGGTTCATCCCCGCACGTGCGGGGAACATTTCAGATCACGAGGCCGAACGACGACGGAACCCGGTTCATCCCCGCACGTGCGGGGAACATTCAAGGCCGACATCGAGAAGCGGAACAGCCAGCGGTTCATCCCCGCACGTGCGGGGAACATGGATACGCGCTGCCGGTAAGCACCGCCTCGTCCGGTTCATCCCCGCACGTGCGGGGAACATGCCGAGGGGTACGTGGGATTAAAATTCGCGAGCGGTTCATCCCCGCACGTGCGGGGAACATGTGACGTTCACGATGTAGATGTGGACCCGGTACGGTTCATCCCCGCACGTGCGGGGAACATATAAACACTGACCTGCTTCTCGTCTTTCCGAACGGTTCATCCCCGCACGTGCGGGGAACATTGGCCTTTATCCTGAAGCGCCTTTTCACCGACCGGTTCATCCCCGCACGTGCGGGGAACATGACGGCGCCGCCGACCTGCTCCACGATGGAAACGGTTCATCCCCGCACGTGCGGGGAACATCAAATAGCTCCAATCGACATCTCCATCAACATCGGTTCATCCCCGCACGTGCGGGGAACATTGTTACCCAAGGAACGGAAGAAATGCGCCCATCGGTTCATCCCCGCACGTGCGGGGAACATGTCATCTGGAAAGCCTCAATCTCAACTGGTTTCGGTTCATCCCCGCACGTGCGGGGAACATAGCCGAGCGAAGCGAAGGACTGTTTCGAGCGGCGGTTCATCCCCGCACGTGCGGGGAACATTCCACCTTCACATTCGCCGTGATGAATACATTCGGTTCATCCCCGCACGTGCGGGGAACATACGGATCGAGATGCGCAACAAGCACCTCACCGCGGTTCATCCCCGCACGTGCGGGGAACATGCCTGAAACGCAGCAAGCTTGTTCCCGAGCGCCGGTTCATCCCCGCACGTGCGGGGAACATGTTTCCATTTTGAGCTTCATTTCATTTTTGGTCGGTTCATCCCCGCACGTGCGGGGAACATCGGGGATATTTCACATCCAGGGCGTCCGGCATCGGTTCATCCCCGCACGTGCGGGGAACATGGGCAGTAACTAAAAACTAAGAACACCCTGCTCGGTTCATCCCCGCACGTGCGGGGAACATCTCCCACTCGTGATCTTCCGGCGCTTCTTTGCCGGTTCATCCCCGCACGTGCGGGGAACATCCGATCGTAACGGCATCTTCACGCATAATCCCCGGTTCATCCCCGCACGTGCGGGGAACATCTGGACATGGCTACCTTGAAGAATTAGCGGGACGGTTCATCCCCGCACGTGCGGGGAACATGACACCCTAATAGCCGCCGTGCCTTTTGTGTGCGGTTCATCCCCGCACGTGCGGGGAACATCAGCATCGGGAGACACCGTTTTCGTCGTTGCCCGGTTCATCCCCGCACGTGCGGGGAACATTAATCACCGACCCGCCGTATGGCGAAACGAGCCGGTTCATCCCCGCACGTGCGGGGAACATATGCTACGAAAAAACATGCCAAACAAACGGGCCGGTTCATCCCCGCACGTGCGGGGAACATGTGCTGTGCTGTGGTCCTTCTTCGGTATAAAACGGTTCATCCCCGCACGTGCGGGGAACATGGCTATCCGGCGTGGCAAGAGATCATCCATGACGGTTCATCCCCGCACGTGCGGGGAACATTGCATCATCCGGTACACCGTGTCAACCGCGCCCGGTTCATCCCCGCGTGCGGGGAACATGTTCTCTATTAAGACATGCTTCCCAAACCAGACGGTTCATCCCCGCACGTGCGGGGAACATTCGTCAAAAACTTTTTTGCTCAATGCAACCTGCGGTTCATCCCCGCACGTGCGGGGAACATTTAGTTATTAGTTCTTAGTTGTTAACTCAAAACGGTTCATCCCCGCACGTGCGGGGAACATTGATAGCCTTCATGGTGTCCGCATGGGCATTGCGGTTCATCCCCGCACGTGCGGGGAACATGCACAGCGACCAACGCGATACTGGACTTCATCCGGTTCATCCCCGCACGTGCGGGGAACATTGCTTAACGGCGAATTCTTCCCATACCTTTTTCGGTTCATCCCCGCACGTGCGGGGAACATCCGTCCCTCTCGAAGCGATTGTTAAACGAGGACGGTTCATCCCCGCACGTGCGGGGAACATAAGCCGTCCAGATGAACGGCTTCGAGCGGACCCGGTTCATCCCCGCACGTGCGGGGAACATTGCGTCCCACGCCTGGATGGCCTCCTGCTTCTCGGTTCATCCCCGCACGTGCGGGGAACATGGTCCAGGATCATAACTGATGTTCGGATACTTCGGTTCATCCCCGCACGTGCGGGGAACATTCATGGTGTTCCTCCTTTTTTTTCGTTTCGATCGGTTCATCCCCGCACGTGCGGGGAACATTCGTACTCAGCGGCCAGCACCTTCTCCTGGGCCGGTTCATCCCCGCACGTGCGGGGAACATAGGATATTGCCGCCGAAAAGGCATGGCAACTCCGGTTCATCCCCGCACGTGCGGGGAACATTTTTTCAGGGCCACAAGGACGGTCAGAGGATACGGTTCATCCCCGCACGTGCGGGGAACATGTAGCACGGCGTTTCGTCGTCATTCAAGCCGTCGGTTCATCCCCGCACGTGCGGGGAACATGCTCCATGTTGATCCTGTGGATAGTGCAACCCCGGTTCATCCCCGCACGTGCGGGGAACATCTGACACATTCGCGCAGGCGGCGGGCAGGGGCCGGTTCATCCCCGCACGTGCGGGGAACATCCCTTCCGCCGCCCTGAAGTCTTCCATCAATCCGGTTCATCCCCGCACGTGCGGGGAACATAACAGTACCGGGTATGCCCGCAACGCTGAGTTCGGTTCATCCCCGCACGTGCGGGGAACATTTCTTTCTTTTGCCGAACAGTCATCAAAATCGCGGTTCATCCCCGCACGTGCGGGGAACATTTCGGATGCAGGTGCAATCTGCGGAGTAAGCCCGGTTCATCCCCGCACGTGCGGGGAACATATCTCTCCACCTGGACGCCAAGGCGGTAGAGGCGGTTCATCCCCGCACGTGCGGGGAACATCATTCAGGGAGATTGCCGAGACGTGCTGAAGACGGTTCATCCCCGCACGTGCGGGGAACATTCTGTATACTCATACCCTGCTTTGCTTGCAACCGGTTCATCCCCGCACGTGCGGGGAACATAAACTGATTCACGATATTTGATGTATAAAACGCGGTTCATCCCCGCACGTGCGGGGAACATTGGTACTTTCTACAAATAGCGCAACGGCAGGACGGTTCATCCCCGCACGTGCGGGGAACATTTCTGGAGCGACGAAGGCATCGGGTCCAAAGACGGTTCATCCCCGCACGTGCGGGGAACATCCGATGCAGTTGATCACGAGGGACTTGAAAAACGGTTCATCCCCGCACGTGCGGGGAACATGGCGCGTGACGCAAGCGGGCTTATGGCTTAACCGGTTCATCCCCGCACGTGCGGGGAACATGGAGTGAACCCGGACACGGCGGAACGAGCGTTCGGTTCATCCCCGCACGTGCGGGGAACATCCACCGGAAACGGTTACACGCAAGCCGCCAAACGGTTCATCCCCGCACGTGCGGGGAACATCTGCAAGAGCGTCACAGCAGTTGGCCCATAAACGGTTCATCCCCGCACGTGCGGGGAACATTCTTCCCGTTCTTGTCTCCGCTTCTCCTGCGCCGGTTCATCCCCGCACGTGCGGGGAACATATCGTCTCCGGGGTCCCTTCCACCGCCTCCAACGGTTCATCCCCGCACGTGCGGGGAACATCTGTGCGAGCACTGCCACGGCGTCATCAGGGACGGTTCATCCCCGCACGTGCGGGGAACATGGCCGATCTTCCTTATATTCTCGGAGAAGTTCCGGTTCATCCCCGCACGTGCGGGGAACATCGACGGAGATGGCGACAACGGTGATATTATTGCGGTTCATCCCCGCACGTGCGGGGAACATTTCATGGTGCCGGCGTAGTGCGTGCTCTCCATCGGTTCATCCCCGCACGTGCGGGGAACATTCATCGCTTCCTATCCTTGCCAAGGATTTTCACGGTTCATCCCCGCACGTGCGGGGAACATGACCTGATCGGGATCAAGGCCGGTGTTGTGGCCGGTTCATCCCCGCACGTGCGGGGAACATACATTGTGTACCGGGACGCCGCGCAAGAACCGCGGTTCATCCCCGCACGTGCGGGGAACATTGGAGAGCACCGAAATCTATATTGTCCTGAGACGGTTCATCCCCGCACGTGCGGGGAACATATGGCACCAGCAGTGTGCCAACAGGTTCCCCTCGGTTCATCCCCGCACGTGCGGGGAACATTTCTATTGCGCTGTCAACAAAAGGCTTAACACCGGTTCATCCCCGCACGTGCGGGGAACATCGGAAATGGGGTCGCCTGACCCGGCAAAGGGACGGTTCATCCCCGCACGTGCGGGGAACATACAAGGTGTCTGCCGGAGAACTCGGATTGAGACGGTTCATCCCCGCACGTGCGGGGAACATCAGACCAAAACAACCAGATCATAGCCATAAGGCGGTTCATCCCCGCACGTGCGGGGAACATTTCCAGTGTCCGGCGAAGGGCGACGTCCACACCGGTTCATCCCCGCACGTGCGGGGAACATCTCTTCGAACAATCAAGACACCGCTCAATGATCGGTTCATCCCCGCACGTGCGGGGAACATGGGCGTGCTCCATGCCCCTACGCTGCCGAGCACGGCTCATCCCCGCACGTGCGGGGAACATACCAGCCGCTGAGACCGCCCCGGACAATCCACCGGTTCATCCCCGCACGTGCGGGGAACATCTCCCCATCGCCGCATCGATGATCTTTCTATACGGTTCATCCCCGCACGTGCGGGGAACATTCTACCTTTAGCCCTTGACGGATTAGCGCCCACGGTTCATCCCCGCACGTGCGGGGAACATAAGTGGAAGAGCCGCTTCGACGCTGTGTACGGCGGTTCATCCCCGCACGTGCGGGGAACATGAGGCGACCACGAATATATGTTTCCGTTCCGCCGGTTCATCCCCGCACGTGCGGGGAACATGGCCTATCACGATCCGGGATAAACGAAAGCACCGGTTCATCCCCGCACGTGCGGGGAACATGGGTTTCCGATACCGCTGAACGTCCCAAACGACGGTTCATCCCCGCACGTGCGGGGAACATACTTACTCTACTTCCCCGAAATCATGGAACAATTTCGAGGGTCATCAATCTACCGAACAAAAAACGCCAAAATTAGTTGCCTTCATCCGTTATTTCAGCGACAATGCCACTTTCCGGCAGAAAAGACACGAGCTTTATCCCATCCATCTCTTTCGGAATTCTTCGGTTCGCTCCGAGCGTCATGAAGTCGAATCCATTCTCCGTGTTCGTGGTCCAGACCATAACGGCATTGCCGTCTTCAATCCCCTTTTCAACCTGTTCCCATATCATCTCTCGCACGCGCCGCGAAACATCTCCCACGTAAACTCCGGCCCTAACCTCCAGCAGCCATATTGCCAGACGTCCCCGCACACGAGGCGGCACATTCTCAACCACGATGACCAGCATCGCCCATGCCCTCCTTGTTTGGGATCGCCGGAGCAACAGACTCCTCGGGCGGCTTTGGCACTTCCAGCCCGCCCGCCGCAAGAATCATTTCAATCGCTGGAATAATTCTGCTGAGCACCTTCGACTGCCGAAATACATCACGGCAGGCAATCCGCACGTCACGCTCAGGATTGTGAGGATTCTTCGCCGCAACACGAAACGCTACGGGCACGACAGTTTCGAACTTGAATATATCGGCAATATCGTACACAAAGGACTGTGGCTTGCCAGTATGAATAAACCCAACAGCTGGAGCATAACCCGCAGCCAGAATCGCCGCTTCGCTGATGCCATAGAGACATGCCGTCGCGGAACTGAGGCACCGGTTCGGCACGTCACCGCTTCCCCATTCTGAGTGATCGTAGTTCCGGTTTTTCCATTCTAAGCCATATTGGCGTGCAAGCAATTCGTACATCTTCCGCACTCGCACACCTTCGATCCCCCGAAGCTGCTCCACACTTCGCCGTTCCGGCGGCTCTTCTTTAAACCGCATTGCGTACATCTTCCGCACAACTTTGAGCCGCGCAACATCATCAAGCGCCAGCTTTGCTTGATACAGAAGCCGGTCCGCCCGTGCGCCTCCCGGCTGGCCCGATGCATAGAGCCGCACGCCACCGTCACCGATCCATACAAGCAGACAACCCACCCGCGACGCCAGCGTCACAGCCGCATGCGACACCCGCGTCCCCGGCTCCAGCATGAGACACGCCACCCCGCCCACGGGGATATGCGTGCGCACGCCCGTCTTGTCCACCACGACGAACGCCCCATCCAGCACATCGAGATTCCCCTTTTCAATGAACAGCACGGACAGACGATCTTTCATGGGTATAGGCTTTAGTGGCGGAAGAATGGGTTCGGTCATGGCAAGCCCTCATTTAGTAACCGTTCAAGCTGTGTGAACCGACCGTAATTTTCCATGGTGCAAGCAATCTCCGCCCGTGACAAAACGTCACGACATCAACTTTCACACCCGCCTCACCAGCATAAGCCCGCAGCCGAAGCCTTTGGCAGGACCGATGCCATCAAACAGACATTTATCGACAAAAACAGCCGGATCAATAACGGTCAGTATGCCGTTAAAATCGACAGTACTAAAGGTGATTAGCTGATTACCTTTACCCTTGAAGATGCGATGCTGCCGATATCCATCAGCTCTAATTCCTTCTGGAGACATGCTAAAACCATGTGAAGCTGCCCTATCCAGCAACCAGTGTGCGCCCTGCTCCTGCACGATATCCGGCATGTTAATGTCTTCGTCTCGTTTTTTAATATCAAGTTTGGCTTCCATGATCACATCGTGCCGATGCTGGCGTTTATTTTCGTCCCTTTTGGAGCGAATCGGGTTAGCGCAAAGAGTAAAACCCAGCCGCTGACCAGTTCTCAGATTTGGGCGGTATTCTTTCGGCGTTACTTCCCACATTCCCGAAGCATCCTGCGGTTCGCGCTGTGAGACGGTGTAGAAGGTCGGCCAGCCATTGACAGGCTCATGTCGATAGATGAAATCTCTCTTGCGATCAGGATGATCGGCAAAGAGGTTCCAGACAAGTTTGTGGATTTGATAGCCGTCGCCTTTGGTCATGGCAGCCATATCACGAGGGGCGATGTCCCGGCGTAGCCGAATCATGCTGAAGTACATGGCGGCTCCTCCTTTCGCATAGTACCGCAATTCTCGCGACGTTCGCTAAATTGCCACCGTTTCCGGGATCGGAGCGCATCACGCCGCGTGATAACCTGCTGTTGTTCAAGTCCGCTTGAGGCGATATCCTCCCAATAGATCGGTGCCGTCTCGGTGACAATGATGCCAGGAAGCTCATCACCGAATGTTACCTTCTCCAGTGCCTCTCGTAGAGTCGCTGCGTTGACAACCTGAGGTTGCAGCGGCAAAGCCAACGGGCACGACTTGCGGCCAAGATAAAGTGTAAAAATCGGCTTTTGAAGAGCAGCAGCCAGGTCCTGCACCGTATGGGGCGCAGCATCAGCGACACTAATCGCCACGGTGTAAGCAGAATCGCAGCGATAGTCACGGCTCGATAGGATAGTATTCTGGTCCTCAACCGCCAATTCTGACCGCCGCGTGTAATGAGTAATTCCTTTCCGAGCCGACGGGACCTGAGTAGTGTGGTAGTCGCGTAGCAGGATTCCCATGGAATCAACCCGTACCGCAAAGAAACAGGATTCGGCCAATCGCTGTTGCCGTTCCTCTTCATCCCGGCGAATGCCGAGGGCCGCTGCCAAAAGACCGATTATGGCGGACTTGCTAGGGTGGGCAAAGCTGGGACGGTACTCCCCCACCGCAATATCGCCCCATGCCGCCAGCGGGCCATAAAGTCGAAAGATCAGGTAATCACTCATGGGCTCACCCCTTCACGAATGCAATAATGTCGTTCAGGCTGCCTTCGCCGGTTTCGGCGTTCATCGCTTTCCTGTCATCGGCACAAGGGCCGTAGGTTTTTTCCATGTTTGCTCTTCTGGTTTCTATCTCACTGATCGCCTTTGCCAGAATATCCTCTCCTCGTACTGGCTTGAGAAAAGCAACAGACAATGAACGAGGCTGCTGCTCTCCCTTTTCTGCAAGTACATATGATGCATAGGCGCGGGAGGCAAAACTATTCTGCTTGCCGTTAGGAGCTACCTTTGCCGCTGCTTCTATGAGCGCGCCAAGGGCCTTGTTTGCCAGTTCCTTATCACCACCCAGGTTTTCCACTAGCAGGTCGCGATTGATGCAAAGGTAGAGATAGAAAAGCCCAGCGGCAAATTCGGTTTCACCTATGTGTGCCGCGCCTAACTCATCGCCGCCCTTGTTCAAATCATCAACTGCGGTGAAATAGTCATCCTCCACTGCAACGTCATGCACGGTGATGGCGTGGGCAACCTGTACGGCGGCCTCCGGGTCATTGGTCACTTTGACAACTTCCTTTCCAGTCAACATTCTACCGAACATTGAAACATCGGCATCATATCGCTTTGCGACAAGGTTCTTCAAATCTTCAGTATCCAGTTTCCCGTCTATTGCGACTTTATCTGCCAAATCAGTCAGACCCTTAATTTCAGACTGATTAAAATGAACGAGTTGAGATGACTCCAACTCCTTGAGCGGCTTATCTTTCTCTTCACCCTCTGTTGCGCCAAAAAACTCGATGATTTTCTTGGCAAACTCTTTCGCTTTGGCTTCTGCAACACCTTTCGCGAGAAGGTTTTTGTAAATCTCTCCGCCCATCTTTTTGGTTCGCGTCCCGATATGACCCGCCAGTGCGGATTCAAAGAGGTCAGACGTCCGCCACGCGCGCTTGAGGCTTTGAGAAGAAACCCGCAAACGGGTTTTACCTCCCATGACAGCGGTCTTCGGACGACCAAGATCGTCACGGTTAAGGTTAGAAGGGGGATACGATGTCAGCAAGTGCAGTTGAATAAATGTGCTCATTTCAGGTTTCTCCTTTGTGTTTGAGATAGAATAGTTATTTTTCAGATGGTGCTTTCGAGTAATAGTCGAATGCCCACTGTTTACGAGTTCTGTCGTTCCAGAAGTACGCGCTTTGTGCCAAGCTCTGCAGGTTGACCGAACCGCCCAGAAGCGCAATAACGCGGCCAAAGGCGGTAAACAGTTCTTCCTGGCCTTTAACCTTGAGCAACCGCCGAAAGCGCAGCCCACTAACTCTGGCAGAGTCACCTTTGCCGGTCGCCATCTGTTCAGCTACGGAATTGTCCATTGCATTACTCTTAACTTTGGCAGCTAACCCAGCCACCAGTGCCAGCCCCTCATCATGTACCGCGCCGTACCGGCAAACAGTTTGACGCAAGCGATGATAGGATGGCGTAAATACCACCTCTGCCAGCGTGCCACAGCGGCGCAATTCCGCCCGATCACCCCGGTTATCATTCAGGGAGCGCCACCAAGCGTCAAGCGCCTTCAACTCGGGGGAATCCTTATCAAAACGCAAAAACGAAGTACTCATGCAGCCTCCTTTCATTTCGTAAAATCAGGATTCAAGGTTATTTTGTTTCTGCTGTTTCGTTACCTTTTTCCTTGATGTTTTGCCGCTGGCCTTCTGTTCTACTGGCAAGCCCAGTAGCTCTTTGATTTTATTGCCACGATTGTAGAACTCCAGCTCTCTGCGAGCGATAACCACCCGCTTGGGGTCGACGTCCTCAATCGACCCTTCCCATGCGTAGCTATCAAATAGTTTCAATGCGTATTCACAGAGCGTTTTATGCCACGTTTGACGAGCCGTCATGCTATCTATCTTTGTCTCAAGCGCAATTCTTATGCTATCTAGTGCAGTATAAAAAGCCGGCTCAGTCTCATGCCAAAAGCTATTATCCACAAACGTCGTATCACCTTTGGCATCCCCAGGCCGCCTGAACCATGCCTTCTTCACTGCACTCCGCGTGTTGCTGGCAATATCGGATGCGGCCTTAACCATGCTGGCGATATATCCTTCAAACTCTTTCATAGACTGATCTATGTAGATGAGTGGCATTTTTGACTCATACCAGCAACGGGCTTTGTTTTGTCCCGGTACGAAATCATAGCCGAATGTCCAAAGTCTAAACTGCCAATCTTTTCTGTATCTTTCTTGAATGAATTCGTGAACAACCCTTGCGGGTTCGTTTTTGCTATCACTATCAGGGATAACAAGGCCAAGCCAATGCCGGTAACTCACGCCCCCCTGCTGAGTAAGAATGGCTTTTGTTGAAGTTCCATTGAAGGCGGACAGCGGGTGCTTCATTGGTTCGTGGTATTTAGTTCCGCCCGGCAGCTCCACATATTTTGAAATCAACCTGTCACTTCCAGCCGAGCAAACGTAACATGTTCCTTCGGTAATATATTGTATGTTCAACCTAACCCGTCTCGGTGTTGCCCAATAATATTGCGCGGGGTGAAGTTGCTGTTCGACAACGCTAGCTTTTGTTTTCGCCAGCCATGGGAATTTGTCAGAAAGCTCAGTGCAACTTGAATTTGCAAGACCTTGAAATTTGCCAGATTCAAGCACGTTAAACCAGATAGAGTGCCAAAGGGCATCAGTCTTACCAAAGCCCATAACAAGTGTAGTCAGCGGCCCACCTCCTCGCAGAGATGTCATATATCCACGACCACCTGCGGGTGCATTTGTCTGCAGTGATAACAACGCAGCTGCACAGCAAGCAGGACACATTGAAACACTGCATTGCTTCCGCTTTATAAAAAAATCTGTGTTATTCTTCAAGGCATTTTCACCAGGCTCGTCAATCAAAAGACCATCAATTGAACTAGGCTGTCCTGCAAGCTCGTCAAAATCCTGCATAAACCTCGGCCCATCACCGCCAAGCTCAAAGGCATGCCGCACAGTGGTAAAAGCGGCTTTCAACTCAACCGGTGTCGGCGGTTCCGTCAGTTTCTTCTTCCACTCAGAGGTGGTCGTTGGAGCTGCAGCGGTTTGGACAAGTCCAATGAGGAGCTGGATCAATGCGCCATTGAAATCGGCGCGGGGCGCATCAAGGGCGACCACCGGATTATCGACAAATCCTTTAGTCACTTCATGAGGCGCAATTCTGTCCGAACTACCGTCACGCCGAAGAACCGGTATCCATTGTTCATCAATCAGATTGAACTGCATCTATCCCTCCTTTTTACCAACCATCACGCCAGCCAGCTTATCATATTCCAGTATAACCACGGACTTCTGTTTATTCAGTGCCTGGCCCCGCCAGCGGCCATCTTCTCCCTGTGACAATGGCACCAGGACGCTCCATTTCCCCTTGTCCGACAAGCTCTCTTTTAGGCGTGCAACCTCAGCTGCCAACGAGGCATCATTGTGTTCGACTTCGGCATCTACCAGACTGCTCCTGATACTCACCTGGCTCATGTCCCACGGGAAATCACTGGCGACATACCAAGGTTTCAGAGACGTGCCGTCCCATCGGGCGAGCCGAACATTAGTATCCATGCTACCCAGCCGAGTCGGGGTTTTCATATCTTCACGCCATTGGTTTATGGTTGCAGTGTATCCTTCCTCCAGTTTCAGCATATTTATATGGGCTAACGACTTGTCGGCCTGCCATTTAGCATCTGCTTTATCGTCACGCTGTCGAAGCGGTTCTGGTATTTTTTCAGCATGCTCCGAAAAAGCTGCTTCGATCAGTTCTCGGGCATCATCGGGCATTCGTAACACCCCTTTGTCTGCAAGCAGTTTTGCGGTTAGCCAAAGGCAACCGTGACTGGGATAGACGAAAGCCGCCTTCGAAAATACAGATTTATACCAATCACCTGCAGCATCTTCGTTAGGCAGAGGCCCATGAATGAGCATGCAGGGTGATTCCCGCTGGTCAGTTCCCTCTGTAAGGGGATTCCCGTTCGCAGCGCGGTGATGACGGTGAAGTCTGCCTGCCCGCTGAATCAACAGATCCATTGGGGCCAGATCGGAAATCAAAAGATCGAAATCCAGGTCAAGAGATTGTTCGACAACCTGGGTGGCAATCAGAATTTTACCTTTCCGTTCGTTTTCTCCACTCTCCCTGCCAAAATCCGTAGTAACCGCGCTCTCAATCTCCAAACGATCACCCATAGCGAAACGGGCGTGAAACAGCCTGAGTTTATTGTCGTCAATGTGATTCTTCAAGCTCTCGTAACCAGCAAGTGCGTCATGCACAGTATTTCTGATCCAGCAAACACACCGTCCCTTCCGGGCGGCTTCCAAAATATGTCGAACGACTTCATCCTGCTCAGGTATAAGCCTGACTGCCACACTGCACCGACGCTGGGGCATTGCTTCAATTGCAGTTTCAGCAAGTCCGGTTTCTCGGCTGAAGACAGAAACCAGCGGATAGGCGGTGCTTTCGGATTGAGCCATATCCTGCTCACCACAGCCGCGAGCAAACGCTGCCAGCAACTGTCGTCGAACGTGTTTTGGCAGCGTCGCCGACAACAGTATGGCACTGCCTCCGAGAGCGGCATGGAAGGCCAGCAGGTTTTGCAGCAGTTTGTTCATGTAGGGGTCATAGGCATGAACCTCGTCAACGATCAAGATATGTCCAACAAGGCCGAAAAGACGCAGTGACTGGAAACGGGCCGGAAGAATCGCCAGCAGCGCCTGATCGATTGTCCCTACCCCCACATCGGCAAGCAGTGCTTTTTTGCGATTGTCCGCAAGCCAGGCGGTACATTCTGCTGTTCCGCTCTCCTCATCAACGGCATTTTCACCGTTAACAGCCACAGATGCCATAAACGCAGCAGAAAGGTGTCTCGCGGCATGGGCAAGCACCAACGATGGCGTTGATCCGTCTGCAAACAGACGACGATAAACTGAAATCAACCGTTCATACATAGCGTTGGAGGTAGCCATCGTCGGCAAAGCCAGGAACAAACCGTTTCCAAGCTTGTTAGCCATAAGTCGCCCGGCCAGCAGCAGCGCCGCTTCGGTCTTACCCGAGCCGGTAACATCTTCAAGTATGAATAACTGGGGATCATCGGCAATCGAACAAGCTTCAACATGGCGCTGCAAAGGTGTGGGTTGAGCAATAGACGGAAATAATCCGAGGAATGTCATGGCATTAGGCAGCGTTTCCGACATGCCGATACCAGCTTCCCTGAGTGCCCGTTTCGCTTGCGGCAGAGCATAGTTTTCCCAGTATTCAGCCAGCGGCATTGGCTTTTCCCGAAACGGGAACCAAGCCTTGTTTGAGCCAATCCAGTCACACAACACAACGAATCCAGCTATAAGCCAGGAAGCCTTTTGCATCCGTTCTTCAAGATCAAATGACGAAGGAAACGCATCACTTTCATTCTGGGCAGGGAATATCGCACTTAGATCCTGGACAAACTCATCGGCAGCCACAGTGTCATCATGCCCAAAATAATTGCCAAAATAAAGCGGGATATTGTTCGGACCTTTCATGCTGGGTGGAGTTCCATGGTGCCCAGTGCATGCCCTGAGTATAAGCCCGAAGATATCCTGCCAATCATCCAGTTCACGCTCAATTCCCGAGAACACTGGGTTATGAGCGGACAACAATCCATCCTGTAGATGTTCACGCCAGAGCAAATTTCCCAGACTGTCGTGACGAACGGCGTAGGGTTTGGAACTCGTTTTCTCCTGGAGTGTTTCAAGCAAATCAGGCCTGAGGTTTTGAAAGCTCTCGGAAAACTTACCGAGGTCGTGCAGTGCCAACAATATTTTTAGCCACTGATTACAGACGAAATCGTCAAGACCTGTAATGGAGCCAATTTTATTACGCAGCGCAGCATTCGCCGTCAGTAGCTGACATCCCACCGCCGCCACGTCCAGACAGTGATACGGCAAGAGATGATAGCCATCTCCGTCCTTCTCCGCCTTGCCCCAATACCGATAGAAGGTTTTATCTCTGTTCATTCGTCTTATCCAACAATTGACTCATTTTAATCGCCATCTCCACCCACATCTTCGCCACCAAGCGCGCATCATCAAGAGCCCGGTGCCGCTTTGTCCCTTCGGGTATCCTGCCGAACAAATGCCGGTAAACCGTTTCCAGCCTGTGATTCGGCAACTTCGGATACAGATTCCTGCTTAGTTCCAGCGTGCATTGATATGGATTCGTCAGCCCCCTGCCGAGCCTCAGAAATTCATCGCTTATAAAAGCCATATCGAATCGCGCATTGTGTGCCACCAAGGAGCAATCGGCAATAAACTTCCTGAATTCAGGCATTACCGCGTCCGCCTTTGGTTTGTCAATCAGCATTTCTTCGGTAATTCCATGTACCTGTTGCGCAGCCCAATGAATCCGTTCTTTCACGCTGATGAGAGCATGGAATTCCTCGCCAATACTTCCCCCCTCCACTACAACCGCGCCGATCTCGATGATCCGGTCTCCACGCTTTGTTGAAAGCCCGGTTGTTTCCACGTCAACGGCAATGAAACGCCTTGCTGCCTTGAAGTGGATATTTTCAGCGCTATCTTTTACAGTTCTTGGCTTCATAGTTTACCAATCACCAGTCTCAAAACATGAGCCTGTCATTTTTTTATTTTCTTTTGTTTCATTTCGCTTTTTGGAGCTTTTCGTTTATTCCCCGTTCCTATCCTCTGCTGTCGCAATAACGCCTTGCTCAACTGATCAATCACCTCTTCCCGCAGAGTTTCCGGCGCGATAACCTCCACCTCCGGCCCATGTTTCAGAATATCCATCACCAGCTCGCGGTGGTCAGCATACGGAACCTCAAGAACATAATGCTCGCCGTCAAAACGGCCCTTCTGCTTTGGATGCCACGTTTCATCGGCCACCCAACGGCTGCGTTCCGGCGTAAAGCGCAACACAGCTGTGTGTTTGGGCTTGCCCGCGAAGATGCCGAAAGCGGAGGCGAAATGATCATTGAGTTTGAATTCGGAGATTTCTTTGGCGGGCTTGTCGAGAACTTGTACATGCCTCAGGCGGTCAACGGAAAAGCTCCTGAGCGCCCGTTTAGTGTGGTCCCACGCGTCGAGGTACCAATTGTCCCGGTAGTGCGCCAGTCGCTGGGGGGAAACAACACGCTCGGTTGTCCTGTTGTCAGCACGGCCATGATAAATAATGTGCAGGCGTTTGCGACGGAGAACAGCGTCAGCCACGGCTGGGAAGTACGCTGGATCGACACGGCGGCCTGCCATGCTCAAAATGCGGATGCGGTTGGTAATGTCGCCCTGTGAGGCGTCCCTTGATTTTAGTATGTGCTCGATACGTTCACGTAGCGGAGCAATGTGGTCTTCAAGAAGGCCGGGCTGTATCTGGGACAGCAAGTGCTGGACCGTCAGGAGCGCGTGGAGTTCGGTGGCATTGAACCAGAGGCCGGGGAGTTCGTAGGGATGCTCGCCTGTCGGTGTGTAATGATAACCTTCGGCGCTGCGGTCATACTCGATCGGCGCTCCCAAGCAGTCCCGCATGTAGCGAATGACCCGGTTGACTGTGGCTCGGGAGCATTCAAGCCGTTCCTGCAAAACTGCGTGAGGCACCGAATAGCGTGAGTGGTTGAGAACTCGATGCAGACAGTAGATGCGGTCGAAAAGATCCATTCAGTTCCTTTCGCACGGTGTCTATGAGACTGGCACGGTCCACGATAATGTTGCGGTATGGGATGGAACGACTATAGACCAGACGGGAATAAAACTCAAGATAAGATTGCTGAAAATGCAATACAGGGTCTTTCACAAGCCTGTTATACAAATCCGCTTTTCGTCACCCTGAGCAAATTGAAGGGTCTCGCAACTGGCTGAAGGGCAAGATACTTCACTACGTTCAGAATGACAGACTGGGCTGCTTTGGCATTCGTACAACAGGCTCATAATTACTTTTTTTCTTCGTCCACGGTATCGATGATCTGCTCCCCTTCGATCGCATCGGCCCCTATCGCGCCCACATTATAACCATCGTAGAACACGCCGAGCGATTCAAGTTTAGATCTGGCTTCCGCTTCCCCGCCCTGGCCGCAGATGATCGCCCGTATCTTGTTATCCTGCAAGACAACAGGAATGCGGCCGGAAATCCTGTCCTCCCCATCCTTCAGAGACCCTTCCAGGTTGCTGAATTCATTCTGCAGGGATTTATCGAGCGTCGTATTGATGGTCCCCCCTCTGTGGTAGAGTTTTTGTTCCCCGATGACCGATACCAGCATCTGCTCCAGCGCATCGTGATAACACGGTCCGCCATTCCCTGCCTTAAACGCGGAGAGGTCCATCCTGCTCGAGCCATCCTGCCGCAGTTTCAAAGGTTCTTGAAGCGCCGCGGCGTATTCATCCTGGGTGATGAGTTTTGCCTGCTGCATGTTGAACAGCACCCGTTCCTGCCGGGCTCTGGCCTTCGCAGGCCTCTTGTAAGGGTTGTAGTAGTGGGGGTTCGGAAGCATGCCGGCCAGAAGAGCGGCTTCTGCTGGGGTGAGTTCGGACGCATGCTTGTCCTGGTAGAAGCGGCTCGCGGCCTCTATCCCATAAATATTATCTCCCCACTCGACCTCGTTCAGGTAGATCTCAAGTATCCGGTGTTTTGTGAGGATCTCCTCGGCCTTGATGGCCAGTACATATTCCCGCAGTTTGCGGGTCACGGTCTTTTCCTTGGAGAGGAATACGTTCTTGATCATCTGCTGAGTGATCGTGCTGCCGCCACGCGAGAACCTGCGCTTCTTCACGTCATGGAGCATGGCTTCCCGTGTCGCCTTGTAATTCACGCCATGGTGTTCAAAAAAGGTGTCGTCTTCGGCGGTCACGACCGCATTGATAACAAGATCGGGGAGACCGGTTATGGGAATCCATATCCTGAACTTGCGGTCATAGAAGAGGGTCAGGAGGGTGCCGTCCTTATCAAGGACCTCGGCAGCGGCAGCCGGTCGGTAGTGTTTCAAGGTGGAAATATCCGGCAGGTTGGAAAGGACCCGCATGGTCCACAAAACAATGATGAGGGCGCAAAGAGCGAAAGCTCCGAGCCCGGCAAAAAGATACTTTTTCATGTTACCGCTATTTTTTCTCCTCACCGTGTTGCCGGCGAGGGTCCTCGTCCCTCTTACAGAGGGGACCTGGTTTCGGGCCTCAGCCCCCGCCCTTGTTGAACCTGCTGACAGAGAGGGCGATAACAATGAGGATCAGAGCTGTTGTTATAAAATCAGACATCCAGTGCTCCTGTTCGATTCAGCTGCATGATTCAATGTAACTAACGCCGCTGGTATTTGTGAACATTCGTCTCGTTATGACATTTGCATTCGTGCTCTAAGCTATTTATCCATTGGCAAGAAGCCTACTGTGCGGTCTAACGCGCCTCGATGATGTTCCGCAGGATCTGGATGTTCGACGGATCGGTCCAATCTCTGGGGCCGATCGCCTTGTATCGAACAACACCCCGGCGGTCTACGATATAGGTCTCGGGGAATTTATACGTTCCATACTGCCCGGCCACATCACGTCCGGGATCGAAGAGCACGGGAACGTTCAACCTGTTCCTCTGGATAAAGGGCGCCACCGCTCCTGCTCCGCCCTCGTCGACGCTCACCGCAAGCATCTCGAAATCCTTGCCCAGGAGCGAGTTGTGCAACCTGTCGAGCGTGGGGATCTCATCCACACAGGGAGGACACCAGGTGGCCCAGAAATGGACCATCACGACCTTGCCGCGAAGGTCTGCAAGGCTGACAAATCCGTTGTCCATTTTTTGCAGTCGAAACTCAGGCGCCTGATCGCCGCTGGTGATGATCTTGTTTCCCGTTGTCCTGTCCATGACAAGATATCCCCCGATGAATAAGGCGATCAGGACGATAAGGACGGCAAGGAAAGCGATCTTTTTTGAACTCCCGCTCGTTACGGCCATATGCGTGGTCAGCTCTTTCCTGTCATTGATTCAGAGATACTGCAGCAACGCGTTGCATTATACGATTTCTCAATAGTCGTGACAAGAGAAATATGGTTACACACTCTATTTTCATCGTATCTGGATCGAATATACCGGCAATACTTGCATCGGATCCCATTTTTCCATTTGAAAATCCGGGTTTGTTTGTTATAATGCCCGCCATGATCCAAGAAATCAAGCTGCACGGCAAGGCCAACGAAAAACTGGACTATTTTGTCACCATCACGGGCGCTGACCTGAGCAGCAGATACTGCTATGAATCGCTTCCTGACGGGGACCGGTTCTTTTCGGGAAAGAACGAGTTCATCATTTCTCCGAATGGCATCAGCCATGCCGGGTCCGGCGGCAGCCTCTGCGAATATATGTTCGGCGTGGACCTGCCGCTCACGGACCTCCTGCGCAAAGACGTTTCGAACCGTCTGGTCATGTACGGAGCTTATTACGATACCTCCGATAACATCACCTTTACCAACGCCACTGCCGGCAAAGCCTCTTTCGACCATGTTTTTCTTACCGGCAACGCGGTCTCTAACTACTTTTTTTTCATTCACTCCTCGTTCAATAAAGAGAACAGGGATATTCAGCGCGATATCCTGAAGTACATCGGCAAACAGTTGAAACGAAGCACGACCATAGGGGTCTCCGATGACACCCGACTCTGCCAGGAGATCTTTGACGCCTTTGGAGATGCCAAGGGCCTTGTTTTTCTCTTTCGGCTGCAAAACCGGAATAACGAGGAATATTACAATACTTTCAATAAATTTTATGCCGAGCAAAAAATGCTTTCCCCTGAGGCCGTCTCCCTTCTGGATGACCTGGCAAAACAGTACGAGATCATCCCCTATCAGCAGGAACGCATCAAAATCGACGGGATGTACAAGCTTGCCGAGAACAAGAAGATCGTCGATGAATACAAGGACATCCTCATTACCGTTTCGGAAAAAGGCCAGGTGAACCCCTCGGAGCTGGCAAAACTTTCACGGCTCCGCACGTTGAGCTTGCGTCTCAATATCCCTCACACGCTCTTCGACACGCTTGACGAGCTTCTTCTCAAGGACATGCAGATCGTCGAGGTGGAGGAACCGGAGTACGTGAAAGACACGCGGGCGATCTTCGAAGGGCTGTTCTTCAGGACCGACAATATCCGGGGGCATCTTTCGCAGGAGGACCTCGTAAAGCTCCTGAAAGGCAAGCAGAAATCCACTGCGGTCAGGGACCAGGCCTTTGAAGGACTCTTGCTCGATACGGTCAGGGCCTGCGACGAACACGCCCGTGATACCAATGACATGTTCGCGCTCGAATCCATGAGTTCCATTCTGACCTATTTCGACCGGTATGACAGCACTGCAAGCATGATCAACAACCTCGCCTTCATGGAGAACTCGACCCTGAGCGAAGACAACATCCGGAGCCTCTCCGGCAATAAGGAGGTCTTCGATCAGATCGGCCGGAATTTGTTCCTTGAGCTATTCATCGAGCCCTTGCGAGAGAACCACTATATGACCCGCTACGGCCGGAAAAAGGTCGACACGCTGTTTTACGGGCTCCAGCGGATCAAGGCCGGCGACACCACCTACCGGGAGCTTTCCGCGGGGATCACCGGCATCAACGAGGACGAGAAACTTTACACCGCCATCCATCGCTACATCAAGGACCGGTTCAAAAGCATCTACGCTGAGTTTAACTCCAGTGAGGACCAGGAAATATTCATCCAGGACCTTAACCGGGAGATCCAGGCGAAGAGGATCGTGCAGGGACCGGTGCCTCACAGTGTGTTCGAAGAGATCATTCTCGATATCCGGAAAGAGTCATTCTACCTGAACAATCTTCTGCCGCACATAATCGTGTCACGGGACAACCGGGTGCGGGAGGACTTTCTTGTGAACAGCGGCCTTGACCTTTTCTACATCGAAGAGCTTGAAAACGACTACTTCGTCATGAACAAGATCGAGAAGAACATCCTCGAGGAGATCAGAAAATAGCCATGTTCAGGACCCGTATATTGGACCGCTACATCTTCGGAGAAATGCTTCCGCCATTCTTCATCAGCATGGCGGTTCTCTTGTTCGTCCTTTTTCTCCAGAAGCTGTTTCAGCTCGCGGACCTGATCATCTCAAAGGGCGCAACCCTTGCCTCCACCGCCAATATTCTGGCCTATGTCGTACCCGGTTTTCTCGTCATCACCATCCCCATGTCGCTCATTGTCGCATCGCTCACTACTTTTGCGCGACTCAGCGCTGACTCGGAAATTACAGCCATGCAGGCATCCCGCATCAGCCTTTACAATATGATCAGGCCGGTCTTCCTGTTCGCGCTGCTCGCTTTTATGGTCACTGCGTTCATCTCGCTCATTCTCGTCCCCGGCGCAAACACGGCGCTCAAGGCCCATCTGGTTTCCATGATGAAGTCCCGCGCCCTGATCGGCATCGAGCCTGGCATTTTCAGCAACACCTTTGAGGGAATGGTCATTTATGTCGACAAAATGGACCCTCTCGACAACATGGAAGGCGTTTTTATCTCCGATGAGCGTTCCGCCAGGGAACCCTATGCCATCGTTGCCAAACGTGGACATCTCATTGCTGACCAGCAGACTATGAATGTGACCCTCGCGATGCAGGACGGTGTCATTCTCACGCAGCCGCACACCGAGCAAGCCTATTCCCTCATAGGGTTCGATACTGCGCGGCTCAATCTCGACATCAGCAATGCACTCCTCAAGAATAATTCTCCCGGGAAAGGCCCTGAAGACATCGAAAGTCTTGAACTTATCCAGGAGATAAAACGATTGCGCCTGGAAGGAAAGACCGTATTTCGTTATGAGACAGAACTGCACAAGCGCCTGTCAATCCCCTTTGCCTGCATCCTCCTAGGCCTGATCGGCGCACCGCTCGGCATCAGGCGGAGCCGTTCCGGCAAGTCCGCCGGGATAGCAATCGCGCTCCTGGTTTTCCTCGTCTATTTTATCATCTTGAGCGGCGCGACCAATCTTGCGGAGACCGGGACATTGCCCGCCTATCAGGCCTATTGGGTGCCGAATATCCTGATGACCGTGGCCGCACTCTTTTTTATCATTAAAAGAGGACGAGAGTGCAGCTTCACGATCGCGAGCCGCATCAGCCATCTTTACTATGGGATCAAGACACATTTGAAAGGAAAGGCTTAACAATGCATTGCCTCATACCGGATAAAACGGTCCAGGATCTTTAAGCCAGCATCAATGGCAACTCGCACAATGGCCAAGAAGCGGGCCACACTGCGTCGCAAGTACAAGAAGAAATACGGTTTTTGAGTACGAAAGACTCTGACGAACATCCATGACGATTCTCAGCAGACATATTTTCAAGGAGTTTATTTCCCTCGTGGCCGGGGTCCTGATCGGCATTCTCGTCGTGTACCTTTGCGTCGAGTTTCTCCAGAAAGCCGATAAGTTCATCAAGTACCATGCTACGCTTTCCCAGATCGGCACATATTTCCTTTTCAGCGTACCCGGCATGGTTTCACTTGCGCTGCCCATGGCCACGCTCATCGCCGCGCTCCTGTCGCTCGGCAACCTTTCGCGCTACAACGAGATCATCGCTATGCGTGCAAGCGGCGTGAGCCTGGTGAAGATCGTTTCACCGCTCTTGGCCGGCGGCCTCTTGATATCGGGACTCGGATTTATCAACAATGAATTTGTCATGCCGGTCTATAGTTCCCGCGCCAGCTATATCCGAAAAGTGGAGATCGAAAAGAGTCAACGACGCGTGATGTTCCAGCAAACCAAGCTGTGGCTCCGCGGACCGGAGAACAGCATTGTCAACATAGAGCTGGTCTCTCCGAACCGCACCGAAATGCTGGATTTGAACATCTACAAGCTGAATCCCGACTACTCGGTTCGGGAACGCATCAAGGCCGGCCGCCTTGCATGGGAGAATGGCGCATGGCGGCTGAAAAACAGCAGCACGTTCACCCAAGTCGACGATGTAGTGCGGTCTCGCCCATCCGACAACGAGGTCTTCAATATCGTTGAGAACCCGGACGACCTTGGCATGATCGTCAAAAACTCGGAAGAAATGAACTTCTCCGAGATGTGGAACTACGTGAAAAGGCTCAAATCAAGCGGTTATAAGGCCGCCACCTATGAAGTCGACCTGCACAGCAAGCTGGCTTACCCGCTGGCCAGCCTGCTTATGGTCATGATCTCGATCCCCTTCGGTGTCCTTAAAGTGCGCTCCGGAGGAACTGGCAAGGGGATCGCGCTCGCGATCGCGATCGCTTTTTTCTACTGGCTGCTCATGAGCGTCGGTGCATCACTCGGCCACTCGGGCACCCTCCCCCCCGCGATATCGGCTTGGTTTGCCAACATATTTTTTGCAATATCATCGGCTTTTGTGCTTTTCCGCATGCAACGGTCGATCTGATCCGGATTCTGACGGTCTAGAAGGGTAAAATCATACTTGAGAAAAACATCATCACCCTCCTGACCTGCGACATGCCGTCATTTGAACTTAAACCGTCGTTCCGAGTCCTCCGGACCGTGTATCGCTATGCGGAGCCCTACAACCTCACGGGGTAAATATATTTTTAGTGTTCATGAACATGTATACAGAGATATGCCCTGGCCCCATTCTTGACCTGGATGTCGCCTGTGAAATGGAAACCGGGTCCATCGGAGAAAATAACTCATCGACAGGGGTTCAGATCAGGATTATCCCGCACGGTCTCAAATCGAGAATCTGCTTTAAGTTTATATAATGTACTTTTATTACATTATATTCAATTACTTGGTAAATTTTAGTTAAAGCTTATTATTAGCATGAAATTACAAAGAATATCCAATAACTGAAACAAAACTGACCGCACCTCCTGAAATTCAGCTCGTGAGAAAGCCGAATCATTGTAATTTTTTCAGGGAATATCTCATGCTTCGTGCCTCTTTAATTGTGCGGATACTATTGTCCTGGGTTTACTGGTTATGATGATGGCAAATAAAATTCTGAAAATTCTGTTCGGCCTGATGCTGGTCCCCTTCTGCATAGGCTTTGCCTGGCAACTTGCAGCGACCGTTTTCACGGTCCGCTACAGGCCGGATACTCCCTATTACTTTCTCGCGGGAGGTCTGACCTATTTATTCATCCATGTTCTGTTCAAAAAACCGGTCTTTACCTACGTCATCGGCCATGAGCTCACACACGCGCTCTTCGCCCTGCTCTTCGGAGGTTCCGTAAAATCCATCCATGCCAGCCATCGCGGCGGTCGCGTCACGGTAACCAAATCCAATTTTATCATCACGCTTGCTCCCTATTTTTTCCCTCTCTATACCTCCATTGCGCTTATCCTCTACTGGACTGCGCGTGCCGCCGATGCCCGCGGCATGGCGACCGATGTCCTCATTTTCCTGTCAGGAGCGACGTTCGCGCTCCATTTGGTGCTGACCTTTGTTTTTCTTCACACTGACCAGAATGATATCAGGGAGGAAGGCGCGATCTTCTCCTATCCCCTGATCTTTCTGTTCAATATCGCCTTTGCGGCGTTCCTCATGAAGGTTTACCTTGTTGAAAACATGGACTACCTGAGTTTTCTCACGAATGGTATAATAAGAACACTGCACTACCTGTTTATTTATTTGGACAAAACATACGCTTTCATCCATGCATCATGAACGGATAGAACAATAACGGTACCAGGGAACGAAAGGCATGACGATGATCCTTGTCGGACTGACAGGAGGGATAGCGAGCGGGAAAAGTCTGGTCGCGCGGGTGTTCAAAGACCTCGGCGCACACATCATAGATGCCGACCGTATCGTGCATGACCTGCTCGAACCCGGGCAGCAGGCTTGTCAAGAGGTGCTCGATTACTTCGGGGAGGAGATCCGGCTGCCGAATGACGGCATCGACCGCAGGAAACTCGGCGAGATCGTGTTCAACAATGCCGAGAAGCGTGCCTGGCTTAACAGCTGCCTGCATCCCAAGGTCTTTCATGTTTATACCGCCCAGGTGCAGCAGCTTCGTCGCTGGCAGCCGGACAGCATCGTTGTGTTTGATGCAGCTCTTCTCATCGAGACCGGATACTTCCGAAAGATGGACAGGACCGTCGTGGTATATGCGGATGTTGAGCAACAGATAGAACGTCTTTCGAACCGGGACAACTACAGCCGCGAACAGGCCCTGACCAGAATAGCGAGCCAGATACCGCTCTCGGAAAAGCGCGGCCATGCTGATCACGTTATCGACAACACCGGGACCCGGGAAGACACGGAGCGCCAGGCGCGCGAACTTTTCAAACAACTGCAAGTGGAAGCGGAGAAGATTTAGGTGAAAAAAGGGAATCTCAGTATTGTCCCGATGAAGCGTGCCCACGTCCAGGCCTGCACTGCCATCACCGAAACTTCCGATCCCTGGAAGACGCTGAATGAGAGGATCGACTTTACAAAATATATCCTTCTGAAACAAGCCTATGTCTGCATGGCGGGAGAGGTGTTGACAGGCTTCATCATCTTCACCCCGGAACCAGTGTTTGCCCGCGGCGGCTATCTCCGCGCCATCGGGGTGTCGCTATCAATGCGCAGGCGCGGTATCGGAAGAAGACTGCTAACATTCGCGGAAAAGGAAACTGCGCGCCGTTCTCAGTACCTCTATCTCTGTGTTTCTGCCTTCAACCGCGCTGCGCAGAATTTTTACCATGATCGGGGCTACGCGCGCGCCGGGAAACTTGCCGACCTGATCGTTCCCGGGTCATCAGAATATATCTATTGGAAACGGCTCAAGCCGATATCACAGAAGATCAGGAGAGTACATCGTGATTAAGAACCTCAAGAAGATAGATCTTTTCAAGAACCTTTCCGACGAGGAGCTCAAGGAGCTGGAACATTACGTGACCACGGCAACGTACAGGAAAAAAGAGGATATCTTTACGGAAGGCGATGCGCCGGAGTGGTTTTATATCGTTTTGACGGGCAAAATAAAAGTGACCAAGATCTCCCACGATGGCAAGGAGATCATCCTGGAGCTCATTTCCCCCTATGACATCTTCGGCGGTGTGGCGGTCCTCAGGAATTTCCCCTACCCCGCAAATACAGTTGCCATGGAAGACTCGGAGATCCTGAAAATATCGCGGAAAAACCTGATGCGGCTTGTTGACAGGTTCCCGAACCTCATGTTCTGCATCGCGCTCCAGCTCGGCGACCGGATGAAGAGTTCCTATGACTCGCTCAAGAACATCGCCCTTGAGCGTGTAGAAGCGAGGATTGCAGCGCTTTTGCTCAAGCTGGGGAACAAGGTCGGGGTGGAAACCGATGCGGGGTTGATGATCGACATGCGGCTTACCAAACAGGATGTTGCCGACATGGTCGGGACCACGGTTGAGACCTCCATCCGCACCTTCAGCAAGTTCAAAAAAGAAGGACTCGTGACGGATTCGGACGGGAAAATCATTATCAAGGACCGTGAAGGGCTGATGAGCTTCTCATCGTGAGGCGAGCATGCAAGGCATGGAGCAGAGCGCAGAGTGCATGGCATAAAAAAACCAAGAGAGGCCAGTAGCTCTAAACACTATGCCCTATGCCCCTCACGCCGCTACTTCGGCTGTTCAACCTTGGTGAGCAGCGTCATCAGCATATTGTAGAGGAAGAGAAATAAGGTAAATGCCTGGACGGCCCCCGATACCACGGTAATGGTCCGGTAAAGATCGCTTGGATTGTAAACGTTCAGGGCATAGAACAGGAGCATGGACAGCAGAGAGATGTTCGCAAGATAGAACTGTATTTCACCGATCTTATTGCTGTACAGCGCCCGTCCCATGAAGCGCGGCAGGATATGGTAACCCACTCCGTATATCATCATCGATACCCAGCCGAGCATGTTCAGGTGCGAATGTACGAACTTGAGCGCCATCACGTCCGGGTTCGCGAGCATGACGATCCCCATGACGGCTGCAACGCCGAGATACACGACACTCATGACGATAAACCCCTTTACGAACTTGTCCACAATGAATTACCTCCTCAGGTAGTAAGATGTGCGCAGTATAATGCAACCCATCCGGATTCGCTATGACATGGCTCATAGTATATCATAGTTCATGGAATATGACGCAGGTCATAACGGGTACCTGCCCGTTCTGGTAACATATGATCAATCACCTACCAAAGGAGGACACAATGGTTACGGAAAAGATTATAGTGACAAAGGATACGCTCATCGGCGACGTGATACGCATGAGCCCGGCGGCAAAGGCGGTCATCGAGAAACATTTCGGCAACGGCTGCTTCACCTGCGCCGGCATCAACGTGGAATCTCTGTCCTTCGGTTCGATGATGCACAACCTCGATCCGAACAAGATCGTTGATGAGATCAACGCGGCGCTGGAGGGATAACATGTCAAGCATACAGCTTAAATGTTTTGTCTGCGGTACTGACGATAAGACCAGGGTATACCTCCCCTGCTATCATGAGGGTGAAGAGAAGATCGTCTGCACACGATGTCTTCCCATGCTTATCCACGGGGCGCATTGAATGAACGTGGGACGAAGGACGTCCGCTCGCATGGCTCGCTGAGAGGAGGGACGCTTTTCCCCCGCTCTCGTCATTACCTCCCCCTGCACAGGCCGCAGAAAACAGTGGAATTCCAGGAGCGTTGCTGGTAAACTCCCTAAGAGAAGAAAGCCCCGTGACGGTCAATCGAGGGCAATTGTATGCAATTGTACGAAACCAACATATTTCCCGCTGATAGACGTCAGCAACTTTCTCTAACGGAGTAAACTCCTTCCATGAAAAAAGAAATCGCTGTGGTCCTCGTCAGCGGCGGCATGGACAGTTGCGTCACGGCCGCGATAGCGAATGAACAATTCCGATCGGCATTCCTGCATGTGAATTACGGACAAAGGACCGAAGCGAGAGAACTGCGGGCATTCAATGGAATAGCGGATTTCTACAAGGCCGAGAAACGCCTTGCGGTCAGCATTGAGCACCTGAAGGTGATCGGCGGTTCCAGCCTCACTGATACAAACATTCCTGTGCCGGAGACAGACTCACTCAGAACTCAAAACTTAAAGCTCAAAACTTCTTCTATCCCCTCAACCTACGTCCCCTTCCGGAACGCCCATCTCTTGTCCATTGCCGCCTCGTGGGCGGAGGTCCTTGGCGCAACAAAGATCTTCATCGGAGCCGTAGAAGAGGACAGTTCAGGCTATCCCGATTGCCGCGAAGTATTTTATCAGGCCTTCAATAAAGTCATAGAAATGGGAACGAAGCCGGAAACACGGATCGAAATCGTCACTCCGCTCATTCACCTGAAGAAGTCGGCGATCGTGAGAAAAGCGGTGGAACTGGGCGCGCCGCTCCACCTTACCTGGAGCTGTTACCAGAACAGTGACAGGGCTTGCGGGAAGTGTGAGAGCTGTGCTTTGCGGTTGAAAGGATTCAAAGGGGCGGGAGTGGATGATCCTATTTCCTACGAGAAATAATCAGGCAGCATCTCAACATCACAAAGGAACACGAAAGAGAATTTGATCAGGTAACGCTCCGGCAGAAAGCTCTTTTCTGACTTCATGACAACATTCAAGTTTGTTCACATCATTCCTACGCGTTCAATCATAGATTAAACGACCAGCAAGACGGCAGCATCAAATCGTAATGAAGCTCGTCACAACGAGCATGACCGTCATCAGGATAAGAATGGAGACGGTTATCCAGGTAATGATGTTCATGCGCTTTGAATTAACATACTCGCCCATAAGTTCCTTGTTGTTCACAAGCCTGAGCATGATTATGAGCACGATTGGCAGAAGGATGCCATTGATGGTCTGGGAAAAGAACATGATCCTGATGAGAGGGACTTCGGGGATCATGATGACCCCGGCCCCGATCACAATGAAGGCCGTATAGAACCCGAGGAACTGCGGCGCCTCTCGGAAGGTCTTGTTAATGCCTGACTCCCACCCGAAGGCCTCGGAAAGGCCATAGGCCGTGGCCAGGGGCAGCACGAATGCAGCGAGGAACGACGCATTCAGCAGACCGATGGCAAAGAGATGGGCGGCAAAATTGCCAGCCAGCGGCTGGAGCGCCAGCGCCGCCGCCTCAGCGGAATCAACCTCAACCCCGGCGGGATGGAGGATCGTCCCTGTCGCGATAATGATAAAGAACGCTATGAACACGGTCATGATCGAACCGGCATAGACATCGAACTTGGCATATTTGTATTCTTCAATGCGCACGCCCTTGTCCACAACAGCGGACTGAAGATAGAACTGCATATAGGGAGTGATCGTCGTGCCTACCATCGTTATAAAGAGCAGGATATAGTCCTTATCGAGCCGGATGTGGGGCACGGCAATCTGCCGAGCAACTTCATGCCACGGCGGGTTCGCCATAAAACCGGAGAAAACATAAGTAAGGTAGATCATGCTGATGGCAATGAGGAACCGTTCTACCTGTTTAAAGTTCCCTTTTACCACAACGAACCAGACCACGAAGGCCGAAAGAGGTACGGAGATATACTTATGCACGCCAAAAAGCTCCATACTGGCAGCAATACCGGCAAATTCGGCGATGGTGCATGTGAGGTTTGCAATGATGAAGAGGACCATGACAGCCAGCGTCACCCGGACCCCGAATTGTTCCCGCACCATATCGGCGAATCCCTTGCCCGTCACCACACCCATGCGTGACGACATTTCCTGGATCACGGCCAGGGCAAAGGTGATGAGAACCAGCGCCCACAGGAGACCGTACCCCTCCTTTGCACCGATGATGGAATAGGTCGCTATTCCGCCGGCATCGTTGCCCGCGTTCCCGGCGATCACCCCTGGTCCGATGACGGCGAGAATGACAATGAGCCTTCTGTTGGCCAGGAGGTTTTTGATCCGTTCCATGAATTTCACGAGTAGCACAACTCCCTGACCCGGACAAGCCGGAACGTAGAAAAGCTGAAGTCAATAACGTTGACGCGGTTAAGGGCTGACGAATCGTGTTAGAAATCTTCCGAAGGCATGGTGAACTGCACGACCGATATCAAGGATCACATCCTTCTTCGTTTTTTCCTCGATGTGGTCGGGAGAAGGAAATCCACCACATCGTCAACGGTCACAATACCGCGCAAAAAATCGTTCTCATCAACTACAGGCGCAGCAAGCAGGTTGTACTTCGATATGAACTCCGCCACCTCATTTTCATCTGCATCGAGGGGCACGGTTTTCACCGGAGTTTTCATGATATCGCCAAGAAGTGTCTGCGGACTGGCCAGGATAAGGTTCTTAAGCGAAATGACGCCGACAATACGTTCATTGAGGTCCAGAATGTAGAGATAATAGATTGTCTCAACATCCGGCGCCTCGAGGCGCAGTTCCTTGATCGCTTCCTCCACGGTCATATCAGGAGGGAACGACAGGTATTCCGTTGTCATGAGACCGCCTGCCGTGTCCTCTTCATGTTCGAGGAGTTCCTGCACGTCCTCCGCCTCTTCCTTCTCCATGAGGTTGATGAGTTCCTGTGCTTTGGCCTGGGGCATATCGCCGAGTACGTCAGCCGCCTCATCAGGAGGCATCTGCTCAAGGATATCAGAGGCCTGTTCCTTGGACATGTCGTCGATGATGTCGACCTGGACCTGAGGTTCCAGCTCATGAAGGGCCTCTGCCGCGGTCTCGACATCCATGCTGCCGAACAGAGCGGTCCGCTCCTTTTGTGAGACTTCGCTGATGATCTCCGCGAGGTCAGCCGGATGTATCCTCGCCACCTTCTGCCGGGACACTGTAAGGGTCAACCTCGTGAGCTTGGGCTCTACGGTCTGGAGATAGTGCCAGCCGATCAATTTTTTGGGAAGCTTGTACCTGAACAGCGAGAACAGCTTCTCCCCCCGGGCCTCGATCCCGAGCCTGCGCAGGATCCCCCTAAAGCCGATGTCAGCAGCAACGAGGCAGAGGTGTCCCTTGACGTCGCCAAGTTCGAGATCATTGACGCGCACCAGCTTGGCGCCGTTAATATCAACGATCTGCTTGTCCAGGATGTCCCTGCAGAGCAGAATCTCATTAGTTGATAACGTGTATTGTTTAAGGCTGTTGCGGTTCGTGTTGACGGAGATGACGCGTTTATTAAAGAGGTTGATCAGGCCCCAGGGAATCAGATAGGTGGTCTTTCCTGAGGCGACAACCAATGAAGTGACCGCAGGGAGGGCCTCTCTCCCCGATACGATAATGTCCTTGAGCCTGCCGATCTCCTCGCCCATCTGGTCGAGTACCGGCTTCTTGTGGACGTCACTGACGAAGATTTCCTCGGCAAAAAAGGTCATTATCTGCTCCGCGCAGGGGGGATGATTGATGAGTTAGGTTATACCAGCGGCCTTGTGCTAAGTCAAGAAAAAAGCCGCCTATTCAAACAAAATATGCTAAAATATTTATAGACATACGGGCAATTCGTCGATCAGTCATTCGCATAGCTCATACGCTTAAACTAAATCGAAAACTATAAAACATTACAATCTTCATATAAAAATAATTAACATGTCATATCAATGGTTTTCTGCTATAGTTTCATAAATTTTGCACCTCACCCGATTTAATACTACCAGAGATATTTGAAAGGAGAGTTCATCCTATGTCGGAACAGACCATAAAAGACCTGAAAAAAGAGATATACCTGTTGGTACACAAAGCGCAGGAGATGCTCGAACTCACGGAGGACGGGTTCATGAAGAACAAACTCACCTCCCTGGATCAGGCCGATGAGCTTGCCAAGGAGATTCACGCCAAGGAAGACGTCCTGACCGCCACACTCGCGAAGATGGCATCGACCAATAGCGAAGCGCGTGCGCTCCTGACCGTCCCCTCACACATTGAGAAGAGCGCGACCAGCATCAAACGTATCACCGAGAACAGCCGGGGCCGGATCAAGGAGGGCATGCTGTTCAGCGACAAGGCAATCAACGAAACCAGCAAACTCTTCACCAAAACCAAAGAAGTGTTCAAAAAGGCCGGTGAGGCGGCTGTTACCGGCGCTCAATCAGCGCTCGAAACGGCGAGGGCCGATGCCGATGCAATGGAGCGCATGGCCAACGAATTCTCGACCGCCCACGAAGACAGGCTCGTAACCGGTGAATGCGCACCCAAGTCCTCTTCGACCTATCTTTGCATCCTCTACGCTTTTGAGGACATTGGAGGACACATCAAGAACGCGGTCGAACGATTTTCAGCAAAATAAATCAATATTCTCTTTTATTTCCATTGCGGACCTGAACAAGACTGAGCGGAATTTCATGGACAGGCTTACAGGATAAAACCGGTTAAGGGCTTGTAACTACTCAGGTCAAAACACACTGCAACAATAGATCGGTGAGACCACGGATCACGACTTTGTTATGAAGTACTGATGAATGTGATTGTACTGTCAGATTTGTTAAAACAAACAGATTAGACAGACAACCGTGCTTCGCGAAGCGGCCTCAGTTTCCGCCATTCACCGCTGCGGTTTCTGATGCTCCTGAGCGGTTAAAATCTCTTTTCACTCCTGCTAAACCTGTCATCCTGTCAAAGGGTTCTTTTGACTTTCCAAACAGGGGAAGATAAGGTGACATGCCTCCATCACCAAATCCCGGATTCGGACTGGCCCTCTCCGGAGGAGCCGTACGCGGCATTGCCCACATTGCCGTATTGGATATGCTGGAGCAGGAGGGAGTTCCTATTCATGCCATAGCCGGGACCAGCGCCGGCAGTATCATCGGCGCGCTTTATTGCGCCGGCATGCCTGTCTCGGAAATCCATCGCACTCTTTTAGAAACCAAATGGATGGACATCCTTAAATTCACCCTCCCCCGGACAGGACTCATATCGAGCGATGGCATCTACCGCTTCATGGAAAACATCCTTCCCATAAAAAAGTTCTCTGCCCTGCCCCTCCCCTTTGCTGCTGTTGCTACAGACCTCCGTACCGGAGAGAAAGTCAGCATCACCACGGGATCCATTGCCCGGGCAGTCCAGGCCAGTTGCAGTCTGCCTGTTATCTTTACGCCCACGGAGATCAACAAGAAGGCCCTCGTCGATGGCGGCGTTTCCAGCCAGATCCCGGTCAGAACGGTTCGAGAAGAACTGGGCTTAAAGAAAGTGATCGCGGTAAATGTGAATTTCAAGGCACTGGAAATGGAGCAATTCGACAATATGGTGAAGATCGCGGCGCACCTTTCGGCGCTCTGGGCATCGCGGAACGCCCGGGAAGAGGAAAAGCTCGCGGACGTGGTTATTCAGGTGAATGCCCGGGGGATCCCTCTGTATGATCTCTCGAAGTCAAAGGAACTGCTGAAGCGGGGCAAAAAGGCTGCGGAAGATAAGATGCGGGAGATAAGGGCTTTAATGTGAAGAGTGATATCCTTTTCAGCTCTATTGAAACCAATAACAACCGGACAATATAATCAAAACCTGTTCCTGTTCAACCTGCCGCCATTCATTACAGATGGAAATTCTAAAGTTATGATTCAGTTGCTGGGTGATGCCTTCTTCCTGAAACTCTTGCAGTTTTCATAAACAGGTTGTTTCAATAACCTTCTTCGCCTCTTCTTTGGTAATGCCGTATTGATAGTAAATATATAATGACACCATGTCAGCAAGCTGGGCAATAGAAATATCCGGCATGATCTCAAGGATCTCTTCCTTGAAATAATTTGCCGCTTCACAAATAGGCATGTTATCTTTGTTAATCATTCAGATTCTCCCTCGATCTTTCATATTTGAACAAACTAAATCCGACTACTATAGCTTACCAGCCCACGTATCAATGAATTCAATTATAAGCAATAATGCAATGGTAGTCAAGACGACACTTGGAAGAAGTGGGTCATGCGCAACTGAATAAGGAGAAAGAATGGGGCTCCTTTGCCTGCCAGGAAAGCACGATTCCATACTAATAATGAATATCCCCAGATGTGTCCCGCTTGTTTCCAGGGTTGATCTGAGGTTATATTTAATAAAACTGGTTCTGCGTGACTGAACTAATGCTTGAACACCCGCTGTCCGGTAAAGACCATGGTGACCTTGGGATTCGCCTCATTGCAAGCCGTAATGACATCGAAATCCCGGTCCGAGCCGCCCGGCTGCACAATGGCGACTATTCCCTCTTTAATGCCCACATCGACACCGTCACGGAACGGGAAGAAAGCGTCTGATACCATCGTGGACCCGATGAGACCGCCTTTGTCCTTCCTGGCCTGTTCGTCGATCTCCTTGAGCGCACCCTTATCCCGTTTTCCCTGTCCGGCTTCCAGTTCAAACGTCTTGTAGGGTATCCCGTATTTCTTGAAACAGAGCGCGTCCGCATATTTCGTATAGGCTTTGTAGATCGCGATCTCGGCCACACCTACCCGGTCCTGCTCGCCGGTTCCGATGCCCACCGTCACACCGTCTTTTACATAGATGACCGAGTTTGAGGTAATCCCCTGCTCAACGTTCCAGCCGAACAGCATGTCGTCGTACTCCTGGTCCGTCGGCTTCCGTTCGATCTTATACTCCCTGCCTTTATAAAGCGTCTTCGCTTCCTGAAAATCGGCTTTCTTACGGATCGCATTTTTTTGGGACTGTTGAACAATAAGACCGCCATCAATGAGCGCCTTGAACTCCACAACACTCATATCCCGGTATTTCGCAAGCTCGTTGATCTTTTCAAGCCTGACGATGCGCAGGTTCTTGCGTTTCGATAAGACCGCGATGGCACCTTCCTCATAGTCCGGTGCCGCAACTACCTCCAAATAGTTCATATTCGCCATCTCAGCGGTCTGCTTATCCATTGGGCGGTTAACGACAAGGCAGCCGCCAAAAGCCGCTATGCGGTCAGCCATGTTCGCCCGGTCATACGCCTCTGCCACGGTCTTGCCATATGCCGCACCGCAGGGATTATTGTGCTTCATGATGGCAGCAGCAGGACGGTCCATCAGGTATTTCAGGATATTGAGGGCATTATCGAGATCGGTGAAGTTCGTTTTGCCGGGGTGTTTACCTGCCTGGACCATCTGCTCCTCGGTGATAGTGCTTACGAGACCGTTGCCGGGCTCTATGAACTTCACCCCGGCGAGCATGAGGTTGCCGCTTACCAGCTGGTACATGGCAGCCTGCTGGTCGGGATTCTCGCCATAGCGCAGGCCTTTCTCGATGAGTTCGCCCGACCCTTCATCCGCGATCTTCCATGACC
>Ga0210377_10000366_pt1 | contig 42922 bp, 40 predicted proteins | sample PLM4_65_b1redo_FD_155480 | JGI IMG/M metagenome (GOLD analysis project Ga0210377, IMG submission 155480) | Groundwater sediment microbial communities from an aquifer in East River, Colorado, USA - PLM4_65_b1 redo | ecosystem: Environmental > Terrestrial > Soil > Riparian zone | place: USA: East...
GGAACAAGCGAATGCGTTTGCCGAACAAAGTGACCATAACGAACCTCCGGGAAATTTACTTGCCCGAAGTGTAGTTTCGGTTTGTTGAGGAGGTTCAAATATCTTGTAAAGATTTGGTAAAGATAACAAGGATCACATATTTTGCAACTTTTCCCGAGTGACTGCATCAAACCCTTATAGAACAGACAATTTTGGTATGAATTTCTGTTGGTAAGCCATAGATGTTAGATATAAGGAAAGATAACCATGTTCACACAGCAATTTTTTGTCGAGGGGTTGGGGTGCGCATCCTACCTGGTGAGATGTGAGGCGCAAGGCATCGCGGCGGTGGTTGACCCCGATCGCGAGGTGCAGAAATATTTGGATGCAGCCCAAAGCCGGGGCTTGAAAATTACCCATATCATCGAAACCCACTTGCACGCGGACCATGTCTCGGGTAACTCAGATCTCGCGGCACGCACCGGCGCGGATATTTACCTGCACGAAAACAGCGGTGCGGAATTCCCACATAAAACATTGAAACAAAACGATGTGGTTGAGTTGGGCAATATTCGTTTGCATGTTTTACATACACCGGGTCATACACCTGAAAGCATTACTTTGCTCGTTTCTGATACCACCCGTGCAGAAGAACCGTGGCTGGCGCTGACTGGTGATACTTTATTTGTCGGTGATATTGGCCGCCCTGATCTGGTCGGTATGGATGCGGCACGCGGACTGGCTGGCGATATGCACGAAAGCATTAACCACAAAATTTTGCCTTTGAATGATAGTCTCTTGATCTATCCCGGTCACGGGGCAGGCTCCCTATGCGGAAAATCCATTGGCGCAATGCGCAGTACTACGCTTGGCTTTGAACGCAAATACAACCCGGCACTTGCACCGCGTGAACGAGATGAATTTGTTGAGTTCGCGATCAATGGTTTGCCGGAACAGCCCGGCAACCATACCCGGATCAAGTCCATGAATCGTAAAGGTGTAAAACCTATGGGGAAGGTTAAAGTACGCCCATTGACCATTCAAGAATCCATTCCGTATTTTCAGCGCGGCGCAGGTTTATTGGATACCCGCTCCAAAGAGGAATATGTGAAGGCACATGTGCCGGGCTCCGTCCATTTCCATTTGGAAGCGGACACTCAATTAAGCAACCGCATTGGATTTGTCTTCCCGCCCGATGCCCCAATGATCCTGCTCATTAAAGACGCCAGCCAATACGAGCAGATCGTATACAGCCTTGCTCATGTGGGCTATGAGAATGTAGTCGGCTATCTTGCAGAAGGGTTGGATGTTTGGGAAAATATGGAATTGCCAATCACCTCTGGCGACATTAAGGATGTGGAGCCGAAGGAAATGCATCAAATCATGCAAAACTGCAGCAATGGGGATTGTCCGGTGGTGGTGGATGTACGCGAGCCGTGGGAATATCGGCAGGGACATGTTCCAGGTGCCGTGCTCATTCCGCTGGGACAGCTTTCCTCACGCTTGAGCGAATTGGATCCAGAAAGACCAGTCGCTGTGATCTGTGCCAGTGGTAGTCGCAGCCAGTCGGCTGCAGCGCTGCTTGGGCAAAGAGGTTTCAGAACGGTCTATAATGTTTCGGGTGGAACAGGCGCCTGGATGTACAGCGGCCTTGAGTTGGAGTATCAATAATTCTGTCTCGTATGATGTAAAGGAAATGAAATATGGCAAAGCAAGCGCGCCGTAAGGCACAACAACAAAAAAAGAAAAATAGTTTTTCACTAGGGGCATGTTAGCCCTGCTCGTCCTGGGAGCTTCCGCTATCTGGTTCGTGTCCCAGGGTTCAACTGGGACTGACAGCTATCCATTGGAAGTCTCTATAAATGATGCCCTTGCAAAAAGGGACGCTGGCGCATTTATTCTGGATGTACGTCAGCCGGAGGAGTGGAATGAATTCCATGTCCCTGATTCAACCCTGATCCCGCTGGGTGAACTTGCCTCGCGTGTGGATGAACTGCCAAAAGACCAGGAAATCGTGATCGTGTGTCGTTCTGGTAATCGAAGTGTACAGGGCCGGGATATATTGCTCGATGCAGGTTTTACCTAGGTAACTAGCATGGCCGGCGGGCTAAATCAATGGAAAGCGGCTGGTTATCCAACAATAACCGGACCATAACAACAGACAAATCGAGTTTTTGACTTTGCCAGGCATAGCCAGTCAGGGTAACACGAACCCAATCCGTTCTAACCAGATTGGTTATGTTTTTATGCTTATCTGTAAAATAATAAAGCACCACTTGTGACCGTTTCTCACAAGTGGTGCTTCCTTTTCCTGTTCGTTTTTAGTAATGTCGCTCAGTTTGGAGCGGACTGGGTTTAGTTATGGACGATTGTTACCAGAACCGTTACCTCCAGAACCATTGTCAGTGCCGCCAGTCCCGTTGCCTGAGTCGTTGTTGCCACCGGAGTCAGTATTTGTTCCACCGGGAGTTGTGTTTGCTCCGCCTGAGTCAGTGTTCGGTCCACCTGGGATCGTGTTTGTTCCGTTTGGATCAGTATTTGGCCCACCAAGATCTGTGTTGGGTCCGCCTGGCGCAGATGTCGGCGGCCCATTCTGTTGCTGTTGCCCATTTCCATTCTGGGCAGGCGGAATTACCTCATCTTCCTGTCCATAGTGGAAGCCATTTTGTACTCGTTCGCGGAACATTTCATGATTGAGTAAACCATCTTCCACCAGTTGGAGGTGCTCACGCAGCATTGAGCGAGTTTGCGTCAGGAGCTGAAGTTGATCTTGAAGCTGGAGCCGCAACTGATCCTGTGTTTGAAGTTGCAATTGGTCCTGCGTATGGAGCAATAGTCGATCCACATCACGATCCCGATCTTGCAGTCGGTCGCGGATCTGTAACAGGGTTCGGTCAAGTGCTGGTTCATCCAGTGTAAGACAGGTCTGCAAGGCATCCTGAATGTGCTGTTCAAGGCGCAGTCTGACCTGATCGGGTACGGGCTCACCAGCTTCAATTAGGCGCGTCATATCCTGTGCCCGGATTTGTACCAGATCCATCAGGCGGTCGACTTTCGCTTCCGGGTTCTTCTGCAATTGTAGGCTCACGTCTTCGCTCCACACTTTCAAAACATAGAGCGGTTCATTGGGCAGGTCATCCTGGGCGGCATTAACAGTTGCTCCGCCTCCAAATAACAAACCTGCGATTACAAGTACTGAGATTATCATGTTCATGGCAAATTGTTCCTTTCTGAAAATTGAACTCCAACCCTTATAACGTGGGAGTTCAATCGCAGATACGGCATTCACCAGAAAGCGTGCCCGCGCACGATTCGCTATGACCGGGTCACGCACTGGAATCGATTTGATCTCCTCCAGACGTTCACGGATCAACACTTCAAGTTCAGATTGATCTTTCATGGTCAACTCGTTTCTGCCAATAATTTCTGTAGGCTCTTCAAAGCACGATGCTGAATGGATTTGACCGCACCAACTGGTTTGTGCAACACACATGCGATCTCTTCATTGCACCAATCTTCCAAATACTTGAGCGCAACAACGTTCTGCTGATCCGGCGTAAGCATCCGAATCGCCTTGCGGACCTGCTTCTGCCGGATGTGCTTTGCCGCTTCTTCCTCAGGGACATCTGCTTCGCTTCGAATGGCTTCGCTCAACTCGTAGGTTTGCTCGTTATTACGATAAAAATCAACGATCCAGTTGTGCGCGATGCGATATAGATACGCCTGCACATGTTCACGCGGACCGCGCCGCTCTTGCAGGGCTTTCAGGAAGCGTGCAAAGGTCTCTGCCACACAGTCCTCAGCGACTGTTCTATCTCCGAGCCGGCGCATAGCATAGCGATAAATACCCGAGCTATATACATCATAGATCTCTGCCAGGGCTCTGGTGTTTAGCTGGGCTGCGAGGTGCAGGAGTTTCTGCTCTTCAGACACTGTTGCGCTCACTGGGTATGACGTTGAATTGGACATGGAGATACTCTCCTCCCATCCTAGCAGGTGGATGTAAAGATTTGTTAAAGGATTGGAATTAATTCTATAAAACCCCAGGCTGAAATGAAACAAAACAAAAAATCAATGATTGATATATCGGGTGTATTAGAATCTTTGGTGGCTCATCAAGATGGATTGCTGGATCAACGAATGCTGAAACTGGTGCGGATGTCTGTTTCATTTGCAGTCGCCTGTCCATTTTGCATCGATATGAATTCATACGAGTATCAGGCTGACGGTATCTTGGATGCTGAAGTTCTCGCTTTGCATGGAATAATCGAACTGGAAAGTGTGCCGAGCTTTTCCGTGCGTGAAGGGCTGGCAATCCAATATGCAAGACTCATTTCGCAGACGCCCCTCAAGTTTTATCCTGACTTCATCGAACAGATCAAAGCTAACTTTACGGAACGTGAAATGGTGATCCTAGCTTCCACTGCGCACAGGTCAATTATTGGGCACGGCTCATTCAAGCGTTGGGCATTCCTCCGGCAGGATTTGGCGGGGAATAACTTTACAATATTTTTGCGGAACTTTTTTTGAAGTGCCCAGTGACCGCTTTCCAAATGGGACAACGATCATACATACCCGTAAATGCAATCGCACTGCTGATGCTGTCCAGAATCCAAGCGTTGGCGGAAATACCAACTATGATGAATAATGCGCCTGCTCCAAGCCTCAGCAGACGATCGAATTGGGTAATGGGAACTTGTATTTCCCGGCCTTCGGACAGCGCCTTGAACAGGGTGCGATAATTGGTTTCATTCTGCACGCCTGTCACTCGGCCAACTTCTTTGCCGTTCCGCAGGGTAACCACTGTGGGAATGCTCTCGTTGAGCATGGGGATCAAGAGATCCACGCCTTCGATGGAGAAACGCGTTTTACCGGGATAAAGGCGATGAAGGAAAAGTTCAAAGGACTGCACTTGCGTCAGTCGTTCCAGGATTTTATTTTCATCGATTGGCTGTTGAGACGGACGAAATTGCCTAGACTCAGCGGACTGTGTTAACCAGTCCCGCTCTTTAGGGTTGCGGATATGCCCATAATCGTACCCAACTGTTTTCGAATAGATGGATCGTAAAGCCTCGATGGCTTGTTGGGCGTTCTCTGCACCCCCAGAAGAATTGACAATGCTTGCCAAGCAGATCACCCTCGTGCAGGTGATGAAATTCCAAAGTCAGTATTGGATCGTCAGTTGTGGAGCTTCCTAAGGGGTCGAGGTGGGCAGCCAGATAGCCATGCGAACGAATTGCCTGAGCAAGATTAATGGCTCCGATCAACACCTGCAAATCTACGCTGGATAAACCTTCGGGCTTCCGGCCTTCGAAAAATTTTCGGGTTGACTCGTCTACAGTATCGGGATCGTTCCGGTATCGATACTGTAGGTCAAGAATGTATCCAAGATTTAGGCCGTGAAATTCTTCTTCTAAAGTCATATATCAATATCCTTATTGGCCTACTCCTAATAGTACGATCTGCGTATTAAAAAGACTTAAGTTAATTGACCTTGATCTGTTTCATGCCATCTATTTTCACAGTTCAGTCTGTTTTCAACAGACCGCCCCGCCTCTTGATTTCACCTCCTAGATATTTAACGTCAATTATGGCTGCGGTTTTTTGCCACAGAGACACAGAGAGCTCGGAGCTTTAATTGCTTTTCTCTGTGCGCTCCGTGGCAGATTTGAAAAGCTTTTATCATCGTTTCACTTTCTCCATTAATCACGTTATTTAGTCTTCCAATGCGAGAGCAATCGCCTGTTCCATCGTCATGGTATGACCTTTTGACCAAGCCGAATCAAATTGTATCTCACCCATCTTCTCGTGCAAATTTGTTAGCTGCTCTTCAAAATAGAGTTGCTCATCAGGTGTCATTGGTGTACCGCGCTTTTCACGGAGCGCATTGGCTGCGGCAAATAATTGCAGAGCGCGTTCGTCTTGATTCCTTTCGAGTGCGATAAACCCGAAACATTCCAGTTGGTGTGAGACTGCGCCGAGCTGCGCAATATCGCGAAAGGCAATGATAGTCTCGCGGTAATATTCGAGCGCACGCGCGAAGTTACCTTGCCGGCGTTCCAAATGTGCGAGGTTGCTCTTTTCGAGGATCACGTTGAACTTGGCTCCAATTTCCTCATAGATGCTCACCGACTCTTGGAAGCGTATACGGGCTTCATGATTGTCGCCCCGGTATACTGCGATGGTTGCCATGATCTCGCAGGCCTGTGCCTCTTGCGAGCGGAGGCCTACTTCTCTGGCGAGGCGTAGTGATTCCTCCACGTAGCGTTGCGACAGATCGAGATCGTGATGAAGATCAAGGGTCACGCGTGCCCACATATTCAACGACCGGCAGATTACATAATCATCTTCCTTAGCGCGGGCAATGGAATAACTTTCCTGCAACACGGTTTCAGCCTGAACACGCTCCCCTAAAAATTCCAGTGGGTAAGCAAGGATGACCAAGGCAAAAGCCAGCCCGCGCCGGTCCTGACTCTGGCGGTATAAAGCGACACTTTCTTCCGCCACGCGCTGCGCATTTGCGTTATCTCCCAATGATAGATATAACCTCGTAAGCCCGCGTAAAGCTTTGGCACGCGCCACCTGTCGCTGCTCCGTGGTTATGCCATTAGGGGTTGGGATTTTCTCCACCTGTTCCAAGGCTTTCTGTGTCCAGCGGAAGCCTTCAGCCGAATATCCACCGGCTGTCCAAAAGAGGTTTGCAGCTCCCGCGATGCGTAAAGCGCTATCAGGATTTCTACTCAATCCCCATTCCAGCGCAGCGCGCAGATTATCCTGCTCTTCTGACATGCGGTTCTGCCAGATGATTTGATCGCTCCCTTTTAGATTTTCATCTACCAATTCGGCAAACTGCACAAAAAAATCAAGATGACGATCTCTCAAGACTTCGACTTCATCGGTCTCGAAGAATTTTTCGCGCGAGTATTGGCGAATCGTTTCCAAACGATGATAACGAATCTCACCTGTGGATTCTTCAGTCAAGATGAGAGATTTATCCACCAGTCGCGTGAGCAAATCGAGAACATCGAATTCGCTTCCTTCTTCACTGCAAACTGATTCCGCGGCTTCCAGCGTCCAGCCACCGATGAAGACTGCCAGCCTGCGAAACAAAGTCTGTTCCTGTTCCGATAGCAGACTGTAACTCCAGTCGATCATGGCACGTAATGTCTGTTGACGCGGTAAGGCAGTGCGCGAGCCGCCTGTCAACAAGCGGAAGCGGTCATCGAGGCGCACGGTGATTTGTTCGGGAGTCAAAACTTTGATGCGCGCAGCGGCCAACTCAATCGCCAGGGGAATGCCGTCTAAACGGGAGCAGATTTGAGCGATGAATGAGGCGTTGTCTTTTGTCAAAGTAAAGCCTGGTTTGGCAGTGGCGGCGCGTTCGATGAAGAGTCGCATCGCATCCACTTTTTCCAATTCATCCAACGCAGGTAAATCCGCTGGGTCAGGTGTATTTAACGATGGCACACGATATACGACTTCACCTGCGATGCCCAACGCTTCGCGGCTGCTGGCAAGGATTTTTAATTTTGGACAGGCCTGCAAAAGTGACTCGCTGATTTGCGCGCAGGCTTCAATCAGATGCTCGCAGTTATCGAGCACGAGCAGGATGTTTTTGGCGCGCAGATGCTCGATCAGAATTTCTTGTGCGCTGCGATGACTGGACTCTCGTAAATTGAAAATTGCAAACAAGGTTTGTGGAATCAGCGTTGGGTCTGTGACAGGCGCAAGTTCTGCGAGCCAGACGCCATCCGAAAATTGATTTAAACATGCGGTGCCCACTTGCAGACTAAGACGTGTCTTGCCCGCACCACCTGGACCGGTTAATGTCACGAGACGATGTTCATTGAGTGCCTGGTTGATTTCTGCCAGTTCCTTTTCGCGCCCAATAAAACTTGTCATTTGCGCGGGGAGGTTATGACGAGTTACGTCAAGTGTTTTAATGGGAGGGAAATCACTGGGAAGATTTGCGATGACAAGTTGATAAATATGTTCAGGATGGACCATATCCTTCAACTGTCGTTCGCCCATGTCGCGTAACGTGATGCCTTCAGGCATTTCATCACGGATCAACTCCTGGGTTGCAAATGAGATCAATACCTGCCCGCCATGCCCAGCCGACATCAGGCGTTGAACCTGGCTCAGCGTAAGATATCCGTGGTATTCACCATTCTTTTGAATTTCAGCTTTGCCGGTGTGAAGCCCCGTGCGCACTTTGATCGGTGCGTTCCCCCAGTTTTCATGATTCAAATCCATCTGCGCTTTGATGCTCGCGCTCAGAGCTTCACCCGCAGTGTGGAACGCGCCGCAGAATGCATCACCAATGATTTGGAAGACATAGCCGTTGTTTGATTCAATCGCTGTGCGCAAAATTTGATCGTGATGTGAACGTAAAATCTCCCAGGTCTCAGGGTTTTCACGAGCCATTTTGGTGCTGCCTTCGATGTCCGTAAAGAGAAATGTAACGGTTCCAGTAGGATTGGATGTCATAACTGTCTCTGTTGAAGTTTATCATTTATGACATGATTAATCCCATTACAAACAGCTTTTTATGAAAAAGCGGAGTGTATGCCATCCCGAACCTCGAGATATGAACTTAATCGATATGCGGTGGGATTCCGAAATATGGGTAAACGAGAGTTGATCAAGCCGCCAACACGGACCATGCCGCTCTCTTCACCGTCAAGTCGTTCACAAACATCGATCGCATAGTAACTGCCATCCCAAACATAAATTTCTTCTTGGGCTAGTTTTTCAACAACTGTGAGTGGATGCAGATCTCTTAAATGGAAAGAGAAGGCAGCTACCCACTCATCCAAATGGTTAGCATCTGTTAGATACATTTGAGCTAGGAACCATTTTTTGTCTGAGAAAAAGTCACCAAAGGCGCGGCTGATAGTTCAAAGACTTAATAAAACAGGACTTTCGCTTATCCGTGCGAGAAAGCATGAATTCGAGGTGTAGCGAGTTCAGTGCGTAAGTAATCGCTCAGCAAATCACCTTTGGAATATACTGCCCAATCATAGGATCATATTGCTCATAGCCAACACCTCAACGAGCCCTCTTATACAGGCCCTAACCGACTTTTACTTCACCACATAGATGTACGGCAATACCCATTGCGGCAAACATCGCTGCCTTTGCAGCCAGAGCTTTATCTGCTATCTCTGCTGATGGAGCATAAATAACCTGAATGTGATTGGCTTTGTGACGCGCCATTAATTGGTCGCGACTCACGCCATGTAAAATTGCATTCATGATCGGCCATTGTGGGGTGGTGGATTTCCAACGGAATTGCATCTCCTCAGGCGGGAGAGTTACAGCAGAGCCGCGGCCCATGTCCGCATTCAGGCTACCATCCTGGACATAAATCCGACTCCACACAATTTCACCGGGTTTGCTTTCGCCTTTGATGGTCCCGCCGCCTTTTGGGAAATACATGGGAGGCTGACGTTCGCTCACTGCCCCGGCATAGCCGTCTGCAAAATGAGACGGAGGTACGGCGCCCGAAATCTCAAACACCCAGACGAAATCATCAATATCGTTATCTTTATAATGCCGGCCCCAGCGAATATCATGTAACGTAGTAGACGGGTCTAGCCCCATGGCTGTCCACACACGGTTTGTTACGAGGGCATCTACACCGGAACCTTCATCTACCTCATTGAAATGTGGCAATGCTTTTCCCTGGAAAAGCTCCCTGCCAGTTTCTTTGTGATAGACAGGTGGACGTTCAACGTCGTTCAAGAGACCTTCCGCGAGATCAGAAGCAGGTGTCATGTCCTTCAGTCCTTGCTGGTATTGAATTCCAATCGCGTCGCAACCAAAGGCATCTGCAATCCGCATCGCGGCAATATACATTTTTAGTTGTTCGTGGATTTGCGCATCAGTAAGCTCGGTTGCATCATCATTCCCGACCGCGAACCGCATTCCCTTTTCATCGAGCCAGGCACGTGCCGCTCCGGTCTCTTCGTCTGAAACAAGCCGCATCTCCGCCAGCAAAGCTGACTGGCTGAAACGCTCCTTGTAGACTCCACAAGGATTCAGTAATTCGTCGTCGATGATAGCGTTGTACATTCCCATGCAGCCCTCATCAAAGATTCCCAGAATGGCTTTTTCATTCTTAAGTTGTTGAGCAAGCGCAACTCCCAGCTGAGATTCCTCTGCTGGGAGCTGAGTCAGGTCGAGGTCCCGAACGTGGCGCGTATCGTGAGAGATCATTCCCTCCCGCAGCCACTGCCGAATCCCCTGAAGAAAGAATGCATCCCGGAAGTCCTCACTCCAGATCGTGCTGTAATTGACGCCCATCTTGGTAAGAGAACCGTTGAGATTGAGCATCCCGACCAGTCCCGGCCATTGTCCACTCCAGTTGGCGATCGTCAGGATCGGCCCGTGATGATCACGCAGCCCAGCAAGTACATGATAACTGTACTGCCAGGCTGCGACAGCGACGATCAATGGAGCTTGCGGCGGAATTGATTTAAAAACATCCATCCCCATGCGTTGATTCCAAATGAAGCCGTGTTTTAACTCATCATCGTAGGGGTGTGCCCGTTTAACGGCCCAGCCTTCGGCGGCCAATACTCGGGTGATTTGCTGTTCCATTTCCAGTTGGGCGGGCCAGCAGGTTTGATTAGCCGATAAACGCAAATCACCACTGGCCAGGAGAAATATTTCATTCGGATTTGCAATCAACTGGGAATTTTTTGTTGGATTTTGGTCATATGTCATGGTTTTGTCCTCAAAATGCTTTTGCGGTTAATTTGGTCAAAATACTCCTATTGACAAATGAATTTTAAAGTAGTACAGTATACCATATTACAGAATTCAATCATACAAACGTAAAAACCTAAAGATTTTAGGAAATTGACAAGGATTCCAATGCCAGAAGAGCCCACCACCAATAATCCAATGCTTGAAGCGGCAATTGAGCCTCTAGAGCGAGAACAGCGACTCTATGAACGGGTGGTTGAAAAAGTATTAGAACTTATTTCATCGGGACAATGGAAACCTGGCTACCGTTTGCCAGCTGAACGCGAGCTTTCGGAGGCCTTTGGGGTTAGCCGCACCGTGGTCCGTGAAGCTGTCAAGGCTTTGGAAGCACGCGGTGTACTTGAGTCGGCAACCGGTAGCGGGGTATCGGTGCGGCTTGCGGACTTCAACATGGTATCCCGTTCTTTGCAAACTTATATGCAACTCACCAATCAGGTCGATTTTGAATTCCGTCTTAACGAAGTACGGCGAGTGTTGGAGGTGGAAATGGTTGCGCTTGCCTCCAGTCGAATCACACCAGAACAGCGCATACAGCTCCGTGAGATTTGCCAACAAATGCGCGTCAGCGGCAACACAGCCAAGCAGATGGCTGAACTGGATTTTCGGCTGCATGTTACCCTAGCCGAAGCGACTCAAAACGAATTATTTAAAGTATTGCTGGCGCCCGTGATCAATCAATTGCGCGACCAGATCATTTTGACATGGGAGGATTTTCCGCGCCCGGTAAATCTGGTCTTTGATCAGCACGAAGCTATTGTCGCAGCTGTGGAGAGTGGGGATGCTGAGGCTGCACGTCAGGCAATGATAAAGCATTTGGCATTCTCACGTGAGGTGTTAGAGGATATTTCGAAATCACAAAAGGATAAGGATGTATGAAAAGCGATCCTTCCAAGTTGCAGGTTGCCATTGTCACAGGTGCTGCGCAGGGCATCGGCAGGGCGGTCGCCCGCCGATTGGCTCAGGATGGTTTTGTAGTTGCCATCGTAGATATAAATGCGGATGCGCTGGAAGAAGTTAAAAAAGAAATCGAAGGTTTGGGATCACAGGCATTGGTCTTGAGGGCTGACCTAACTCAATTAGAAGATGTTCAAAAAGTAATCAATCGCTCAGCTGAATGGGGCCAATTAACAGTGTTGGTTAACAATGCCGGTCGTGTAATGATCACTCCGTTCTCCGAAATTACTGAGCAGGAGTGGGACGCTATCATGACGCTTAATCTTAAAACGGTCTTCTTTGCCACACAATTTGCGGCCAGGCATATGCGAACAGGAGCACGCATCGTTAATCTTTCTTCCATATCGGGTCGTTCAGGTCGTTCAGATCAGGCGCATTATGCTGCTGCAAAATGCGCAGTGATCAGCCTTACTCAATCGGCGGCACTCTCCTTTGCATCACAAGGTATTACGGTGAACGCAGTTTGCCCAGGTGTGGTGGATACACCCATGACGAGCGGTATTCATAAGATTCGGGCGAGTGCTCTGGGAATCACACCGGAGGAATCGCTGGCCCGCATGGTCGCTAAAATCCCACTAGGCCGTCTGGAGACAACTGACGATGTCGCCGGAGCCGTTTCCTTCTTGTGTTCGTCAGATGCTACTTACATCACCGGACAATCACTTAATGTGTGCGGTGGTATGGAAATGAATTAATGACTTTACCACGTGTCGTTGATCTCGCAGTTGGAGAATGGCAGGAGCATATTCGCTTTCCTGGCATTTATATGAAGGGCCTGTTGACCCCAGCGGACAATCCACTGGCCAGCGTCAACGTAGTACGAGTCCCACCCGGCAGCGATATCGGTCGTCACCGCCATGCACAGCAATTTGAAACAGTTTGGGTCATCAGGGGAAATGCGATTCTGACTTTAGATCAGACGGAGGTCTCTATTAAAGATGGACAAATAATTGCCATACCGCCCGGTCTTGAACATGCTTTGCGAAATGAAGGCGAGACCCTTGTAGAACTGTTGACTTTCTTTACCCCTCCGCTCACATGAATATAAAAAGCGGCACATATCAGTGCTGTAAGCCAAATTAAGCAGAGCCAACTTGGCGGCGAGCAATTCCATAAGTCATAGTTTCAACCCTCGCCGCAGATACGAACCCGCTGCACGCAGGTGATCATCTCTGTAACAGAAAGGAATTAGCCTATTGACGTGATGATATGTACCGCTTCATTCCAATTGTAAACTATTTCAGCAGTAACCAACTCTATTTAGATTACTTAGAAAGAAGGAGAGACTTCATGAATAGCAAGAACTTGCTTCTCAAGATATTGAGTGTGATGATCGTCTTCAGTGTGTTGATTACAGCCTGTGGCGCTCCTGTTACCGATGTGCCTATGGCTACTGAGGCTCCCGTTATCACGGAAGCACCCGCCGCTACTGAAGTTCCAGCAACGACTGAAGCACCCGCGGGCAAGATATACGATGGAGTTACCATCGACATTCTCACATTTGTAGGTCCTCAGGTCGCTGAACCGCTTCAGCGTCGCGGCCCAGATTTCACAGAACTTACTGGCGCCACTGTCAACATCATCACCGTTCCCAACAGCGAGTTATACCAAAAGGTATTGACCGATGCAGTGTCCGGCACAAATGCGTATGATGGGTACCTCTTCGCTCCCGCCTGGGTTGTGGATTTTGCCCCGGCCGGTTTAATCGAAGACCTCACCCCATATGTTGAGGCAGATGCAGCCCTTGAATGGGATGATGTTGCGCCGTTCTTCCGCGACTTTAACTCTTACAATGGCAAGGTCTACAGCATTCCATTGGATGGCGACATGCACATGGTCTATTATCGCATCGACTCATTGGAGGAAGCCGGTCTCGAGCCTCCCAAGACTTGGGATGACTACCTGGCCGTCGCAAAAGCCCTTAACGGCAAAGACCTTAATGGTGATGGCGAAGGTGACTATGGCTCTTGTATTTCCAAAGCCCCCGCACAACAATCCTACTGGTGGATCTGGTCTATCGCGGCTCCCTACATTCAAAGCCAGGGCAGCAGCCAGGGACCATTCTTCAACACCGCAGATATGACCCCGCTTGTGAACAACGACGCTTTCAAACGCGCTTTGGAAGTTTATAAAGAAACAGGTTTGTATGGCCCGCCTGATGAAACGAATCAAGGCGTTGGCGATTCCCGCGGTTTGTTCCTGCAAGGTCGTTGTGCCCTCACCATGGACTGGGGCGATATTGGTCCGCTCGCGATCGACCCTGCCAACTCAAAGGTGATCGACAAGACGGGCGCAATCTCGAATCCTGGTTCAACCGAAGTTCTGGATTGGGCGACTGGCAAATTAGTTCCCTGTGATGCCACAACCTGTCCTTATGCTGTGGATGGTGTGAACCATGCTCCATTCGCTTCCTTTGGCGGCTGGGCTGGTGCAGTCAATGCGTCAGTTTCTCAAGAAGAGAAAGATGCCGCTTACGCCTTCTTCTCCTATATGGCTCAACCAGCGCAGTCTAATGCGGACGTAGTCGTCGGCGCGACTGGCTACAATCCATTCCGTATTTCGCAATTCGAAAATATCCAACCCTGGATTGATGCAGGCTTTAGTCAGACTGCCGCAGAGCAATACCTTAACGGTATCAAAGAGAGCTTTGACAGCCCGAACATGGCTGCGGACCTGCGCATTCCGAAAAGCCAACAATATATTCAAGTTGAACTTGATCGCATCCTCTCTCTCTATATCGCTGGGGATCTCACCACTGATGAAGCCGCACAACAGTTATATGATTCCTGGGAAGCCATTACAGAGGCAGAAGGCCGTGAAGCGCAACTGACTTTCTATAAAGGGACCATCGGAGCCAAGTAGACCTATCGTATAGGTTGAATATAAATCCTCAAGGCCCAACTTAAATTGTGTCGGGCCTTGAGGCTCCTTCTTATAAAATTATGAATACTAAAACCGAAGAACCACAACCGTTTCGTCTTCATTCAGTGATTTCAACCGTTGCCGATCGTATGGCTGGGTCTGTCTTTATTTTGCCGACAGTCTTGGCTTTGTTGTTTTTGTCTATCTTTCCTTTGATTGCATCGTTGTATGTTTCGCTAGCAAAATTCGATATTGCCCCGGGTGGCTTTAAGCTTACCCTTGTTGGATTGGATAATTACAAAAAGTTATTCGTTGGATCTGAAGGGACTCACTTCCTTGGGAAATTCGCATCCAGTACTCCCTTAACCTGGGTAGTGTTTGGCGCAGTCGTTATCGCTTTAGCTATTTTCCTGGCTCGGTATTTGTTACTTACCAGAGTTTCCATTAGTGGTCTGATTGGCCGGATACTGTTGACCCTTGGTTTGGGGACACTGACCTGGATGTTAGTGCATACCTTATGGAATGAGGGTCGATTAGGAACTGCAAGTACCACGCTTGTCTATGTTTTTGTAGGTATCTTTTTTCAATATATCCTGGGGTTAAGTTTAGCGATGCTTACAGTACAACGTCTGCCGGGGCGGCGTTTCTTTCGAGTGATATTTTTGCTTCCAATGATGATCACGCCCGTAGGCGTTGCTTATATGTTTCGGATGCTTACAGACACAAGTAAGGGGCCATTCACGCCTATTTGGCAGGCCATGGGTCTGGGTGATTTTTCCTGGGTGAACAATGCATGGGGTGCGCGAACTGCGATTTTAATTGGAGATGTTTGGCAGTGGACACCCTTTATGTTTATTGTGCTTGTTGCCGCATTAGAGAGTCAGCCTACCGAGCCGATCGAGGCAGCTACAGTAGATGGTGCAAACTCCTGGCAGATTTTCCAGCATATCACCTGGCCTGCGATCCTGCCTGTGAGTATGACCTTGATTCTGATCCGCTTGATCGAGGCTTTTAAGATCGTGGATCTACCAAACGTAATGACAAATGGCGGCCCCGGAACTGCCACCCAGTCCTTGACCTACCACGCCTTCATTAATTGGCGAGCATTGAATATAGGCGGTTCGGCCGCAGTAGCCTATATGCTGCTCTTTCTCGTGACATTTTTTGCCATGATCTTTGTTAATTTGATTCGCCAACGCACTGTTGAAACACTCTAGAAGCGTGACCTATCGCGTTGTTATTAAATTTTGGAGTAGGAATTATGAAGCGCTGGTTTCAAAGTAAATCAATCAATACACCCTCGCCTGTTGGCGCAGTTTTATCGTACCTGGTGCTGGGATTCTGGGCGTTGCTGATCTTATTTCCACTCTACTGGTTGGTGGTAACTTCTTTTAAGATTTCGAGCCAGGTCGCTGAAGGTCCTTTCTATATTCCCTTTGTTGATTTTCAACCATCCCTCGATGCCTGGAAGTATATTTTAGTTGGCGATCTCAGCAGAGATACCATTCGAAATTTTAGTAACACCCTGATCGTGGCTCCTGCGAGTGCTTTGATAGCCCTGGTACTCGGGGCCACAGCTGCATATGCTCTCGTTCGGTTTGAATACCGTCCTCGGGTAGGTGCCATCTGGACCTTCATAGGTTGTGTTGTATTAAGCATTGTTACCATTTCTCTGGGTGTGCCATGGCAGGTTGCGCTTGCTGTTTCGGCTGCAGTATTTATTATTCTCTTGCAAACCATTGGCCGCCAATTCAAACGCGCTTTGGGTAATAATGATATTGCCTTCTGGATGATTTCCCAGCGTATGTTGCCCCCGGTAGCGGTTGTCATCCCGATCTATATCTTATTTCAGCGCCTGCATTTGTTAGATACGTACGCGGCATTGATTATCACCTATGTAACCAGCAACCTGCCGATCGTGATCTGGTTGATGCGCGATTACATAAGCACTATTCCGGTTGAACTGGAAGAATGCGCCTCAATTGACGGTGCCTCACGCTATCGGATCTTTTGGTCAATCGTTCTGCCTCTGGCGGTCCCGGGTCTGGTTGCCACTTTTCTATTTGTCCTGGTCTTTACCTGGAATGAATATCTATTAGCTTTGTTCCTTTCAAGCGCCAAGGTGCAAACTTTGCCGCTGACGATTGTTGCTCAAAATGCCACTCGCGGCCCGCAATGGTGGAATATGTCCGTGTTGATTTTGATCATGATCGTGCCTGTTATTGTGATTGCCATTGTTTTGGAAAGATATATTACGCGTGGCTTGCTGATTGGCGCGGTCAAAGGCTGATGCTTTCTTATGGTGCTTGACTCAATTCCCGAGGTCATTCAATCTGCGTTTGTGCGCAAGTTGCCGCCAAAGATCGATTATGGCATTGCTTTCATCGGCTGTGGTGGGATCGTGAATTATGGCCACATCCCGTCCTACAAAGCCAATGGTTTTAAGATGATTGGCGGCTATGATATTAACAACCATGCAGCTGAAAAAACAGTGCAGACCCACGGCTTGAAAAAAGTGTATCAATCGCTGGATGAATTATTGTCAGACCCCATGGTTCAGATCGTGGATGTTGCTGTAGTGCCGGAAGAGCAGTGGAATGTTGTCAGCAAAGTGATAGCAGCCGGAAAACCCCTGCTGTGTCAGAAACCTTTTTCAGTGAATTATACCAAAGCCGTTGAGATGACAAATCTTGCGCAACAAGCTGACCTAAAGATAGCAGTACATCAGCAATTCCGCTGGAGTTCGATTATCCAAGCTACGCAAGCGATCATAGCGGAACGTTGGTTGGGCGACATCCTGGATGTGCAAGTGCAGGTAAGCATTCATACCCCATGGGATATGTGGCCCTGGATCGCCAGTCAACCGCGCCTGGAAGTCTTATTTCATTCCATTCATTATCTTGATTCATTACGTTTTCTGTTCGGTAATCCAGCGCTCGTCACCAGCCGTCACACCAAACATCCAGCCCAGCAAGCCAGGGGCGAGACCAAAACCATCACCACATGGGAATATGCAAATGGACTGCAAATCCTGATTGCCATCTGTCATTTCGATTGGTCTCCCGGTCTGTATTCGCTCTTTCGTGTGCTCGGCACGGATGGTTTGATCGAGGGCACCATCGGCACCAATTACGATTATCCCGATGGTCGCAGCGACACGCTAAAGTTCACGAGTCGGACTCAGCCAGAACGAGATTTTTCAGCTACTCTGCCAGGCAAATGGATACCGGATGCCTTTTATGGACCGATGGCTTCCCTGATGGCAGCCATTCAAACTGGTGGCGAACCATTAACCTCTGCCGAAGATAACCTCGGCACCTTGCGGGTGGTGGAAGCAGCCTACCGGTCAATGAGTGAAGCACGCAGTGTGAGTCCGTCAGAGATTACAGCATAGATAGTATCAAAATGAGGAGATAGTCCATGCCCTTGACTCCTGAGCGGCTACAAGACGCCTATCGGCAAATGCTTGTTATTCGCAAATTTGAAGAAGCAATTCGCAACCTGTATCAACAGGGAAAAATCCGCGGCTCTTTTCATCCGTGTGTTGGGCAGGAAGCGACCGCGGTGGGTGGGTGTTGGGCGTTGCGAAAAGATGATTATATGACCTGCACGTATCGCGGTCATGGGCACGCGCTGGCAAAAGGCTTGAGCGTGCGGGCCGCAATGGCAGAGATGTTGGGCAAGGTCACGGGTTGTTCCAAAGGCAAGGGCGGCTCAATGCATTTTACCGACCCTTCCGTCGGATTACTGGGTGCGAACGCGATCGTAGCTGCCGGAGTTCCTCATGCCGCTGGGGCGGCACTCGCCTCACAACTACAAAAGAAAGATAATGTGGCGCTTGCCTACTTCGGAGAAGGGGCGGTCAATCAAGGTGTGTTTCTTGAAACTCTCAATCTAGCGGTCATTTGGAAATTGCCGCTCATTTTGGTTTGCGAGAACAACTTGTATTCCGAGATGACTCCTTCGCATGAAACCACCTCCGTAGTTGAGACTCATAAACGTGCCGCTTCATTTGGCTTCGAGTCGATTCAAGTGGACGGGAATGATGTTGAGGCGATATACAACGTTGTCGAGCAGGCAACAATCAAGGCACGCGCGGGAGACAGTCCGATTTACATCGAAGCGATGACCTATCGTCTGTGGGGTCATATGATGGGTGACCCGGAAATTTATCGCACAAAAGAGGAAGTTGCGAAAGCTAAAGAGAATGAGCCTATCATCCGCTGTGGAAAGCGCCTTCTTGAACTTGGATGTACTTCGGATGATTTAACCCGACTTGAAGGCGAAGCTGAAGCCATTATTGCAGAGGCACTCCAGTTTGCCGAATCCAGTGCAGTGCCTGAACCCGCAGACGCCTTTACCGATGTATTTATTTAGGTGAATCATTTATGTCAAACATAACCTATGCCCAGGCTTTGAACGAAGCGCTTCGTGAAGAAATGCAGATTGACCCACGCGTCTTTTTGATGGGGGAGGATATCGGTCATCATGGCGGCATCTTTCGCGTGACCAAGGATCTGATCGACGAGTTCGGCGCAGAACGCGTGCGCGATACTCCCATCAGTGAATCCAGTTTTGTAGGGGTTGGCATCGGCGCGGCAATGGCTGGGATGCGACCGGTGGTGGAATTACTGTTCATGGACTTTGCGTTGGTGGCGGCTGACCAGATCGTAAATCAAGCCGCTAAACTTCGTTATATGTCTGGTGGAACCGTATCCATCCCAATGGTGGTGCGCGCGCAACAGGGTGGCGGACGTGGCAATGGCGCGCAACATTCGCAATCGTTTGAGTCATGGCTGGCACAAGTGCCGGGTCTTATCATCGTAGCGCCTTCCACGCCTGCAGATGCAAAGGGATTGCTCAAGAGCAGTATCCGTGTGGGAAACCCGGTTGTCTTTATTGAACATAAACTTTTATACAACACCAAAGGTGATGTGCCTGAAGGCGACTATTCGATCCCCATTGGCAAAGCAGAAATTAAACGGGATGGGCGTGATATCACCATCGTATCTTATTCACGCACTCTTTTATTCGCATTGGAAGCGGCAGAGACTCTTTCACAACAAGGCATCGAAGCTGAAGTCATTGACTTACGAACCATTGAGCCGCTTGATATGAATACGATTCTTGAATCAATAAAGGGAACCGGGCGTTTGCTCGTTGTCCATGAATCGCATAGCAATTGTGGCTTGGGTGCAGAGATCATTGCCCGGGTGTATGAACAGGCTCCAAATTCATTGATCCAGCCCGCCCGTCGGTTGGGAGCGAAGCATGTCCCAATTCCAGTTGCTGAATCACTTGAAAATGCAGTCCTGCCCCAACCTGCTGATATTGTAGAAGCTGTGGAGGCGATGTTCTAATGAAGGAATTACATCTTGCGTTGATCGGCGGACCTCAATACGATGGCTTGCTGGAATTATTGCCGGCTTTTGAAAAGCAAACCGGCTACCGCCTGCATGTGGATGTGCGTCTGCCGCATGTTGAATTGAACGAGCGCATGGCAAAAGACCTTGGCACCGAGAATGGTCAGTACGACATGATCTCGACTCATACCAAATATTGCCCATCCCAAGCTGAGCATCTGCGTCCATTGGATGAACTTGTGGATGCAGACGAGTTGACTGACTTTGTGCCGCGCGTGTTGGAGTTGTGCCGCTTTGCGACGGGAGCGGATCAGACTCACGAGAAGCTGATGCAGCTTCCTCGGAACTTTGATGCCCGTATACTTTTTTATCGCGCTGATTTAATTGCTGCCCCCCAAACCTGGGACGAAGCTGCGACACAGATGGTCAAACATAAACGCGATGGTTTTTATGGTTTTGCATTCCCCGGCAGGCATTCCGGTTTGTTTGGCACTTTTTATGAATTGTTGGGCATGGCTGGCGGTGACTTATTTGATGCGCACCTCAACCCGATCTTCAACAGTGAAGCCGGTGAATGGGCATTGAACTTTCTTTATCGTGTGCATACAGTGGATCGTGTGACTCCACCTGACTTGATCGAGAACTGGTATTACGACGAAATTTCAGGACGCTTCCGTGACGGCGATGTTTTGATGGTGGGCGATTTCCCCGGTTTCTATGGCTTGTATCAAAAACGGGAAACCTGTAAGGTATTCGATCAATTCGATGTGGCAGTCTATCCGGCTGGTCCGGCTGGGATTCGCAAATCCTATGCGGGAGGGCATTCCTTCGCCATCCCCAAAGCAGCACGCGACCCTGAAGGTGGGCTGGCGCTTGCAAAGTATCTCACCAGCCCTGAGGTCCAATGGCATGAGGCTAGCGTGGGTGGTCATACTCCCGTACGCAAATCCATTTTTGAAAAGATAAAGTCGACCCAGTCCGGGCGTGATGCAAAAAGAATGGCGGTTTTGGAAGAGACCATCACCCACTATGCGATGGTCCCACCAAAATTTGCCAAATATCCGTTGATCGAGGATATTTTATGGTCAGGCGTGCAGGAAGCCATGACAGGAAAACTTACAACGAAAGAGACCTTGATTTTGATGGAAAAACAAGTACGAGAGGTTCTAACATGATCCAAGGCTTCTGGCATGTTTCATTTACAGTCAGCAATATCGAGGCATCGGTGAAATGGTATACCGAGGTATTGGGCTTGGAATTTGTGCGCGGTCAAACCCAGAAGAATGAATACACCAGCAGACTGGTGGGTTTTCCAGATGCACATCTCAAGGTGGCTCAATTGCGTGTGCCTGGCGAGACGATCCCCATATCACGTCATCACATTGAACTGGTGGAATATATTCATCCACGCGGAGAGGATGTTCCCTTGGATACGAATCGCATTGGCGCCGGTCACTGGGCGTTCATGGTCGATGACATTCACGCAGAGTTCAAGCGACTCAAAGGATTGGGCGTTAAGTTCAAAGCCGAGAAACCTGTCGCTATTGAAGCTGGGGTGAATAAAGGCGGCTATACCATTTACTTTACCGACCTCGATGGCATCACCCTGGAATTGATCCAACCTCCACCTTAGCATGTTATCAAAAATCGTTCAATAATATTGTGAATGTGTAAGACAAATTATGTCATTGTGAGGACGTGCTCTAACCTTCCCAATGACATAATTTTGAAAACAGGAAATCGATTATGCTCACTCCCCTCTCCCTATCTCCCTCATTTGGCTTTGGCGACCGACTCGGACTTGCCACGCCAGGACACATTGCCGCAGTACGTGGCACAAAGTTTGCGCCGATTTTTGCGCAGCAATCTGTCCGTGAGAATGCACGGACCGGAAGAACTCCACAGCAAGTGATGGACGACGCCAAGCGCGCAGTCGATGCCGCGAAATGGGATGCACCCTGGGGTGCGGATGCCGATCACTTGAAAACAGTGGAAGACATTCCTCCATTTGTTGAGGCGGGATATACCTTCTTCACGGTTGACCCTGGCGAACATGTGAATAATGCGGCAGATTCAGATCCGCTAGATGTATTGAAACGAAAAGCGGCATCGTTTATTAATTGGGATCACCTATCCATGTTGTATCTGGAGCAGAATGAAGAACAGGTTTGGGGTAATTTTGAAGCGGAGACTTTGCAGCGTGCCATCGTCAAATATGGTGATGCGATTCAACATTCAGTTTCGATGTTCAAACGTTTATCTGAATTGACGGATGCTTTTGATTTTGAAGTCTCGGTCGATGAAACGGATTCACCCACAACACCACTGGAGCATTTCTTCATTGCAAATGAATTGACACGTCTGGGTGTGCGCTTCACATCGCTGGCGCCGCGCTTTATTGGTCGTTTTGAGAAAGGCGTGGACTACATCGGTGATCTGAATGCGTTGGACACCGAATTAGCCAAACACGCCGCCGTGACCGCGCATTTTGGAACATATAAATTGAGCTTGCATTCTGGCTCGGATAAGTTCAGTGTATATCCACTGGTGGCGAAACATTGGGGCGAGCGCATCCATGTGAAGACCGCCGGGACGAGTTACCTTGAAGCCTTGCGCGTGCTCGCAAGCCATGAGCCTGATCTGTTCTTGAAAATATATTCACTGGGGCGTGAACGCTACGAAACTGACAAACGCACCTATCATGTTTCAGCCCAATTGGATTTATTGCCGAACACAAATGACCTGCCTTCGTTATTAAATGATTTTCACGCGCGCGAAGTATTGCATGTGACCTTCGGCTCTGCGCTCTCGCAGTTTGGCATAGAATTGAAAACAGCACTCACAAAACACGAGATCGCTTATTATGAAGGATTGCAGACTCACTTTGATAAACACTTGCGATTGCTGAAGGTACAACCTTGAATCTCCATGAAATTCAATCTTTCTATGATTTCACAGGTCGTACAGTGCTGGTCACTGGCGGAGCGGGTGTGTTGGGTTTTGAAATTGCGCGCACGCTGGTCGAATGTAATGCCAACGTTGTTATTTTGAGTCGTAATCAGGAACGGGCAGAGAAGTCAATTGCAGAGATCACCAAAGATGTGAAAAGCAATGGGCGCGCCATATATATCCAGGGTGATGTGCTGGCGATTGACGCATTACAGCAGGCAAAAGAAACCATCCATTCACAGTTTGGGGATGTGGATATTCTTATCAATGCCGCGGGCGGTAATCATCCCAAGGCAACAACGTCTCCTGATCTATCTTTTTTCGACCTGCCTCTCGATGCACTTCGCTACATCAGCGATTTGAATTTGCTCGGCACGGTTTTGCCATGTCAGGTTTTTGGTCGCGGTATGGCAGAGCGCGGCGAAGGCGTGATTCTCAATGTCTCTTCGATGAATGCGTATCGTCCGCTCACGCGCATCCCTGCCTATTCAGCGTCGAAGGCAGCGGTCAGCAACTTTACGCAATGGCTCGCTGTGCACATGGCGCAGAATTATTCACCACGTATCCGTGTCAACGCCATTGCACCCGGATTTTTCATCACAGATCAGAATCGATTTTTGCTGACGGATAAGGACACGAGTGACTTCACTGCGCGCGGCAAATCTGTGATTGCTCATACGCCCATGAACCGCTTCGGGACTCCCGAAGACCTGCTCGGTGCGACGATATGGCTGATCTCGCCTGCCGCCGCTTTCGTAACCGGAGCCGTGATTCCAATTGACGGTGGTTTCTCGGCGTTTAGCGGTGTCTGAAAGTGGATTACGGAAACGTATAGAAACGGATTCGATATGGTTGAAGCAAACGCAATTTCTGTAAACGGTTTCCTTTCAGAAGATTCGATGCAAAAGACTCTTGAAAGAGGACTAGCGCAAAAATTCAACGGGGGAAAGGTGTTGGTTTTAATTCCCGATCATACTCGTTCACTGCCCTTGCCGTTTTTGTTTCGTTCGCTCGTTGATATTTTACACACAACGAAACAACTTGGTTTCATGGTCGCATTAAGGACACACCCCTCCCGTTGAGTGAGGAAATCCAATCCGCGCATTTGGCAGAGGCGTTACAGTACAGACCGAAGTTAATGATGGGGTAATAAAATTAGTGTGTCTTTGCTGAGACCAAATTTTGTTTCACCTTCCTCATATAATTTAAATTGTTTATCTCTTGATTCGGTTGCCTGATAAGTTGGGAAGGCGATTACCCATTTGCGCTATACTAGGCTGAACCATGGTCCCATTGAAGCCAGGTGTATATCAATCAAATGGACATTCTTGAAAAGAAGAGAACAATATGAAATTTTATCTCGATACAACCGAAGTTTATATTCCTGACAATGAACCTCTGGAGCAGGCTTTGGCACGGACCACGCATCTTTGTTTTGCCGCGCATCAGGATGACATTGAAATCATGGCAGCGCAGCCGATCATTGAATGTTTTCAGCGGAAGGATAAATGGTTCACAGGTGTGGTTGTTACTGATGGCCGTGGCTCACCGCGTGACGGACTGTATCAAGATTACACTGATGATGAAATGCGCCTTGTCCGTTTTAAGGAGCAGCGCAAAGCGGCTATCGTCGGTGAGTATGCAGCACAGATAATGCTGAATATTGCCAGCAAGGATATTAAGGATGCATCACGCAGCGAACCCGTAGACGATATTCTTGTCATTCTCCGCGCGACCAAACCGAAGGTGGTGTACACCCATAACCTCGCGGATAAACATGATACGCATGTGGGAGTCGCTCTCAGGGTAATTCAAGCTTTGCGAAAACTGGATCAGGCTCAACGTCCGGAACGACTCGTTGGGTGTGAAGTCTGGCGGACGTTGGATTGGATGGTCGACTCTGATAAAGTCATGATGGATCTATCCACTCATGAAAATTTGCAAATGGCCTTGTTGGGTGTGTTCGATTCGCAAATTGTAGGTGGCAAACGCTATGACCTTGCCTCGCTGGGACGCCGCCGCGCAAATGCCACTTATTTTGAAGCGCATGGTATAGATGAAACAACCGGGCTGAGTTATGGGATGGATATGACGCCATTGCTGAACGATGTAAACCTCCAACCGGCAGAATTTGTCGGGCAGTTCATTCAACGCTTTGCAATGGATGTTCAGGAGCGGGTGAGCAGGCTCAGTGAAGTGCGGGTATAAATCCCAAAATATAAGTATCGACTGACGAAACACTCCAGAATGTGGAGTGTTTTTGATTTACATGCCTAGGACCCATTTTGATGACGGAGGAAGTTCTTTGAACACCAGATGGTCCTCGTAGCCAGAAAGAATGCTTTTAATAGCTCTATTGATTTTTGGGTTGGTCTTTGGTATAACTGGTATGTACCAGTTATACCGAGATAAACCATGAAACTCAAACGTGAAGCTCCCATGCCACTCTATCTCCAGCTCAAAAATGCTTTGATTGCAGATATAGACACCGGGCACTACAAGCCGCATGAACGGCTTATGTCGGAGCGGGAACTGGGGGAAAAGTTCAAGGTTAGCCGCATGACAGTGCGCCAGGCATTGATCGAGATGACGCATGAAGGCATTCTTTATACTCAGGCGGGAAAAGGCACGTATGTTAATGAGCCCAAGATTAAGCAGGAGCTGCAAACTTTAACCGGTTTTAGTCAGGATATGGCGGCGCGTGGCAGTGCAGTATCCGGGCGGATACTGGAATCAAAGATCATCCCGGCGACCTTGACCCTAGCCGCAATTTTTTCGGTGCCCATGAATACCGAACTGGTGTTGCTTTCGCGCCTGCGCCTCTCGGATGGTAATCCACTGGCCATTGAAGTGGCGTACATACTTCATCAAGTCTGTCCCGGCCTCCTCGATTTTGATTTTTCGAAAGAAAGTCTGTATAACATTCTCGCCACTCGCTACAACACCCACCTGGTGCGTGCTGAACAAACCATGGAAGCCGGCCTGGCAGCTCCACAAGAAATCGAATTACTCCAAACTACATCTCCTGCCCCTGTCTTACGAATCGAGCGCCTTTCTTACAACGGGCAGAACACGCTCGTCGAATTTGTCGTTTCAGTGTACCGTGGAGATCGCTATAAATTCCACACTACTCTCCACCCTCAGACATAAAATGATCAAAACCGGGTTGGATATTCTCATGCATGAGCAGACGAGCCTGCTGACGAACAAGAAGGTAGGGCTGGTCTCCATGCCTGCTGCCGTTATGCCTAACCTGGCTTCGTCGCTTGAAGCCATGCGAAGTGTTGGTATCAATGTCACTGCCTTGTTCGGTCCTGAGCATGGTTTTGGTGGCGCCGCACTGGATGGGGCAAAGGTAGGTGATGCTGTTGACATGCGTACCGGGTTGCCCGTTTTTAGCTTATACGGCCAGCATTATGAACCGACCCCGGAAATGCTTGCTAATATTGATGTTTTTGTTTTCGATATGCAGGATGTCGGTGTACGTTTTTATACTTACCTGAGTACACTCTTTTACATTCTAAAAGCCGCCGGGCAGTCAGGAAAACCTGTCTATCTGCTTGATAGACCCAACCCAATAAACGGTGACATCATTGAAGGTGGCGAGGTTGAGCCGGGCTTTGAGTCTTTTGTTGGCATTGTCAACGTTCCGATTCGGCATGGGATGACACTTGGAGAACTGGCACAGTTCATGAATGTGGAATATCAACTTGATGCCAACTTGCATGTAATTGAAATGCGGAATTGGAAACGCACTATATGGTTTGATGAAACTGGTCTGCCCTGGGTGCCAACCTCTCCCGCGATGCCGCATCTTTCTACAGCGACTCTCTACCCAGGCATGTGTCTGTTGGAAGGAACGAATCTTTCACTAGGACGCGGGACCGCGCTGCCCTTTGAGTTGTGTGGTGCGCCCTGGCTGGACGGTTGTGCTTTGGCAGAAGAAATGACTGCGCTTAACTTATCGGGCGTACGTTTTCGTCCACTTGTGTTCACACCCTCGGCTTCCAATCATTCTGGCAGTGAATGTCAGGGTGTGCAGGTACACATCTTCGACAGAGATGGGCTGCGACCTGTGACCATGGCATTGAACCTGATCGCAATTGCGCAGCGGATGTCTGGTGAGGCTTGGGCGTGGAATCAGCATTTTGAACGGCTGGCAGGCAGCGGCTTCGTCCGCTCCGCCTTGGATGCCGGAACCAGCGTGGCTGAGATCACTGCTACTTGGGCAGAATCGATTTCCAGTTTTATCCATCAAAGAGAAAAGTACTTATTGTATTAAGGAGACCCATTTGGTTATCCCATGACCACAATCACAACTCCCACAACTTCTCAGCATACGCTGTTGGATAGTATTCAAAAGATTACTTCCAACTATTTGTTGCGGCGGCTGGCCAAGGCTTTGTTCAGTATTTGGCTGGTTACTACCATCACCTTTTTTGTGATCCGTGCCATGCCAGGTAATGCGGTGGATATCTTAATCCAGGAACTGACCGCACAGGGGGTGTCGCCCGAAGATGCCAAAAATCAGGCAGCGGCGTTGATGAACATTGACCTTGATCAACCGTTGGCTTTGCAATATCTGGATTACTTGGGTAATGTGATGCATGGCGATCTGGGTAACTCATATAAATCAGCTGGTCAACCTGTAGCCAAATTAATTGCCCAAGTGTTGCCGTGGACATTATTCAGTGTTGGATTAGCATTGCTCATCACTTTTGTGTTGGGTATCGCACTGGGTGCCATTATGGCATACAAACGCGATACTTGGATTGACCACCTGTTGAGCAATATCGCGGCCACCCTCGATGCCGTTTCACCATATCTCATTGGCTTGCTAGCCATCTTGTTGTTTGGCATCACCTGGAAATTGGTACCCATTATGGAAATGCGTGGTGCCATGTCGCCGGGTATTAAGCCCGAGTTCACCTTGAAGTTTCTGGCCGATATCTTTATGCACGTGCGGGTCTTGCTACTGGTATACGTACTATCATCGATTGGTTCATGGATGCTACAGATGAAAAGCAACACCATCGTGACGCTGGGTGAGGACTATGTTACTGTGGCGCGCGCGCGCGGACTCACAGATTACCGAATTCTCACTGCTTATGTGGGTCGCAATGCCACGTTGCCGCTGTTTACCAGACTGGCTACTTCTGTGGGATTCATAGTGGGTGGCTCGGTGTTGTTGGAAACATTGTTCACTTATCGCGGGGTCGGGTTCCTGCTGGCTCGTTCCATCTCTGAGCGTGACTATCCGGTAATGCAAGGTGTATTTCTGATCATCACTATTTCCGTGGTTTTTGCCAACTTGCTGGCTGATTATGTATATGGTTGGCTCGACCCTCGTGTTCGCGTTGCGGGAGAAGATAATTAACATGCACATCTTTTACAACTTTGTGACTGGCTTTTGGCAAGAGAGTGTCAAGACGCTCAAGATCCTAAGCCGCAACAAAATGGGACTCTTTGGTTTCATCATGACCACCCTGATTATCTTAATTTCATTTGGTGGACCGCTCCTTTGGCCACCTGAGACTTCAGCCAACGTTGCTGAGATCAACAAAGCCAGTTCAGCACAACATTGGTTGGGGACCGATTTTCAAGGTCAAGATAACCTGCGCAAAGTTATTAATGGCGGCAAGGATATCGTGATCATCGCGTTGCTAACCGGTGTGCTGTCAATGCTCATTGCGGTTGTCGTCGGCTCAGTTAGCGCCTTTGTTGGTGGCCGTGTGGATAGCATCTTGATGGAGTTTGTCAATATCTGGTTAACCATTCCCAAATTTCCCTTATTGGCCGTATTGGCTACGGTGTTGGCTTTGAAGGACGTTGTCACGCTATCGGTATTGATGGCGATCCTGGATTGGCCCGCTCTGGCCCGTCAGGTGCGCAGCCAGGTGCTCTCACTGAAAAGCCGGGAGTATATTGAAGCTGCCCAGATGTTGGACTTGGGCACGCCACAAATTATCTTTCGCGAGTTGTTGCCCAACATGATGTCGTTCATTGCCATTTCGACGATCTTTGAAATGACCCATGCCATTTATCAGCAAACCGGTTTAGTCTTTTTGGGCATCGTGCCATATTCCAGTTCAAATTGGGGCGTGATGATCAGTGCAGCGGAACGCCGTGGCGTGTTGTTCAACCCGCAGGCTGCCTGGAGCATTCTTGCACCGATGGCTGCCATTGTCCTCTTCCAGCTTGCCCTGGTATCGTTTGCCCGCTCGTTAGATGAGGTATTCAATCCGCGCCTCCGCACAAGTGTATGAGAAAAGATAGTTGACAATGAATTCATTAATAATCTTCTCTAGGATAATTACATATGCCTGAGCCTGTACTCTCAGTTCGTGATCTTTCCATTGCTTATCAGGCGCGTCGTGGTCAGGTACAGGCTGTGCGGAATATATCATTTGATGTGGAACGCGGCGAGTCCGTGGCACTCATTGGCGAGAGCGGCTCTGGCAAGACGACCGTGGGCTTGGGCTTAATGCATTTGTTGCCCACTACTGCTAAAGTGTTCGGAGGCAGTGTTATTTACCGCCATCATGTGAACGGTTCAGACTCAACTGGCCGCGAGATCGAAGTATTGAGTTTGAAAGGCAGCAACCTCCGCCAGTTTCGCTGGCATGAATGCGCGATGGTATTTCAGTCGGCCCTTAACGCATTGAATCCAGTCTTACGCATCTCTGAACACTTCATTGATACGGCTAAAGCACATGGCTACCTATCAGGGTATCAGCAGACGGCTGAGCTTCAGGAACGTTCGTTGAAATTACTATCAATGGTACGGCTTGACCCGGAACGCGTCTGGCGTTCATTTCCCCATGAGCTCTCAGGCGGGATGCGTCAACGTGTGTTGATTGCTCTTGCCTTGTTGCTGGAGCCACAACTGTTGATCCTTGACGAACCGACTACCGCCCTGGATATCCTCACGCAACGCAATATCATAGATGTGCTCAAGGAACTACGCCAAAAACTTGGTTTCGCGATGCTCTTCATATCACATGATCTGGCACTGGCAGCTGAACTGGCTGATCGTGTCGCCACCGTCTATGCAGGAGAAATCATCGAAATTGGCAATGTGCGTACTGTCTTTCGTCACCCATATCATCCTTACACCATTGGTCTCATCAAAGCTGTGCCAACTCTGACTGGAGATAATGCCAACCTCGTTTCCGTCCCCGGTTCGCCACCCGATCTCATACAGCTGCCAACGGGCTGCAAGTTCCATCCGCGCTGTCCACTGGCTGATGACCGCTGTCGTCGTGAAGAGACGAAATTGACCGAAGTCGAAGCCGGGCATAAAGTGGCTTGTTGGCATTGGACACATGCACGCGAAGTATTGAAGACCTATCAGGTGTAAGGGTCAATGCCCGTCCTGTGTATTATGTCATATCTATGAATCTCGCAATAACGAAATATTTAATTAGGATAACTGCATGTCCGAACCGCTCATCGCTCTCGAACACGTGAATCGAACTTTTATGGTCAAAGGGCAGACCATAAAGGCTGTCAACGATATAAACCTGAACATTTCCGCTGGTGATATCTTGTGCCTGGTGGGCGAATCAGGTTGCGGCAAAACAACGACCGGCAAGATGATCGCAGGCTTGTTACCAACTTCATCTGGCCGCATCCTATATCGCGGCAAGGATATTGCGACTATCAAGCACAGTGACCGTAAAGAGTATCGGCTTGGTGTGCAGATGGTGCATCAGGATCCTTACGCCTCGCTAAATCCGATTCAAACCGTCTATCAAACCCTGGCTGCCCCATTGCAACATCACAGCTTTACCCGCGGCGAAGCGGAGACGAAACGACGTGTACGCGAGTTGTTGGAGATCGTGGATCTGACGCCGCCTGATGACTTTTTGGAAAAATATCCTCATCAACTGAGCGGTGGTCAGCGTCAGCGCGTTTCAGTGGCGCGTGCCCTGACGGTGCACCCCAAGTTCATTGTCGCTGACGAAGCCGTGTCGATGGTGGATGTTTCCATCCGTATTAGTTTGTTGAAGATGTTTACACGGCTCAAAGATGAAATGGGAGTGGGTGTATTACTCATTACGCATGATCTGGCGCTAGCCAAATATTTCGCCTGGGGAGGGCGAATCGGAGTGATGTATCTTGGTCGTTTGGTGGAGATCGGCTCAGCGCGGGAGGTAGTAAACCATCCTCAGCATCCTTACACTGAGGTGTTGTTATCGGCTATTCCTGAAGCTGATCCGGATGCGACCCGCGCCAAGAAGCGGATCGAGTTGCGCAGCTCAGATATGCCCAGCTTATTGCAGTTGCCAACAGGTTGTACGTTCCATCCTCGCTGCCCGGCCTTTATGGGCGAGGTATGCGAAAAGGTTGTACCACCGCTCGAGAAAGCCGACTGGGGCAGCGATGTCGCTTGTCATCTGGTGCAATCTCATGAATCCTGAAGCTGGACAGGCTTGGTTTCGTATGGCTATAACGCTCACATTGGTGTCGGCTGTGTTGGTGTATTTTACCGAGCCAGGCACTGCTGAACGGGTTGTGTCAGTGTTTACCTTGCTCATTGGCTTGCTATTCAGCGGAACCGTGATTGTATTGGTTCGCCGCAATCGTTCTTGAAGGAGGTGATCGGCCCAAATCGGAGTATCCAATTTCTATACGTTGACCTATGTTCCATTCGACCTTTAAATTCTAAGTTATAGGAGAAGAATCCCATGTCTAAGAAAATCTCTGTTCTTTTCAGCCTGATCACGCTACTCGCGCTGGCCTTGAACGCGTGTGCTGCCGCCACCCCGGTGCCCACGGAAGCACCCACCCAGGAGCCGGTTGAGACCGTGGCGCCTACTGAGCCCCCTGCGACCGAGGCACCCACAGCGACCGAACCGCCGGTTGCATACCCACCGGATGTCAAAGCCGTTATTACCATTACCCTTCCCGCAAACGCCACATGGAGCGATGGAACCGCCTTGACCACCAAGGATGTTGTTGGTACCTGGGACATCTTGTGGATGCGTAAGAGCGGAAACTGGAACTCGTTGGTTGATGTCGTCGTAAAGGATGACCAGAATATTGAGTTTCAGATCAAGACCCCCGGTCCTGCCATCCTGGATGCCATCGTCCGCTCTACTGCTCCGCGGCCATATTCACAATATGGCAAGTGGATGGACGCTGCAGCTGAATTTCGCGCAGCCAACGCCGACCGTGATGGCGATGCGGTCAAGGCTGTGAATGACGAACTGAACGCCTTCACCCCAGATGCGGGTGTTACTTATGGCCCGTATAACATAGATCCGGCATCCGTCACCGAGGCCCAGTTTACCATGGCAAAGGTCCCCACTGGTTTCAATGCTGACAAGATCGATTTTGACATGGTGACTGTCTATTGGGGCGATACCGCTCAGGATCTGCCACTCTATCTCTCGGGTGAAATGGATTACTCATCCAACGCCTATAGCCCCGCTAATCTGGATGCGATTCGCTCCATGGGTCCACAGATCGAAGTTCTCGGCGGCCCGGCGACCAACGGTCCTGGCATTTACTTCAACAATGATGTTTACCCCTTGGGCCGCAAAGAAGTGCGCCAGGCTATTGCATACGCCATTGACCGCGTTGAGAACTGTACTGTCGCCTTTGGTGAAAGTTGCCGACCGATCAAATATATGGCTGGCTTCACCGATGCAGCTGTGCCCACCTGGCTCTCCGCAGACCAGATCGCCAAGCTCAATACCTATGACCATGACCTGGCGAAGGCAGAAGCCTTACTTACCGGTATTGGCTTCACCAAAGGTAGTGACGGTATTTGGGTCGACGACCAGGGCAAGAAAATGGAATTCGATCTGAGTGTGCCCGCCGACTTCACAGAGTACCTTGCTTCCTCTGAGAATGTCGCGCAGCAGCTCGCCAATTTCGGTATCAAGATCAATGTCAAGCCGTATGATTCTGCGAATCGTAATGACATGCACAAGGCTGGCGCCTACCAGATGTCCATGGACATTGGCATGCGCTTCACCTACTTCCATCCATTTGTGTCATATGATTACAATGTCCGTCCCGGCATTGGCTTCAAGAACGATCCTGAGGGAGCTGAGGGCGCGCGTGGCATGAACTTCCCGTTTATCCAGAAGACAGCCGATGGTAAAGAGATCAATATCAAGGAATGGGTCGACAAAATGGCCGAAGGCTTGGATATCGAAGCCCAAAAACCGTATGTGGCCGACATGGCTTCCATGTTCAACGAGAACCTGCCAGTCGTGCAGATGTTTGAACGCTACCTGACTGACCCGATCGATACCCAGACTCGCGTGGTTGGCTGGCTACCGGCTGATGATCCAATCTATAAGAACAATCAAAACAACTCGCCAGTCGCGCGCCAGTTCCTGAGCGGAGCACTAACGCCCAGCGACACCAACACGGCGAAGGAGTTCAAGACCAGCTATCCGTATGTTCAACCCCCCAAGGGAAACTACAACCTATACTCGCCGGACACGGTTCTACTCAATGGCGCGGTGCTGGGCACCTTCCTGTATCCGCCCTTCACCTTTTACGATGTTAATGAAGGCACCTACATTTCCTTCTTCGCCGAGAAGTGGGAAATCAAGATAATCGAATAGGCCCTGGCCGTAATCTACACATCCGGCCCCTCCCCCAAGCGCGGAGAGGGGCCGGATGTAGGCTGGGAGAGGGTGATGAGTTTAGCACTACGCTCATTTTCTTGCTCTTGTCCTTCATCGTTCTCCCTGTGGACTGCCTGCCAATTAAGGAACCAGTTGCCCCTCCGAGCATGACTCCCTCCTCCATTCCAATCACGCCCATGCCTCCAGCTGCATCTCCCATCTCTGTACAAGACATGACCCTTGAACAAAAAATTGGGCAGGTCATGATCATCGGTTTCGATGGCACCACTGTCGATGCCGACCTGCGTCGTATGATCAGCGAATATCACATCGGTGGGGTGATTCTGTTTGCCCGTAATGTTCAATCACCCCAGCAAGTTGCGGCACTAACCAACGAACTGCAAAAGATTGCCATCGAAAGTGGAAGTCCCGGTCTGTTCATTGCCATTGATCAGGAAGGTGGCCGCGTTGCCCGTCTGACGGAGGACAAAGGCTTCACCGAATTTCCATCCGCAATGGCATTGACCGCCACGGGTGATCCGCAAAACGCCTACCGTGTGGCTTGTGCCATGGCAGCCGAAATGTGCGCCGTGGGTATCAATGTTGATTTTGCCCCTGATCTGGATGTCAACAATAATCTCACCAACCCAGTCATTGGCATTCGTTCTTTCAGTTCCGATCCAACGAAGGCCGCCGAATATGGTTTAGCTTTCGCAGAAGGTTTGCAGGAAAATGGTGTGCTGGCTTTTGGCAAACATTTTCCCGGCCATGGTGACACAGGTATCGATTCACACATCGACCTGCCGCTTGTTCCATATGACCGTGAACGACTCAACCAAATTGAACTCGTGCCTTTCAAAGCCGCCATTGCCGCTGATTTTGCTGGCATCATGTCAGCGCACGTGACTTTTCCAGCAATTGATTCGACTCCCGGCTTGGCCGCGACTCTTTCACATCCTGTTTTGACTGGTTTGTTGCGCGAGGAACTTGGATATAACGGACTTATCGCCACCGACTCGCTTGAGATGGGTGCGCTGGCTGCCAATGGTTTTCCTCCGCAGGTCGGCGCGCCGCTGGCTCTGGCGGCTGGCGCAGATGTGCTGTTATTCAATCGTGATCATGCGATGCACCGCGAGGCTTTTGTCAATCTGGTGCAGGCTGTCAAAGACGGAAAAATTTCTGAGGGACAGTTGAGTGATTCAGTTGAGCGTATCCTTCAGATGAAGAAAAAGTACGGGTTGTTGAATCCAGTTCCAGCGGATGTCGATGCGTCGGCTTCTTCCATCCATACAATGAAGCATGTTGCTTTGTCGCGTGAGCTGGCTCAAAAAGCCATCACGCTGATCCGCGATCTGCGTGGATTGATCCCGCTTAAAACGAATGTTGAGCCGGTGATGGTTGAGACCGCGGCTGTGCGCGATTTGACCGGGTCACTTGGTTTGAAGGGCATTACACTTGCAGTTGATACCCAACCCAGTGATGCACAAATTGCGGACGTATTTCATGCCGCTGATACTGGACAGGTCGTTATTGTTCCGATCAATGACTTGGATATAAATAAAAAACAGTTGAGGCTGATAGAGGATCTTGTGAAGACAGGCAATCCAGTTATTGTCATCGCCCATCGCAATCCTTTCGATGCCGCTTTGTTGCCCGAGAATGTGACGATCCTCGTCACCTATGGTTTCAACCCGCCCATCCGTGATGCATTGGCTGATGTGCTGTCTGGAAAAAAGGAACCGTCTGGCGTGTTGCCGGTCACTTTACCATAGTAGGCTGACGTATTAAGTTCTGTTATTTGGTTGATGCAATATTGTCCCTGAATATTTTATGCCCAGTCTGATTCCCTTTACTTCCTCTTTTCATGGTGAAGCCATTCGCATTTGGAATGCTGCCAATCATCATGATTACCCCATCAATGAACATTTTCTTGCCTACAATGTAATTCCAGCGACAGGTGAAACCATTGAAGGACGAGTCGCTATTGATAATGATGAACCTGTCGGGTTTGTGTTGGCGTGTGCGGTGGGAGACAGCATGCTTGGATGGGTAAGCGCTATCGCTGTTCACCCGTCTGCGCAACATCAAGGGATTGGTTCTGAATTACTCCACTGGGCGGAAGATTGGCTTAAGGAACATGGTTGCAAACGCATCCGCATTGGAGGCAATCTGCGTCCATTCTTGCCAGGGTTGCCTTATGTTATGCACGAGTACATAATGTTTTTTGAGAAGCATGGCTACCAATCCCCAGTCCATCAGCCTTATGAATATGATATTGCTCGCAGTCTGAAAGATTATCAAACCATCTATCAAAAACCTGCTCATGCTGACCTTACCCCAATGAACTCCGGTAAGGAACATTTACTGCTCAACTTCCTGCATCGCGAATACCCTGGACGTTGGGAATTCGAAGCGCAAGAATTTGTTAAGAACGGTGGACGTGTCTCAGATTTTTTACTCCTGCGTGTGGATGGCGAAGTGCAGGGTTTTTGCCGCTTGACATTATCAGACTCCGAACGCCCTATTGAAAGGTTTTACCCACAGCGATTGTCCCAGCCTTGGGGGCAGTATGGTCCGCTCGGGTTGTCAAAAGCTGTTCGTGGACAGGGCCTGGGCGGTTATCTGATCGATGCTGCCGCTGTTCACATGCAATCACTCGGTGTGGATGGTTGCGTCATTGACTGGACTTCACTGGTCGAGTTGTATGGCAAGTTTGGTTTCAAAGTGTATAACCAATATATTAGTTTGTTCAAGATGAGTATAGAATAGTGAGCAGTAATACACTTGCCCCCTACTATTCTCTACTCTCTATTCCCCAATAACTTTTATGAACTTCTCCCACGCAGACTCAATCCTCTCTCAAGCCATCGGCACTATTACGCCAGCGGCGCAGTTGGTAATTCGCCACAATGGTATTGTTGTGTATGATGTGGCGATGGGGTTTCTTGATCCGGAAACAAAAACGCGCCGGACAAATGCTGAAACACTTTTTGATCTGGCATCCGTCACCAAGTTATTTACCACAGCAGCATTCATGACTCTCGTTGAACAGGAAAAAATATCCATCGATGATCCCGTGCGAAGTGTGTTGCCCGAATTCAGTGGTGTGCGTCCCATTCAGCCGTATGAGAATCCGCTTGATTGGGGTAAGACTGTCAGCGTGACAGATCAGCCTGGCACAGTCGATGCGGACAAAGTCACCTTCCGCAATCTGCTGGTGCATAACTCAGGTCTGCCCGCGTGGCGTGCATTCAAAGATCAGCCTGATGCTCAAGTCGCACTTCAAATGGCGTTCGATACTTTTTTCTCGTATCCCACTGGCGAGCGGATTGTGTACAGCGATGTCGGGTTGATTCTGCTCGGTGTCGCAGTGAGCAGGCTCACGGGGAGTCCGCTCGATGAGACGATTTACCAGCGGGTCACCCAACCCTCGGGGCTGAGTGCCCGCTTCCAGCCAGCTGCCCCGCTTCAATCCAGCCAAAATATTGCCGCTACTGAATTTTGCAAATGGCGCGGGCGTCGCATCGTTGGCGAAGTCCATGATGAGAGCGCCTGGCGGCTGGGCGGAGTGGCGGGTCATGCCGGGATGTTTGCACACGCGCGTGATGTGGCGACGTTCGGGCAAAGTTTTCTTGATGCGTCATTGTTGCAGCGTGAGACGATTGCCGAGATGACGCGCCTGCAAGTCGAGTTTGGCACGGTGCGACGCGGGCTGGGTTTCGCGCTGTGGAGCCCCGACCCTGAAGCCAGCAGCAATCCATTCAGCCCATCCACGTTTGGGCACACCGGTTTTACAGGAACCTGCGTGTGGATTGACCCGCAGCGCAATTTGGTTGCGGCGTTGCTGACGGACGATGTGTACGGCGGACGCGAAGGGCGCGGCATCGCAGATTTGCGTGTGCGAATTCATCGAGCGATTGTGGAAAGCGTGGACTCAGCATGATCGTCATTGGCTTGATGTCTGGTACTTCAGCGGATGGAATTGACGCCGCAGTGGTGCGCCTCGACGGGACTCCGCCAGCGTTGACGTGGGAAGCACTTGGACATTCGCATCGTTCATTTACCCCGGAGTTGCGTGCTGAACTATTTGCCTGTTTCCACCCTGATAGCAGTTCGGTCGACCGCTTGTGCCGTTTGAACTTCGCGCTCGGACAAGCATTCGGGGCGGCAGCTTTAGCGGCGGCACGTGATGCGGGATTAACTATGGATAAAATTGACCTCATCGGCTCGCACGGTCAAACCATGTGGCATGAACCGCCAGTCAATGGAAATGGTTCAACACTTCAACTCGGCGAACCTGCTGTGATCGCTGAGATGACAGGCGTGCCAGTGGTGAGCAATTTCCGTACGCGCGATATGGCGGTGGGCGGGCAGGGCGCTCCGCTTGTTCCATTGGCAGATTGGTTATTGCTATCGCATCCCACGAAGATTCGTACTGCGCAAAATATCGGCGGGATTGCGAATGTGACTTATCTTCCCTCACAAAAAGAAAATGGCGTGATTGCTTTCGATACAGGTCCCGGCAACATGTTGATTGACGAAGCGGCGCGACTGGCAACAAAAGGCGAATGGACTTATGACCACGATGGCGAATTGGCAGCGCAGGGACATGTAGATGAAAATCTACTGGCGGAGTGGCTGATGGAATCGTACTTCCAGCAACAGCCGCCGCGCACTACGGGACGCGAATTGTTTGGCACACAACGTGCGACCGAGTACTGGAATCAAGCTACCAGTCATGGTCTTGGACCGAATGATATCGTCGCCACAATCACTGCATTAACTGCCCGCTCGATCGAACACGCCTATCGAACATTTTTGCCCGCTTTTCCGGATGAAGTCATCGTCAGTGGTGGCGGTGCACGAAACCGTACCTTGATGACGATGTTGAAAGAACGTCTGACTCCAGCAACAGTAACTACATCTGACGAATACGGACTGGGCGTCGAAGCCAAGGAAGCTGTCGCTTTCGCGGTGCTGGCATATGAAACCTGGCACAAACGTCCCGGGAATATCCCGACTGCCACTGGCGCATCGCGTGCCGTGGTGCTTGGGAGCATAACATACTGAAAATGTGCCACTAAGAACATAAAGCTTTTTTCCTTGTAGCTGGTGAAATTATGCGGAGTTTTTATGAAATTGACCCTGACCGAAGAGCGTAACCCATTAACGACCGGTATCGATACCCTGCCTACGCTTGATATGTTAGTGCTGATCAATGCCGAAGATCAGAAGGTGGCACTGGCAGTGCGCGATGAACTTCAAAACATTGCAGCTGCGGTGGATGCCATCACAGTGCGGATGCAACGAGGTGGGAGGCTGATCTATATTGGTGCGGGCACATCTGGGCGATTGGGTGTGTTGGATGCATCCGAGTGTCCGCCCACGTTTGGTACGCCACCCGAACTCGTGGTGGGATTGATCGCTGGTGGTGATGTTGCCCTGACAGACGCTATCGAGGGTGCGGAAGATAATCAGATTGGGGGGGCGCGTGAGATCGCAGAACTCGACGTGAGCGAAAACGATTGCGTGGTCAGCATTGCTGCCAGCGGACGCACGCCCTACGCCATCGGCGGATTGGAAGAAGCCAAAAAACGCGGCGCGCTGACAATCAGTATCGCCTGCAATCGTCCATCTCCTCTCGAGGAACTGGCAGAGATTGGCATTGCTCCGATCGTAGGTCCCGAAGTTGTCAGCGGCTCAACCCGCTTGAAAGCTGGCACAGCCCAAAAAATGGTGCTGAATATGATTTCTACTGGCGTGATGATTCGTTTAGGCAAAACGTACTCCAACCTGATGGTGGATGTCCAACTTACCAACATTAAACTTCGTCAGCGAGCGCGGCGGATCGTTGCTGAGGCTGCTGGGCTAAGTCTGGAACAAGCCACCAGAATTTTGCAAGAGAGTGACGGTGAAGTCAAAACGGCAATTGTGGCGGTGCTGGCGGATATCCCACCGGAAGTGGCGCGACAAAGATTGCGTGAGACAGGTGGTTTTGTGCGGAAGGCAATTGGATAAATGAATTACATAATCGGCGTGGATGGTGGTGGAACAAAAACGGTGGCGCTGTTGGCTGATTTGGATGGCCAAGTAATTGCAAGGGGTGTGAATGGACCATCTAATTACAATGCTGTAGGCTTCGAGGCAGCTTGCGAGGCTCTGGCAAGCGCAATCGATATGGCACGCAAAGATCATCCTGGCGAAATTTCCGCGTTGTGTTTAGGGCTGGCTGGAGCGGGACGACAGGATGATATTGAGCGATTCCAACTCTGGGCAACTGAAAAATTCCCTGGTACAGCCGTGAAGATAGTCAACGATGCCGAGATTTTGCTTGCGGCTGGTTCGTTTGCTGTCGAGGCAATCGCGCTGGTTTGTGGCACTGGTTCCATTGTTTATGGGCGCACGACCACCGGAGAACTCATCCGCGCGGGGGGCTGGGGATATCTATTTGGTGATGAAGGCAGCGGATATTCTATTGGTGTGGCAGCTTTGCGGGCGGTGATGCAGGCTCATGATGGGCGCGGTCCATCCACATTATTGACAGAGTTGGTGTTGGAACGACGAGGAGTAAGTTCACCTCCAGAACTTGTTCGCAGCATTTATGGGGCTGAGTCGCCGCGTCTGGAAGTAGCGTCTCTGGCTGATTTGGTGGAGCAAGTGGCAGAGCAAGGCGATACAGTAGCAGTTGCTATTTTGGAAAAAGCAGCTCGCGAATTGGCACAGACCATTGCTGTGGTTTATCCAAAGCTTGACATTACTGCTTCTCCATTGGTAGTTACTGGCGGAACGATTTTGCATGGTGCATATCTTAAGGCTGCCTTCTATCGCGCCTGTGAGACCTTGGGGTTGAAGTTTACTGTCGTTCGTCATGTGTCTGAACCGGCCGAAGGTGCCGTGAAGTTGGCCCAGATACTATCGTTAAGTGGAATCCACTAAAGTAGTTTAGTGATTCCGCGAAATGACTATTGAAAAGTGTATGGCTTTTTGTCCACAATGTGCTATTGCTGGCGTTCCCATTCGCTGAAATCCCAAATCGACTACAAATCCCGCAGTTCGGTACGTTTCGTAAAATTAAACTTCTTCAACGCGGTTCCCAAACGGTCCTTGACTGTTTCGGGGGAGATGTTCAGACACGCCCCGATCTCACGATTGGTGTAACCCAAACAGACCAGTGCTGCGACATCTTTTTCGCGTGGCGAGAGGGTTTCCCATTTTTTCCACAGTCGCTCGTTGAAGACATATTGCGTTAGGCCAGCGTTCAGGAGTTCAGGGATCAAATCGTGTTCAGGACGTCCCTCGTCTTTGGCAATGGTGGAGAGGGTAACTTGCGGGCTGTTACTCACATCCACGTGATAGGTACGGGGGCCGGGCGTCTGTCGCGAGCCTATCAGGCACATGAAACGATCCCAAATAGACATGGGAAAGGTTATAGTAGAACAAATGTTCTTTCGCCAAGTTGCAAAGCATCCTATTTACCCAAATGCCCATTCGGGCTGTATAAGGTTAAATTCAATTTCTGCCTTTGGACTCATTGCCCACCAGAGAACTTCAGCGGGTTTTCCCACCGAAATAAGCGTAATATATACAGTTCCTATGTCCTGAAGTCAACCAACAACTTTTCTACAGTTTGATCCAGATCGAGTAACTTGCCACTTTCCATAACAGCCGAAACGCGAGGGTCGTCCAAGCTAAGATTTGAATCCGCCAAGGCCTGGTGAAGGACCTGCCTGGACTCGAGATCACAGGCCGGATGATTGAGAACCAGTCCAAATAATTCCAATCCGCGATCATTCATTGGGTTCTCCTGAAGAAGGATTCGGCCGGCTTGTATAACGGTGTTGACCAAAAGTGGTAATAAACCAATCTGATGTGCAAATTTCAGGTTGCTAACCACATAGCTACGTGCAGTATGGGTATCGCCCAGCTTCAGTGATACATCAATTAAACTGTCTACCATCCAGCCAGCCGAGGAGTGTTGTTGCTGTCCAATTTCCTTGGTCAGACCTATGGCCTGTTCAATAAAGGATTTGGCTTTCACAAAATCCCCTTGTTTCATAGCTACATAGCCAAGATTGTTGATGGCATGTGCGGCACGCTCCCGGTCACCATAGGTAATGGCTTTGTCATACACGCGCTGAAAGAATGTCCCTGCTGTTTCTGGATCATGCGGCCAGGAAAGACTGCCCATGCGATTGAGTGCGTAAAGTTCCGTATTTGTATCGCCGAGGTTTTGTGCCAGATCGATACTTTGTTGACAATAATCATGAGCTTGATCGATCGTGCCCAGACGCCAGCCTACATCGCCAAGCCCATAAAGAATACGAGCCTCCAAGGCTGATTCGGTTTGGGTTGAACGCACCAATTGCAAGCCCTCCTCCAGATATTGTTTGGCTTCTGCATAGTTCCCATCCGTTTCGTTGGCGATCTGACTTAGCCAATAAAGGGCCTGGGCAGTTTTTTGGGGATCGTTGCGATCTCGGGATATTTTCAGACCGGCTTGTAAATGCTGGCGTGCCAGGGGGTAATCAGCCAGATAATAATTGGCAGTGCCCAATTGAATGGTCAAACCAGGGAGTTCGCTGTGATCAGCCGGGAGCAGGCTCAAAACATGTTCAAAGTTCGTGCGCGCTTCAAGATAGGCACTGATATTCAAGGAGCGTTTTCCGGCACGTTGCCAGTAATCAGCCGCCTGTTCCTGTTCCCCGGCCTTTTCGTAATATTGAGCGATCAAGACATTGTATTCGTCGACCCTCCGGCCACTGCTGGCAATCAACCAGCGCGCTGCGGCACCATAATATACCGCCACCTGACGATTCACGAGTGTGGCTAGCAACATTTCCCGCAGCATGTTACCCGTAAACGTGTACTCGATCGTTCCTACAAAGGCACTGGATTCGCGCGGCTGGATGAATTCGCGTTCCACCAAATGGTGTAGCACTGCCGGCAGTTCACTGACATGAGACTCGTCGACCGCATCAATCGCTTTCAAAGCCGAGTCATAGAAAACATTGCCAAAATCACGGCTGCACGCTGAAGTGTCAAACGTTCAGGATATAACAGACTGTCCAACCCCAAGACGGCGTATTTTACGCTTCATACTTGCACAAGGAACTTTCCCCTAAGTTTGTGTATGATATTCAGCTGCAAGTTCCAGCCACGCTTGGTTGTTGACCAAGTCTGTCAGAAATTCACTTCGCCCTATACCCATTAACCGACAACACGAAGGACTGCGCATGCTTGTCATGATTACAAAGCACGAGTAAACTGAAAAAATGATTGATTCGAATCAATATAACCGTATAAGTCGTGCCCTGCCTATCCTGGAACGCGCCGATTCGCAATTGGCACGTGAGTTTCAGCAGGCGACGTCCATCGCCCGCATACCCGCAGGAAGAGATATTTTCGTGGAAGGCGACCGCGTAGACGGCATCGCGCTGTTGCTCTCGGTGTAGT
>Ga0210377_10000367_pt1 | contig 42786 bp, 43 predicted proteins | sample PLM4_65_b1redo_FD_155480 | JGI IMG/M metagenome (GOLD analysis project Ga0210377, IMG submission 155480) | Groundwater sediment microbial communities from an aquifer in East River, Colorado, USA - PLM4_65_b1 redo | ecosystem: Environmental > Terrestrial > Soil > Riparian zone | place: USA: East...
TCTCAGGCTGAAGCGCTTGATCTGCGTCTGGCTGACATAGATGTCGTCCTGACCGGGCTGGTAGTGGTGAGCGCGAAGAAAGCCAATGCCATCCTCGATGATCTCCAACACCCCGCCGCGCAGTTCCAGCCCTTGCTGTTCGGCCTTGTGGCGCAGCAGCGAAACGATCAAGTCCTGCTTTTTGAGGCGCATAAACTGGTTGATCTCAGCCTCGCGGCCCATCCCGCGCAGGTCGTCCAGCGTCATGGCTTCTAGTTGTGCGATGTCCATAGCTTCTTCTTCTGCTCCAATGTTATATCTGCGGCGCTAATAATGGCGTGTTTGGCTGCCCGCTGCGCCCCTGAAAAGGGGGTCGGGCGGGTGGCCTGCAATCTAAAATATGCATTCTCAAATAATCTTGTCGCTGGCGGCGTCCAGCGCGGCGACTTCTTCGGGCGTGAGTCCCCAGCCCAGCGTCCCGACGATCTCCTCGGCCTGCTTCTGGTTGCGCGCGCCCGGGATCGACAGCGTCCCCTTGGCGACCGTCCAATTGATCGCCACCTGCGTTGATGTTTTGCCACTATGCCCCTGCCCGATCTCGCGCAGCAGGGCGATCAGCGGCTGAATTTTGGCGAGCATGTCCGCCGAATAGCGGCGGCGGCGAATCCCCGGCGGCGGGTTTTCAGGCGTGTATTTCCCGCTCAACATGCCCATCCCAATCGGGCTGTAGGCGATCACCGTCACGCCCAGTTCCCGGCATACATCCAGCAGCCCGTTCTTTTCCCATTTGCGGTAGATCAGGCTGTAGTTAATCTGGTTGCTGGCCAACGGGATGCCCCGCGCTTTGAGCAGGTCATGGGCGGCGCGGGTTTGGTCAACGTCGAAATTGGAGACTCCGGCTAATTTGACCTTGCCCGCCTCCACCGCGTCGCCCAGCGCGCCGACCCACTGCTCGCTCGCGCTGAACGGCCAGTGGATTTGATACAGGTCAACGCGCTCAAGGCGCAGGCGCTTCAGGCTGCCACGCAGCGCGCGCGGAAATTGGCCCTTAAAAACCCGCCAGGGAAAGGGAAAGAATTTGGTGGCGAGCGTGATTGTGCTGCGCCAATCGCCGGGCATCGCGCCGATCAGCTTTTCAGACATGCCCATCCCGTAGACTTCGGCGGTGTCCAAAAAAGTGATCCCGCCGTCGATGGCGGTGTCAAAGGCGGCCCGCACGTCATCGACGCTGTATCCGCCCCACGTCAGGCGGTCGCCCCACGACCATGCGCCCATCCCGACCGGGCTGACACGGACATCGCTGCTGCCAAGCGTTATGCTATCAGGCAATTTTTGGGTCATGAATGTTTCGATGTGAAGGTGATGGCAAAGGGGAACTCAACCGTTGGAGTCACGCTTGGACACGATCCGCGCATTCGCGCGTTGAAATCGCGTCATGAATTACCGATTTGGCGTTCCGGCGAGGGTCTTGCGGCCAGCGGCAAGATCGGTCGGCGGCGAAAGAATGAGCGGTAAGTGGAAAATGCTATCGCGGGCGCGCCCTGTCCCTCCGAGCAGGCGCTCAGACACAGCGAACATCTATCAAAGTGTTGGGATGCGCGAGCGAACTGACACCAGTATAGCACGGGGTCTATGAGGCGTCAACCACCGTTTTTGGCCCCTGCGCGGCTGACCGCCTGCTCGCCGCGTCAAGCGAGAGTGAGGAGGATGGGGCAGCGCTTCGCCAGCTCTACGGCCTGAACGCGTGCGCGCCGATTATTTCAGCCCCTTTTCTTCCCGCGCTTTCTTGGCGATTTTCTGGATCGCCACGCCGATGCCCGCCACCGGGTTGGCGAGGGTGGCCGTCACCACGTCGAGAATGTCGGGGGCCATCGCCGCGATAACGCGCAGCTTGCTGGCGATAACGCCCTCGTCGGCCTTGTCGCCTTTGAGCGCTTCGGTCTTGATCTCCTCGACCATCGGCTTGACATCGGCCACCACCTGCGGGCTGACATTAGGCAACGTCGCCATCTTCTGGAACATCGCGTCAAATAGCTTTTCGAGGGCGGCGGCGTCCATCCCGCCTTCGGTGATATGCATGTCGCGCCCGGCCACGTTGACCTTGCCGCTGACATCGCCGCCAACGTTGACAGAGATTTGTGGTGAACGCGAAGAAGAAAGCTTTTTCATACCAGAGTCGGATACCGGAAGATTTGGCTTTTTCTTGGCCATGCCTCTGTCCTCTTAAAACTTGATACTAAATGTTAAAGTTAGAACAGCAATACCAAGTGATAAAATCGATACAATTTGAATTAACATCGCTATCCTAAACAATGTTGCAGTTCTTTCAATTAGCTTCTGATTGCTGTCAAACGCCTCCGCACGGCTTACGCAAACCGCAAGCTGTGTATCTACCAATTCTTTGTCGAAGTATTTGCGCAACAGATGATCTGGGGACGGGTCTATTCGGATTCTTTTTGACCAGATTACCAAGCTGTATAACAGTGTTGCTACCAGAGCCAACGTTACACCAATTGAAACTGCCACTCTAGTTCCCGTAGACAAAGTTATGTTTTGTAGATTACCGAAAAGGAGAGCCAATACCGCACCAGAAAAGCCTAGCGATGTGGCTGCCTTGCTTTCAATTGTGCTCAGGGTTTGGCGCTGGCTATCTACGCTAAATCGCAACTCATCGTAAATTAGCGGGACGCTTAGTTCCTCTAGTTCGTCTACTTGAGAATCGGTGTTTGTATCTGCCACTGGTCAATACCTTGCAAATCCGCTGAGAAACATTGGCAAACCTTCTGTTGATTATTGACGAATCGCTAATTATTGCAAACACAACTTGCTATCCCAGTTTCTGCTCGCGCCGACGCTCATCCAACAAGTCGGTGGTGGAAAACCCTTGCGACGCGCTGATGCCTTGCAATTCATCTAGCAGGGCGTCCACTTCCGCCTCGCTGGGAGCATTCCGTTGAGAGTTCTCAGCCAGACGCAGCGCCAACACTATCTGTTGGTATTGCTCTTCTGTTAAAGGAATGGTTGATCCATCCTTAGCCACTAATTGAGGTTGCATAGAGCGCTCCTGACATAATTGCTCCATTCATTATACCTCTGTCTTTGGCAGCCATGCGGATCTATAGCCTGCCACAACGCCGCGTGAGCGCTGCGTTTGCAATCCCGTCCTATTGCCCGCATAATCAGCGCGGCGTTTCAATCCGCAGGGGCGACTCAGGTGTCGCCCCTGCCCCGTTAAAAGAGACCCTATGACCGCGCTCGCCCTGTTGATTGTGCTGATCTCCGCCTTTCTGCACGCCTTCTGGAATCTGCTGCTCAAACGCGCCAACAGCGGCCTCGCCCTGATGTGGCTGATCTTCGTGTCGATGGTGGTTGTATACCTGCCGGTGGCGGCCATCATTGTGATCACCCAGCAGCCCATTATCGGTTGGCGCGAGTTGGTCGCCATGTTCGGCAACGGCGTGCTACAGTTGATCTATTTCCTGCTGCTCAACCAGAGCTACCGCTTTGGCGACCTGTCGGTGGTTTACCCGCTGGCGCGCGGCAGCGGCCCGCTGCTGGTGACGGTCTACGCCATCACCTTCATCGGCGAAACGCCGACCATCTGGGCGTTGGGCGGCGCGACGCTGATCGCCGTCGGCGTGTTGATCCTGAGCTTCAACCCGCAAGGGCTGCGCGCCCCCGGCGCGGCCAAAGGCGTCATGTTCGCCCTGCTGACCGGGGCGACTATCGCCACCTACACGCTGTGGGATCGCTACGCCGTGCATGATCTGAAAATTGACCCGTTCCTGTATCTGTGGGTGGGGTCGGTGGCCCAGTGGCTGATCATCACCCCGTTCGTGCTGCGGCGCGGCGCGGAGCTAGGCGACGAATGGCGCGCCCACTGGAAAGTCGCGCTGTCGATTGGGACGATCAGCATTTTCGCCTACGCGCTGATCCTGTTCGCGTTGACCTTCACGCAGGTCAGCTATATCGCCCCCGCCCGCGAGATCAGCGTGCTGGTTGGCTCAATGATGGGCAGCCGGGTGCTGGCGGAAGAACTCTCGGCGCGGCGTCTCATCGCGGCGGCGGCGATGGTGGTCGGCATGATCGGGCTGGCGCTGGGCTAGTCCAATCACCGGCAGGGGCGCGTCCTTCGGGTATCCCAGCGGGCGTCAATTGCAGGGGCAATCCTCTAAACCCATTCCGCGGTGATGCCCCTCTCCTTTGGGGAGAGGGGCCAGGGGTGAGGCGCTCGCGCTTTCGCCAATCGGCGGGCCAGCGAGTACAATGGGACGGTAGAAAGGTTTGTCAGTCATGTCCGCAATGGCGAGCCTGCCCTGGCAGGCTCTGGTTATTCTGGCTCTGGCCCTCGTGTTTGGCTTCCTGAACGGCCTCCACGATTCGTCTAACATCGTCGCCACCATTATCGCTTCGCACGCCATGAGGCCGCGCACTGCCCTGTGGGTCACGGCTCTCGCCAATGGGGCCGGGCCGTTCTTGTTTGGCGTCGCTGTCGCCAACACTATCGGCCATGAAGTCGTGGTTGAAAGCGCTATCAGCCTGTCATTGATCAGCTCGGCGCTGGTGGCGGCGGTGGCGTGGAGCGTCTTCACATGGCAGTTGGGCATCCCGTCCAGTTCCTCCCACGCGCTCATCGGCGGCATCCTCGGCGCGGCGCTGGTCGCGCATGGGCTGCAAGCTATTCTGGTGGATGGCCTGATCAAAGTGATGGTGGCCCTGTTTATCTCCCCCGTGCTGGGGCTTATCGTCGGCTATCTGGTCATGAAGCTGATCGTCGCCCTCGCCGATAGCCTCGCTTTTTCGCCGCGAATCAACGCCTTGCTGCGCGGCAGCCAGTGGATCACCGGCACATGGCTGGCGCTGAGTCATGGGGCTAACGACGGCCAGAAAACGATGGGCATCATCACCATGACGCTGGTAGCGACCGGGACTCTGAGCGCCTTCGTGGTGCCGCTGTGGGTCATCATTGCCAGTTCAGTTGCCATCGCGCTGGGAACGGTTTTTGGCGGTTGGAGCCTGATCCGCACGTTGGGGCGAGGCTTTTATCATGTTCGGCCTATTCACAGCCTGAGTTCGCAAATCGCCAGCGCCGCGATTATTCTTAGCGCGGCCCTGCTGGGCGGCCCGGTCAGCACCACGCAGGTGGTCGGCTCGGCGATTATGGGGGCGGGCAGCGCCGAGCGCCTGAACATGGTGCGCTGGGGGCTGACCCAGCGGATAGCGCTGGCATGGATGTTGACCATCCCCATTTCAGGGCTTATCGGCGGGTTGTTGTACCGCTTTGTGCTGGGCAGCGGGGGCTAAAACCGTGACCCCCGAAGAGTTTGAAAAAGATCGCGCAGAAAAGCGCATGGTTGAAGCCGAATCAGGGCGAGATTAGCCATAAGCTATAAGCGACTAAAAGTTTCAGGAGCGAAATGATGTCATTCTTAGAACGCCTGCGAGCCATGCGCATCGGACAGCGCAAGCCTAATCGGTTTATCCTGATGCTCGCGCAACAAGCGACCATTGCCGTCGAAGCCTGCGAGATTCTGGTGGCGTATATGAAAGACCCCAGCGCCGAGAACGCCGACAAGCTCCGGAGCGCCGAGAAAAATGCCGACGAGGAGCGCCGCATTTTGATTGATGAACTGCTGCGTACCTTTGTCACGCCGATTGACCGCGAGGACATCTTCGCCCTGTCGCGGGCTATCGACGATATTGTGGACTACGCCTATTCGACGGTGGATGAAATGTATATTCTGGGCGTCGAGCCGAATGAATACCTCAAGCGGATTGCCTCGCTGCTGCGCGACGCCGCCGACGAAATCCGGCTGGCGATGGAACGCTTGGAGAAGCATCCCAACATCGCCGCCGAGCATGCCCAGCGCGCCAAAGCGTTAGAGAATCGGGTTGAAACGGTCTACCGCGAGGCGCTGGCGCACCTGTTCAGCGGGCCGGAAGACTTGGCGCACATCGTGGCGATGCTCAAGCTGCGCGAGACGTATCGGCATATGTCCAACGCCGCCGACCGGGGCGATGAAGCCGCCAATTTGATTTACGACGTGGTGATCAAGCTGACTTAGGGAAGAATAGAAACAGGGGCGAGAACCTATCTCGCCCCTGTTGGTCAGGCTGGGTCTTTCAGCCGCGTTAATATATATCGCACATAATGTGCGGAAAGCTCTCTGGGCTGGTGGGCGGCGCGAGAGCCGATTGGACATTGCCGCAAACGCCGCCTTGATTGTCGACGCACATCAAAATGGGTTGAGCAGTCCCGCCGCCCAGCGCTTCAACTCTTTCCCGCGCGTAATCCGTTTCTTCGCTGTCAGCCGGATAATATTGCAGGAATATCTGATAATCACGCAAAGCGTTTGACTTGTCGCCACGCTGATCGTAAGCGACCGCGCGGTTGAAATAGGCGTGTGTCGGCCCGCCAGAGTTGATAGATATTGTGCAATTGGCAATCGCGCTTTGGTAGTCGCCCACCCCGTTATATGCCTGACAGAGATTATTATAGAGGCACGGGCTTGACGAATACTGGAGCATATTCGTGAAATCGGTCAGCGCCCGCTGGTAATTTTGCAGGTGGCTATAAGTCAAGCCGCGCTGCCCGTAGAGCGCGGATCGGGAGATGCCCAGCCTATCCGCTATGTTGTATTCTTCAAGGGCCTTGCCATATTCCCCATGAAAATAGAAAATGTGGCCTCGTCCAAAATGCGCATTGTCAAGGTCAGGAAAGAGTTCAAGAGCCTTTTCATAATTATAGGACGCGAGAACCAGATCGCCAGAACCCCACAGCAGGCAATTCCCCAGATTCCCATAGGGTATAGGATGCTCCGGGTCAATGGCAATCGCCTGACTATACAATGAACAGGCGGTGGTGTATTCCCTACGGTCGTACAAGATATTCGCTTTGGTATTGATCGCGTCCAAACTTGCGGGGTCCAGTTTAATGGCTTTGTTGGCGTCGGCGAGCGCTTTATCCGAATCGCCCAGGTCAAGGTAGGTGAGACTTCTCACAAAATACGCGCGCGCATAATCGGGATATATTTCGATGACACGATTATATATCGCCAACGCTTCCAGATGGTCACCGTTGAGGCTAGCTATATCGCCCGGAAGAAGCATTACCGCGCGGTCTTCTGGGGCCAGTTGTTGAGCTTTGAGCATATCTGCGTTGGCTTTGTCCGGCCTGCCTTCGTACATATAAAGTCGCGCGCGCACGACATAGGCTTCAACTAAGTTCGGGTCAAGCGACAACGCGGTGTTAAACTCGACCAATGCTTTGTCGCGCCAGAGATGCCAATAGAGCGTATAGCCTTTCTCAAAATGCGCCTGCGCGTCGGTCAGGGTCGCCGTTGGCCCCGGCGTGAACGTGGGCGAATCAGTCGGGGTGGCCGTGGCGCGCTCGGTTGGAGTCGGGCGGTCGGTTGGGGTCGCAGTGGCAGTTGATGTGGCGAATAAAAACGCGGTAGGCCGAGCGGGCTGCGAAGCCTGGATGGCCGGGGCGGTGGGGACGGTGGGGGCCGCCAAACGTTGGCGCAACAACGGGAATGCGATCACGCCGCCGATGATGATGACCGCAATAACGGCGACGCCAGCTAAAACGAGATAGAGATCAAAACGTTGAGCGGGTTGCGGCTTTGACGCGGTCTGCGGGTTGGCCGCTGGCACTGCGTCGCCTCGAAAAATATCTAGGGTTGATTCTGAGACGGGCAGAGCCACGAGTTGCTGGCGCGCCCATGCCAACGCCTTTTCGTCGGAACTGAGCCGGAGGATCGTGTTGAGGCATTCGCGGCGCTTTTCGGGATCATCGACCGCTAAGGACAACAACGCGAATGCCTCTGTGTCTGCCGGGTTATGCCTGAGCATCTGCTCAAGAATTTGAACAGCTTGTTGTTTTTGCCCAGCCTTGATGAGGGCGTATGCCTCACGCAAACCCTGTGACTTTTCCATCGACCTTTTCTCCCCTGAGAGCCAATGCGTTTTAGTTGACATTGAAGCGCATTGCGGCAAGATTCTTATTTGATCATATGATTAGTATACTATGACATAGCCATCTTGCCCGCCGCCATCCTCTTGACTATTTTCCGACCTGCCCGACAATCGTCTGCGCGAGATCGGGCCGGTTGGTCGTGATCCCCTCGACGCCCAGCCAGATCAGCAGCCGCATCAGGGCCGGGCTGTCCACCGTCCACACCAGAACGTGCCGCCCTTGCCCGCGCATCCGGCGGACAAAAGTCGGGTCGAGCAGAACGCGCCGCCAGTCCACATCCACCTGTTTGAACGCCGCGCCAGCGGGCATCCGAGTCCACCAGTCGGCGATAGGCACGCCGGGCACATCGGGCGCGGCGGCGTGAAACGTCGCCAGCCACGCATGGTCAAACGAGCCGACCACGACCTGCTGGCGCGTCCCTGTTCGTTCCAACGCTTCCACAATCTGCGTCTCAATACCCGGATAGCGCGCCGGGTCTTTGACCTCGACTGCCAGCGTCACAGCCTTGCCCGCGATGAACTTCAAAACGCTATCTAGTATAGGGACTTGATCCTCAGCCAAGACTCGCTCCCCTCTCCCTGTGGGAGAGGGGCCGGGGGTGAGGTCCGCCCCTAGCGCCCGCCGCTGCGTGATTTCCGCCGAGGTCATCTCGTCCACTTTTCCCCCCTGCCCCGTCACGCGGCTGAGGTCGCGGTCGTGGATGACCACCAGAACGCCATCGGCGGCCCGCCGAATATCAATCTCGATATGGCTCGCCCCCGTCTCGACGCCAGCCCGGATCGCCGCCAGCGTGTTTTCGGGGGCCAGCTTCGCCCCCCCGCGATGCGCGATGGTGAACGGGCGCACAGATCGGCGCGGTCGTGTCAGCGCATGGAGCAGCGCGAAGGCGAAGATAATAATCAGCGGGAGATAGGGGAGCATGGTTGTCCTATAACGCCAGCGACAGTGTGCTGAACCGGAAGCCGATATAACGCCGAACATTTTACCGAACCTGCGCATGAATCCGAAAACGAAACCTGCTAACTTGTGACATCCCCGCCTCTGGACCACTCCCCTTATCTGCCGTCCTGCGCTCTTGACTCCGTATCACAATGTGATACAGTACCACTATGATAGTGATCCGACGCCTGATCTGGAATGATTGGAATATCGACCATATCGCGCGCCACAAGGTCACGCCGGACGAGGTTGAGGAAGTTTGTCACGGCGACACCATCCAATGGGAAACCTATGCGGGTCGCCTGATGATTATTGGCATGACCATAGCGGATCGGTGTCTGGCAGTCGTTCTCGCGCCGAGAGGCAAAGGCCTTTATTTCCCGGTGACGGCCCGGCCAGCAGATCACAAAGAGAAACGCCTGTACAAAGAGAGGCAGCGGAAGGATAACAGCAATGACTGACCAAAAAAAGAAGAGCCGGATTCCAGAATTCAAGAGTATTGAAGAAGAAGCCGAATTCTGGGACACGCACAGCCTGGCGGATTATGAAGATGAGTTCAAGCCCGTCAGAGTCAAATTCGCGTCGAGTCTTTCCGAACCCGTAAGTTTCAGGCTCGACGCCGAGACATTAGACCGGCTGCGCTCTATCGCGCGCGATATGGGGATCGGCCCGACCACATTGGTTCGAATGTGGGTATTGGAGCGGCTCAAGACATTTGAGCAGCGCTGATGTTAGCAAACCATCGTTTGCCCCAATGACAGGCTATCCTGCCCTGTCTCGCTCCTCTCTGTTCGCCGCCCTGCCCGCCGATCTGCGCGCCTTGCTTGAAGCAAGCGCCGAGAGAGCGCGTTATCTATCTGGCGACGCGCTGTTCTATCAGGGTGACCCTGCCGCGCGGTTAGGGCTACTTATCGAAGGCCATGTCGGGTTAACGGCTTTTGGGCGGCCTCATGGATTCGCCTCGCCCGGCGATATTTTGGACGCCGCCGCCGTGTTCGGCGGATTGCCGCACACCGTCACCGCGCAGGCCCAGACCGATTGCCTTGTTTGGTGGTGGCCTGCCGCCGATTTTGAAGCCGATCCTGCCCTGCGCGCCGCCGCCCGCGCGTGGATGGGCCGCGCCCTGCAAACCGCCGAGACCCGGCTGGCGGAACTCGACGCCCCGCTCCACCTGTCATCTCCCGGCGCGGTGGTCACGCCCGGCCCGTTTCGCTTTGACGGCGCGACTCTGCTGCTGGCTTTCTGCGAAGCCGACCCCGACCCCCTCATCGCCGCGCTGCCGCCGGATGTGTCGCTGCTGCGTCTGCCGGGTTCAACGCGCGCCCCCCTGCTTGTCGGGCTGGCGGATTTCCCCGCCGCCTACCCGGAAGCTGACCCTGCGGCGCGATTTGCCTACACCGAAACTGCCTTTTTCATTCCCGTGCGCTTGGGCGCGACCCCCGGCGTTTTTATCCCATGGATTTACCCCTCGGCGTGGGAGCCAATCCTGATCGGGCGCGAGGTGTACGGTTTCCCAAAACAGCCCGGCCAAACCGCCCTGACGATGGAATCGGCCAGCCTGCGCCTTGACGGGTCGGAAAGCCTGCGCCTGAATTGGGAGTCGCAATCGCCATCCAGTGAGGCCGCGTTGGTGGGCGCGTTGATGGCGTGGCTGGGGATGGAACGCACGCTGTCCGGGATCGCCTTCCTCGCCGGCGACGCGCTGCGGGCGGCGGCGGGCTTGCCAGCCCATCGGCGCGTGGACGTGTTCAACCGCAAGCGTGTCCCCGCCGCAGGCCCAGGGGTCGAATCGGCGGGCGGGGCGTTGGGCTGGGCCGTCGATCAATTGACGCAGGCCGTGTTTGGCGTCCTGCGCTGGGAGCAAATCTACCGCTTGGAAAACGCCCGTTTGGAGATCGGCGGCGAGCCGCTGGCCGGGCTGAACGTGTCGCTGCGCGAGGCGTACCGCACGCGGCTCGACATGCGTCTCAGCGCGGGAAAGGTTGCGCGCGATTATTTGACGCCCGGCTAATATCGTCGGCAGCGTTGGCTAACCATCGAAACACCGCGAGAGCCCATCCGTTTGCGCCCAGCATGGCACAAGACGATAATGGCATCATAATTTCTAACCCGGTCTGTCTCGCCACGCGCTCAGGCGCGTCGCGGACAACCCATGCTCAGTTGCGGGAGAGACGCATGGAAGACTTTCGCATTCCCTATGACGTTCGTGACGCTTTGCTATGTCTGACGTTTCTGGCAGCGATGGGGGTGACGGTGTTCGTTGCGATGAGCCGCCACAAGATGGCGTGGCTGGCGGTGGCGGGCCTGGCCCTGATGGCGGTCGATCCGCTGATTGAATTGATCCTGTTCCGTGTTCTGAGCGCTGTCACCATGCCGGTTGACTCGAACTGGATCTATTCGTGCGTCAGCTCTCTGGCCAGCGTGATCGGCATTGCCCTGATCGTTGCCGCGTTGTTCTTGGCGACCCGGCCCCAGTCCGCCCCAACCGCGCCGCCCATGTGATCCTGACGCGCCTCTGCCGATCCGGCTACGTCCCCAGATTCCAGCTTTCGACCGTTTTGACAAAATCCATGTCGGTCATGTCCAACCGGATCGGCGTGATCGAGATACAGCCATGCTGCCGTAAAGCTGATGATTGGCAGGCGGACGGTAAGGCGCGAATACGGGGCGACCTCCCCAAAGAGAGGGCCAGCCAAAGGTCGCCCTTACGGGACGCCCAGTTCTTGCCGCCACTCGTCGATGGACTGCGACTGCCAGATCTGACCATCGATAGCGATGGTGATCCCTGCCATCTGGTCGATTGGCTCATAGGTTGATAGGGCGATCCGGGCGACATCATCAATCAGGCGAGCACAGGCATCGGCAGTGGGCGCGGAACAGTCGTCCGAAGATATGTCGATGGTAAGCCTCACCTCGTACGCCCCTTCGGGGCGGTTCGTGCCGAGGTGGTATGCCTCGCTGGACTGGATACGGCGGTCCGCCTTCAGTGCGGCGAGCAGCGGCTTGAGATCGTCCGCGCCGCCGTAATCTACCCGATCCGGGGGCGGGACGAGGGACATCACCGCTTTACCAACCGACTGCACAAGCGCCTGCCTGCCCGAAATGCCCGAACCCATGGTCAGGCGAATGGCTAGGATGCCTAGCCCCACGAACAGCGTGATGATGGCTGTCAGCCGGTAGTTCGGCGGGGCGTGCCCGCTTTTTTCGGTGCTGCCAGGCTGTAAGGTACCGTTCGGGGATTGGGGTGGATCATTAGGGCTGAAATTGTCGCTCATGATAGCTGGCCTCCCTGATTCTGTTTTGACGAAATCCATATCAGTCAAATCTAACCGAATTGGCTGTTATGGTCAAATGAAATTGTCAATCTAGACGGATTGGCGTTCCCTCACCCCTAACGCCTCTCCCAAAGGGAGAGGCGTATCAAGGGCGGGCGAGCCAATCACGCCCCCAGATTCCAACTCTCGACCGTCTTGACAAAATCCATGTCGGTCATGTCCAACCGGATCGGCGTGATCGAGATGTAGCCCTGCGCGACGGCCCACACGTCCGTGCCGACCTCTTCAAAATGCCCGGACGGTCGCTCGCCGCCGATCCAGTAATACGGCTGGCCGAGCGGGTCGATGCGCTCGACCAGTTCGTCCAGATAGATGCGATGCCCCTGCCGGGTCACCTTCACCCCCTTGATCTCGCCATACGGCACGTTGACATTCAGCAGCGTCAACGGCGGCAGTCCGCGCTGCTGCACCAGCGGCGCGATTTTGGCGGCGAAGGCCGCCGCCGCCTCGAAGGCCGGGTCGGTGTGCGAATCGAGCGAGACGGCGATAGCCGGGATGCCCGCGATGGCGGCTTCCATCGCCGCCGTGACCGTGCCGGAATACGTGATGTCCTGCGCCAGATTCGCCCCCTGATTGACCCCCGACACCACAATATCGACTTTGTCCTTGACATAGCCGAGCAGCGCGAGGGCGATGGCGTCGGCGGGCGAGCCGGAGCACGCGAAACCGGTCGTCCCATCCATCAGCGTGGCAGGCTTGATCCGCATCGGGTCGTGCAGCGTCTTGCGATGCCCCGCCGCCGATTGGTTTTGCGCGGGGGCCATCACCGTCACCCGCGCCCCGTCGATCTTGCGCAGGGCGGTGGACAGCGCGGCGATGCCGGGCGCGTGGATGCCGTCGTCATTCGTGACCAGAATGTGCATGAAAGACTCCTGTGATAAGCAATCAGCAATGAGCAGCTAACATTCCAAACAAACATGACTTACGCGCAGTTTTTGTATTTTTTCGTGTCTTTCGTGGCCTTCGTGGACAATGCTTGAGCCTGTTTGCGTAAGCCGCGCACATAAACATCAGGGCGGTCGCTCGCCTTGCCCGCCAAGGCAACCCTAACGCGCCAACCGAGTCTAGCGATTATCCTCGCCGACTTCAATCACCCGGCCCTCCGCCGCCCGCAGCAGCCGATCCCGGATCGCCAGCCCCAGCCCCGTTGGCTTTTCCCCGACGCGGGCGAGGATGACATCCACCCCGCGCCGATCCAGATCGCGCAGCCCGGCGAACAGCCGCCGCGCCGCCTGTTCCACGTCGGCGGCTGGCCCCAGCGAAAACGACTGCGCGGCCACGCCCTCGAAGGCGCTCGCGTCCTCGTCATAGATCAGCAGCCCGACGCTTTCCCCCGCCGCGACTCGCTCCCCGGCCATCTGCCGCATCCGCGCCAGCGTGGGCCGTGTCGGCCCGGCGAACAGCAGCAGCCGCGCGCGCGGCGAGTAGTGCTTGGCCAGCATCCCCGGCGACGCCAGCCCCTCCCCCGCCGAGTCCGCTGGCAGGAATCGTTGATCAAGCGCCAGCGCCGGCAAAACCTGTCGCAGCGTTTCCCATGCCACGCCGCCCGGCCTCAGCAGTCGTGGCGGCGTCTCGGTCAGGTCGATCACCGTTGATTCCACCCCGATCGTCGTCGGGCCGCCGTCAAGGATCAGGTCGATGCGCCCATCCAAATCTTCCAGAACGTGTTGCGCGGTCGTCGGGCTGGGGCGCGAGAACAGGTTGGCGCTCGGCGCGGCGATAGGGACGCCCGCCGCTTCGATCAGCGCCCGCGCCACCGCGTGATCCGGCATGCGGACAGCGACGGTCGGGCGATTCGCTGAGACATTGGCGGGCACGTCCGGGTGGCGGCGCAGGGCCAGCGTCAGCGGGCCGGGCCAGAAGGCCGCCGCCAGCGCGTCAACTTCGCCGGGAAGATCGATAGCGACTTTGGCTAACTGCCCCATCGACTCGATGTGGACGATCAGCGGGTCGGAGGCGGGGCGGCCTTTGGCTTCAAAAATCCGCGCGACGGCGGCGGCGTCCAGCGCGTTGGCCCCCAGCCCGTAGACCGTCTCGGTGGGGAACGCCACCAGCCCGCCCGCGCGGATAACGTCGGCGGCGTCGCGGACCGCGTCGGGGGACGGTTTGGCAGGATCGACAGAGATAACGCGGGTATTGATGTGTGTCATAGAGGAGACAATCGGCAAGAAACTATGAATCAGTGTCGTTTGGCAGGAGAATCTTTTCCAATTCGACGATCAATGGGGGAATATCCTCGATAACCACTTCCCAGACAGTGGTGAGGTTGACATTGCCATAATCGTGGATCACCCGATTTCGCATTCCAATGATGTTCTTCCACTCAATCTGTGTCAATTTGGCCCGTGTTCTCTGCGACACTTTGCTTGCGGCTTCACCAATGATCTCAATCGCCCGCACCACACCAAAGGACAACAAATCGTCAGTGTCAAGAGTCGCTCGTGTTTTGCCGCGCATGAAGTTCTGCGCTTTACGGGCAACATCCAGCATATCGCGCAGGCGCACCTCATCCCGTTCGTTCATAAATCACCTGCGCGGCGGTTGCCACTTTATGTCGAATATGGCGGCTGAGATCGCCAACTGTTTTTAGATCAACCGGGCGGCCCATCACGCTGCCCAGTTCCTCCTCAATCGTGACAATCTTCCAACCGATGATCGCCTCCGGCTCGAACTCCACCAGCACGTCCACATCGCTGTCCGGGCCGAAGTCGTCGCGCAATACCGAGCCAAACAGCGCCAGCCTGCGGATATGATTCCGTTGGCAAAACGCCACGATCTCATCATGCGGGAGTGTTATCTGCGCTTGCATAGCACGATTATACTAAATTTCGCCAAATCACAGATTCACTCGCTCATCCCCTTTGCTGCTTGCACTCCTGTTAAGGAGTTGCGCCCCGCGCTTTTTGCGGGGTCACCTGTCCCCATGCCCCATGCGCTTTGCTCCACGCTCCTCGCTCTGGATACAATCCCTCCCATGCCTGAACTTGACTCCCTGCACACCCCCGTCCTCCTCGCCGATGTGATCGCGGGCCTCGCTCCCCACCCCGGCGACCTGTTCATTGATGGCACATTGGGGTTGGGCGGCCACGCCGAAGCCCTCCTCGAAGCCAGCGCGCCCGATGGCCGCCTGCTGGGTTTTGACCGCGACGGCGACGCGCTGGCCCGCGCCCAATCGCGGCTGGCCCGCTTCGGGGATCGGCTGGTCACGGCCCACGCTTCCTATGCCGAGATGGGCCGCGTCGCTCCCTCGCTCGGCTTTGCCGCCGTCGATGGCGTCCTGCTTGATCTCGGCCTGTCCTCCTTGCAACTGGACGATCCTGCGCGCGGCTTCGCTTTCCGCTTTGACGCCCCGCTCGACATGCGCTTCGACCCCCGTTCCGGCCCTACCGCCGCCGATCTGGTCAACGGGCTGCCCGAAGACGAACTGGCCGACCTGATTTTCCAGCACGGCGAGGAGCGCCACTCGCGGCGCGTGGCCCGCGCCATCGTCAGCGCCCGGCCTGTGACGAACACCACCCGGCTTGCCGGGATCGTCGCCTCGGCCATTCCCGGCGGTCGCCGCGAGAAGATCCACCCGGCCACCCGCACGTTTCAAGCCCTCCGTATCGCGGTCAATGATGAACTCGGCGCGTTGGAGCGCGCCCTGCCGCAGGCCCTCGACTTGCTCAAACCCGGCGGGCGGCTAGCGGTGATCAGCTTCCACTCGCTCGAAGATCGCATCGTCAAGCAGTGGATGAAGCGCGAAGCCACCGATTGCCTGTGCCCGCCAGAGCAGTTGGTGTGCGTATGCGGGCACGTCGCCGCGTTGTGGCTCGTGACCCGCAAACCCATCGAAGCCGCGCCGGACGAATCCGAGCAAAACCCGCGCGCCCGCAGCGCCAAGTTACGAATCGCCGAAAAAGTGTAAAATAGGGAAAATGTGAAGGAGGCCAACTATGACAATTACGGTTAAAGCTGTTTATGAGAACGGCGTGTTCAAGCCGCTGGAGGCTGTGGATATTCAGGAACACGAGATTCTTGATCTCTCCTTTAGCCCGCTACCTAAGAAGAAACGGAAGATCGTTAAATTGGGAGGCGCGCTAAAACCCTATCTCACTGGCCCTATGCCATCCTACGAAGCGTTGGAGGCGTTCATCCAAGAGGAGCATCAACGCTCGTTAGACCGTCTTCTCCGGCAGATGGATGGCGACTTCGAGGAGCGCGACGACGACGATGCAGGATGAACTGCCCCGTTTTGTCAGTGACGCTCACCCTTTGCTCTGGCATCTTGCTCTGGATTCTCGATTGAGCGACCGTGCCCGAGCAATCTTTGAAGAAATGGATCGAGGCGAGGCTGCTCTGTTTATTCCTGCGGTTGTTCTCGCCGAGATGGCTATGGTTGTTGAGAAAAAGCGAGTCCCTGTGACAACAGCAAATTTATCCAAAGTTATCCAGCAGTGGATTGACGCCGATAACGTCTTTATGACCGATCTGACTTCGGGCCTTGTCAGGCAGGCCATGCTCCTGACAACCATCCCTGATATTTTTGACCGTCTCATTGTTGCCGAAGCTCAGGCCCTCCATTTGCCCGTCATTACCATTGATCGAGCCATCACCCAATCCCAACTCGTCGAGGTTATCTGGTGACAATGAAACAAATTCAACTCGTTCTCGCTGTGTTTGTCCTGTCGGCGCTGGCTTGCAACGCCCCCGGCCTAAAAGGCGCCGATCCCGCCTCGACCAATGCTGGCGCAGGCGCGTCCGGCGACGCCACGCCGACCCAGAAGCCTATCACACCGGTCGGCGATTTGATTGTCTATACCTGCTTTGTCGATGGCTCGGACGAGGTCTGCCTGATGAACGCCGACGGCTCGGAGCAGCGCCAGTTGACCCGCGACGTGGCGACCGATTTTTATGCCGGGTTGTCGCCCGACGGCCAGAAGATTGTCTTCTCCACCCGCCGCGACGGGCAGTTCGAGATTTACACGATGGACTTGCAAGGCGAAAACCTGACGCGGCTAACCGAGAAAAAAGGCGACAATTACGCCCCATCCTTCTCGCCGGATGGCAGCCAGATTGTGTATATCTCGAATGTCACGGGCGATCAGAACGTGTGGGTGATGAACGCCGATGGCTCCAACCCCACCCAGCTCACGGATCGCCGATCCGAAGAATACGACCCCACCTGGTCGCCCGACGGGAAGCGTATCGCTTTCGCGTCCAGCTACACCGGCACAAACGAGCTTTATGTGATTAACGTGGATGGCACGAATCTGGTTCAAGTCACCGCCGACTCCGGGATGCGCGAGGGCGGGCGCAGCGACTGGTCGCCTGACGGCCAGTGGCTGGCGATCTACGCGGGCGTTCAGGGCGACAAGAACATCTTCCTGATCCCGGCCTCGTGCGCGGATAACGGGCCGTGCGGCCCGGCCAAGTACACGCAGGTGACATCCGGCGGCAACGCCAAAGCGCCGTCGTTTTCGCCCGACAGCCAGCGGATCGCCTTCGCCGGCGGCCCGACCAAGAACAATGACATCTTCATTATTAACGTCGATGGCACAGGCTTGCTTCAACTCACCAGCGGCTTGCTCTCTGAGTGGCAGCCGCGCTGGGGGCGATGATTTTGCCAGTCCGTAGGGGCAGGATTCAATCCTGCCCCTACAAACGACAGTCATTTGTTGGTAGACTCTGAATTATGAACGCTTTGAACCGTCGTCCCGCATGGTTGAATCAAGCCCTTCGACAGGCCCCCTGGCGCACGCAGGCGCAGGCCACCTCGCTGCTGATGGCGCTGGTGATCGTCGTGGCGGTCATCGGGACGCTGTATCTGGCGCAGGCCAGCCGCACCGCCGCCGCAGGCCGCCGCCTGCAAGATTTGGAAGACCAGCGCCAGACGCTCGAACAGCAAAACGCCCAGCTTCGCGCCGAGATCGCCTCCCTGCGCTCCGTGCCGCGCCTGATCGCGCAGGCCGAAGCGGTCGGCTATCGTCCCGCCACCACGCAGGATTTGGAGTATATGCCGATGCCCGGCCCGGCTCCGTCGGTGTCCGCCACCGCGACGCCGTTCCCCACTGCCGCCGAACTCGCCCCCGCCTACGAAGAAACGCTGGCGGACTGGCTGACCCGGCGCATGGCGGTTATCACCGGGCAGATCGGCGGCGTGTTCAATGCCACCTTTGGCCCGGAAAGCCCGTAGCGCATGGCATATGGCTTATGGCAGATCGTATATTCGGTTGGGCTTGCATGGTGGGCGGATTTGCCCGGTTGAGTGGCATCATTGCGGGCGGCGCGAGGCAGAGACTCACGGAGACGCCCATGGGATTCAGTCCGCTAATTACGCGAATTACGCGAATTGAAAACCCAATTTCCGGCGGCGTAGGGGCGGGTTTCAATCCGCCCTTACGTTTGTCCTTGCGGGGCTGGGCGCGGTGGCGCACATACCACCCAGCAGACCTCGCAGGTAGCCCCTTTCCTCCCACTAAAGCGGGGAGGGGCGTAGCCGGAAGCCTTGATGCCTAAAAAATACTTCCTTTTCGCCTGTCTGTTTCTACCCGGCGACGACATAGTCCCCGGGTTCCACAGACCAGCGGCAGCGGCGGCTGGCTTCCGCGTCTGAGGCGAAGGCCGCAACGACATAGTTCCGGCCCTTGTGCCGCATCGCACGCGGGAAGACAGACGACACTGCGAAAAGATAAGAAAACAAGCCGTCAGCGGTCCCCCTTGCAGGGGTTCAGCAGTCAGCCAAAAGCTAAAGCTAACGGCGGACACGGCATTGCCGTGTCCCTACGTCTGTGGGCGTGGACTGCTCATGGAAGCCTGAGCGCCCCCTTCCAGGGGTTCCGAAGGCCCGCGCCTCCGGGGGCAGGTGGGGTTGCCACAGCCCGTCCGTGCGGATGCTCACAAACACAAGAAAAGTGAGAAGGCAGAAGTCAGAATGCAGAAGTGAAAGGCAACTGCAACTGCAAAAAGACATCTCCGCAGAACTTATGTTCGTATATTTTATATGTAATTTGGGATTTGTCAAGGGGTATTTGTAGTACGTTTGGTCTATAGTTAATATCGTGACTTACGCAGGGATTTCACGTTTTGGGGCGGGGTGTGGTAAACATGAGGGCATATAAAGGTAGTGGGTGGCAGACGAGAGGGCGTGATATATCACGCCCCTACGAGTAGATGGGTGGCAGACAAAAGGGGCGTGATATATCACGCCCCTACGAGAATGATGGGTGGCAGACAACGGGGAGAGAGAGCATGGAGATCAGCGTTCAGGCGGGGCACAGGGCGATACGGAAGTATCACGAGCAGATTGCCGATTACGGGAAGTGGCAGACAAAAGGGGCGTGATATATCACGCCCCTACGAGCAGATGGGTGGCAGACCAGGGCGACCCGGGGGAGAGAGCATGGAGATCAGCGTTCAGGCGGGGCACAGGGCGATACGGAAGTATCACGAGCAGATTGCCGATTACGGGAAGCAATCCGAGAAGGAAGGCGCGACCAGCCCGGCGTTTATGCAACTGTTGTACGACACGGCCAAAGTCCGAGGGTGGACTCCGGCGGGGCAAGACCCGATGAAAGTGGGCGGCAAGCTGATCAAGCCGGACGCCACCCTGCGCGACGAGTGGAAGCTGCCGCACGGCTACTGGGAAGCGAAGGACACGCAGGACAACCTCGACACCGAAATCCGCAAGAAGTTCGCGGCGGGATACCCGCAGAACAACATCATCTTTGAGGATACCCGCCAGGGTATTCTCATCCAGAACGGCGAGGAAGCGTACCGGGCCGAACTGGGCGACGCCGAGCAACTGGCGCGGCTGCTGACCTATTTCTACCGCTACAGCGCGCCGAATTTTGAGCATTTCGAGCAGGCCATCGGCGAGTTTCAGGGGGCGCTGCCGGAACTGGCGCGGGGGCTGAACGAGCGCATCAAACAGGCGCACAAACACAACAAAGCCTTTCAAGCGGCCTTCGCCGATTTCTTCACCTTGTGCCAGACTTCGCTGAACCCGAACATCAGCCGCGACGCGGTGGACGAGATGCTGATCCAACACCTGCTGACCGAACGGCTGATCCGGCGGGTGTTCAACATGGACGATTTCGCCCGGCGCAACGTGATCGCGGCGGAGATTGAAAAGGTGATCGGGGCGCTGACGGGCCAGCACTTCAGCCGGGCCGAATTTCTGGGCGCGCTGGATCGGTTTTACGAGGCCATCGAAGCGGCGGCGGGCGACGTGCAGGACTTTAGCGAAAAGCAGAAGTTTTTGAACACGGTCTACGAACGGTTCTTTCAGGGCTATTCGGTCAAGCTGGCCGACACGCACGGGATTGTATACACGCCGGTCGAGATCGTCGAGTTTATGGTGGCGAGCGTCGAGGAGGTCTTGCGCGAGGAGTTTGGCGTGGGGCTGGGCGACCCCGGCGTGAACTTCCTTGACCCGGCGACGGGGACGGGCAATTTCATCGTCCACCTGATGCAGCGCATCCCCAAGAAGGATTTGGCGCGGGTATACCGTGAGCAGATGTTCGCCAACGAGGTGATGCTGCTGCCGTATTACATCGCCGCGCTGAACATCGAGCATGAGTACAACGAACTGACCGGGAAGTATGCGGCGTTTGAGGGGCTGTGCTTTGTGGACACGCTGGAACTGGCTGAAGGCGCACAGATGCGCATGTCATTTATGACAGCGGCCAACACCGAGCGGGTGGAGCGCCAGAAGCAAGCGCCGATCACGGTGATTATCGGCAATCCGCCCTACAACATGGGGCAAGTAAATGAAAATGACAATAATAAAAATCGAGCCTATGAGATAATTGATGAGCGTGTAGCCAGAACTTATGTTAGGGACTCCCAAGCTCAGTTAAAGAATAAGCTATATGATCCGTACATCAAGTTCTTTAGGTGGGCGACAGATCGCCTTCAAGGCAAAGATGGGATCGTTTGCTTCGTCAGCAACAATAGTTTCGTTGATCAAATTGCCTTCGATGGGATGCGACAGCATTTCTTAAAAGATTTTACGAATATTTACCACGTAGACCTTCATGGCAATGTGCGGCGGAATCCGAAGTTAAGTGGAACAACACATAATGTTTTTGGGATCCAAGTTGGTGTAGGAATCACTATAGCCATTCGATCAGCCCGGCACAAGACTCATCGCGTTTTTTTCAACCGTGTACCGGAATTCTGGCACAAGGAAGAAAAACTGGCGTGGCTGGATGGAAAAATTGGGGGCGAACGCCGTTCGCCCCTACAGAATGTGAAATGGCAACGTCTAACACCTGATGACCGGCACACTTGGCTCGTACCTGAACATGCAGATACATTTGCTGGCTTCCTGCCACTATCTGGTAAAGACAAGGTTGTGTTCAGATTGAATTCGCTTGGAATTGTAACAAGCCGAGACGAATGGGTTTATGATTTCTTGGCTTCAAGTGTTGAAGCCAAAATGACACGCCATATCCAGAATTACAATTATGAAGTTTTCAGACTCTCACAAGAGATCAAACCGCCACCCAGCGTTGATGATTTTGTAAACAATGATCCAGCGTTTATCAAATGGACAGATAGGCTCAAAGCAGCACTGGACGCGGGCCAAACAACCAAATACGATCCCGCAGAGATTCGATTGGCACTCTACCGCCCATTTGTACGAAGATTCGTTTACTTTGACAATCTTCTTAATCAGCGTCGGTATCAGCAGCATCGAATATTTCCTACTGTTGAAAGCGAGTCGGAAAATCGATTAGTCTGCCTTTCTAATGTTGGCAACCCAAAGGAATTTCATTGTCTTCTAACTAATCTCATACCCGATTATCATTTGACAGGAGACTCCCAATGCTTCCCGTTTTACGTCTACGGCGAAGACGGCACGAACCGCCGCGAGAACATCACCGATTGGGCGCTCAAGCAGTTTCAGGCGCGCTACAAATCCAAGAAGATCGACAAGTGGGACATCTTCTATTATGTGTACGGCCTGCTGCACCATCCGGGGTATCGGGCCAAGTACGCCGACAACCTGAAACGGGAACTGCCACGCATCCCGTTTGCGCCGGATTTCAAGGCGTTCAGCGCGGCGGGGCGGCAACTCGCCGAGTGGCATCTGGGGTATGAGCAGGTCGAGGCGTGGCCTTTGGAGTGGATCGAGAGCGCGGATCAGCCGTTGAGTTACAGGGTGGAGAAGATGCGGCTGAAAGACACCTCACCCCCGGCCCCTCTCCGTATTCACGGAGAGGGGAGACAGGCACAGCCCTATCGGGTGGCGGGGGCGGTGAAGGTGAACGACAGCCTGACGCTGGCGGGAATCCCCGCCGAAGCGTTCGAGTACCGGCTGGGGAATCGGTCGGCGCTGGAATGGGTGATCGATCAGTACCGGGTCAAGACGGACGAGAGAAGCGGGATCACGTCTGATCCGAACAATGAGGATGATCCCGAATATATTGTCAGGTTGGTGGGGCAGGTAGTGAGGGTCAGCGTGGAGACGGCGCGGATTGTCAGGGGGCTGCCGGGGGATTTTGGGGGGTAAGACCTCACCCCGCGAGCTTGTTTTGTAGACGAGTCGAGTTCGACCCCCTCTCCGAAAATTCGGAGAGGGGGAAGCAGCCTTGTTGTCTGGCAAATAGGGTCGCGGGGGTGAGGTCGGCGGGGCGCGTTTTGCGGCATGGGAGCAATCGCCGTGCAAGGTCTGCGCTCTCGCGCACAATACTGTATAATGGAGGGCATCCATTGGGGAATATAGACTCACCCATGTTGCGCCGCCGTTCCTCCCCTAGACGTTGAATCCGCATCTTCACCGCCCGGAGGCAGCACCGTGACCGTATTAGTGCTTGACGCGGGAAACAGCATCATCAAAGGCAAAACGCCCGGACGCGACGGCGAGATCGCTTTTGCCCACGCCATCCGCAAGCTGACCGAGACGCAGTACGGGGAAATCATAGCCCGTTCGCGCGGGAACCCGCCGCTGGGCTTTTTCAAGCTCAACGGACAGCCGTTCGTGGTCGGCGACGAAGCCGAGCGCTTTGGCGAAGTCACCCGGCGCAGCGGCGCGGCCCGCTACACCGCCGATTATTACAGCGTGTTTCTGGCCGCCACGCTGATCCGCATGTTCACCGAAGGCATGACCGTCGAGCTGTTCGCCAGCCACCCTCCCGGCGATATCGCCTACCGCGAAGACCTGATGCGGGCCGCGCTCGGCGAGCATGTCATCGACTTTGGCGAGCGCAGCTACCGCTTCAAAGTGGCCTACGCCAACACCTTTGACGAGCCGGTCGGCGGGCTGATGAACGTGATGCTCAACGACGACGGCAAGAGCTACGCCCGCTCGGAGATCAACGAAGGCCGTTCGCTGGTGATCGATGTCGGCGGCCACACCACCGACTGGCTGGCGGTCAACCCCGGCGGCGAAGTCGATTACAGCCTCGCCGCCAGCACGCCCATCGGCATCCAGATCGCGCTCAAAGAGTTCGAGCGCAGCTTCCGGGCCAACAACCGCGAGATCACCCGCGACGTGGCCTCGCTGCCGCCCGACCGGGTGCGCGACGCCCTGCGCACGGGCAAGTTTATCGGCGGCGGCAAGTCCTACCCGTGCGAAGAAGAATCGCGCGAGGCGACCAGCGTGCTGCTCAACCGCATCGCCGACACTTTCCAGAACGTGGCGGGCGGCCCGCTGCCGTGGGACAACATCATCCTGACCGGCGGCGGCAGCGCCATCCTGTATGATCGGCTGGTCCCTGTCCTGAAACATCAGCGTATTTTGCTGGCCGACGAGCCTATCTCGATCCATATGGCGAACGTGCGCGGCGGGTTGAAGCTGTATCGGCTTTACGAGATGCTTAATTTGTTGTAAGCGTAGTTAGATTCAGTCCGCTAATTACGCGAATTTCGCTAATTATTGTCTGCTAGATAGGGTAGTTGGCGCTGGGGCGGGCAGGTCACGATAGAATAAGGGCGAGTCTGAGAGCGTGTTGAAAAACCCCACCCAGCGACCAAAATTGCCCAACAAGTTGGGTTGCCCTCCCCTTGCAAGGGGAGGGATAACTGAGCGTAGCGAGGTTTGGGTGGGGTTATGCGCCGCAATCCGATCTTTTTCAACACGCTCTCAGACCCGCCCCTACACATAGCGCTATTGATATGAAGCATGACATTGTGATCCAGCTTGACGATCAGGACGCGCAGGCCAGCCGCGCGCTGGCGGCCCTCGCCCACTGGCAGGCGCAGGGCTACGACGAAACGCTGATCGTCACCCGCGCCCTGACCACGCTGGGCGATGGCCGATCCGCGCCGGACCAGACCAGCGCGCTGGTCGCCAGCGTCAAGGACATCCTGCGCCAGATGCGCGACCTGCTCACCGAGATGCGTTCGCTGGGGATGGTCGCCCCTGCCTCCCCCGACGAGCAGCGGGCGGCGAAGGCCCTCGACGAAGACACCTCGCCGCAGGAAACCGTTCAGCTATCGCAGGACTTTATGACGGCAGTCAAGAAAGCCGCCCGCCCCGGCCTGAGGCTGGATGGCTAACCCGGCGCTGGGTCAGGTCGCTCGCTGGCGGCGGCCTTCCGCCGTTGGCCCAGCCAACCCACTAATCCATGCGCTAAGTGCGCGATCAGCGTCGCCGCCACGAAAGCCAGCCCGGTGAACAACGCAACCGGTATCTTGGCCTGCGCTTGAAGACGCGACTGCAAGAGCGATAACAACACGACGATGACCGCGCCCAGCAGCCCGCCAAACCCATTGGCGACTCCCATCGCCAGCGGCGTGCCGCCGATCAAGGCCGCCAACAGCGCCTGCGTTCCCAGCGACAGCCCCACAGCCGGGTCGGCGAAGCCCAACCGCGCCAGCGTCAGGGCCCCGGCCAGCGCGGCCATCATGCCTGACACGGCAAACGGCAGCCCCACCCACAGCGCGCGCCGCAGGATCGGCTCAGGCGGATCGCCCGGAGCAGGACGGCGGCCAAACGGCGTCAGGTTGACCAGCACAATCACGCTCACGGTGAGCAGGAGCGCCAGCGCCCCGCCCAATATCCACACCGCCACCCCGACCTGATCGCGGTCGCCCCGCAGCGGGCCAGATTCGCCGCGCAACGCGATGGCGATACCCTGAATCAGGGCCGCCGACGCCACCGTGACCAGCGCCCCGTTCAGCCGGGCCACGCCGACCAACAGCCCGTGCGCCACGCCAATCGCCAGCCCCAACGGGAGGCTCGCCAGCAAAGCCAGAGCAATCGGCGTCCCTGCCCCGATAAGCAGGGCCGCCACCATCGCGCTCAGGCTGGCTACCGCGCCTATCGAAAGATCGATCTCGCCGGAAGCCATCAGCAGGATCAGCATGGGCACGATCATCGCGATTGTCACCGCATGGCTTGCGGCGAATCCCAGCAGTTGGCCGCCTCCCCGGCTAAAGCTGCTTAATTGGATGATGACCAGAATGACGAGGGAGAGCAGCGCCAACACATTCCACACGCTGTTAGCGATGAATTTCCAGCGCCGGTTGTGACGATAAGGCAGTGGTTCTTGATACGGGGCTTGCATGATCGCTTCGGACGGATTTTCAGCGCTCATCGATTTGCTCCTTGTGCGCGGCGGCCCTGCCGCCAGATCAACTCCCCTCAACCACCAGTGTAAATCAGAACGCGCCGCCTGTGAAGACGACCCGGTCAGAGATAGCCAGTGGTGGCGGTCAAGACTCAGGCGATAAGCCCGATCAGCAGTGCCAACGTGACGCCAGACGTGAAGGCCAGTTGCAGGGCTGCCGCGACCGCGAATCGCCACCACGCTTGCGATCCGCTGACCAGTTGCTTCTGATCAACGACAATGGTCTTGGCTGATTTGTCGCCGAGCCGCTGATTCAAGGGCGCTTTCATGCTGGAATAAGCCGGAAGCGCGAAAAATATGCCGTCAATGTACCGGAACAGCGCGCGCACAATGGCGGCGCGGGCGTCGCAGGGCGACCCGTCTTCCTTGACGACGCGCATCCCCAAGATCAGCTTCCCCGGCGTCGCGCCATAGAGCCACTCAAACAAAAAGTAATAGGCAATTGACAGGGGAATGCCGTAGATAACGTTCTCTATCAAGGTCGCTTCTCGGACGTGAGGCGTTATTTGGAGTATCGCTAGCGCGACACCGATCATAAGGCCGACCACGAGGGACACCACGAACGTTGTCACATTAAGAATCACGACATCAATAATGTAGCAAACGGCGCGCGCGCCAAATGTCTTCCCGATGAACTGGAGTGGTTCGGACTGCGAGATTGCGACAGGAGTGTCCATGGTTTGCCCCCTATGGAAAACGCACGTTCAACGCGATGGATGGCGGCGGTGAGGGCAGTTGTGCATTTGAGGATTAAGCTATACAACAGTGAATAGCATCGCACACTTTGCTGTCGTTGACAAGCGGTTGACGCCATCAACGAAGAAACTTATATGCTTGAATCAATTTCCGTGTCCGACATCATCCCCGCCACGCCGCAGACCATCTACGACGCCTATCTGGATTCGGCGGGCCACACGGCGTTGACCGGCAGCCCGGCGAAAGTCGAGGCGAAGGTTGGCGGCAAGTTCAGCGCGTGGGATGGCTACATCTGGGGCACGACGCTGGAAATGCAGCCGCATCGCCGGATTGTTCAGGCGTGGCGCACGTCGGAATTTCCGCCAGACGCCGCCGATTCGCGGCTGGAAATGCTGCTGGAATCAGCCCCCGGCGGAACGAAAGTCACCTTCAACCACAGCGATATTCCGGCAGGGCAGGGGGAAGATTACCGGCAGGGGTGGATCGAGTTCTATTTTGAGCCGATGAAGGCGCATTTCGGGGCAGCGTAGGGGCAGACCTGTGTTTCTGCCTTATCAATATCAACCTGGGGGAGATCAATACGATGGCCGTCAATCCGTTGAACAAGAAATTGCTGATCAAGGCAGGCCACACCGTTGGCATTTTTAACCCGCCCGCCGGGCACGAGAAGTTCGTCGAGCCGCTGCCCGACGGCGCGACTCTCGGCAGCGGGGCCGGCCCGTTCGACTGCGTGGCAGTCTTTGTGGGCAGCAAAGCCGAGGTTGACTTTCTGGCTCCGGCAGCGCTGAAGGCGACCAAACCCGGCGGCGTGTTATGGATGTGCTACCCCAAAGGGACGTCGGGCGTCAAGACCGACATCAACCGCGACAAAGGCTGGGACAAACTGACCAGCGCGGGCTGGGAAACGGTGGCGCAAGTCTCAATCGACGAAAAATGGACAGGCTCGCGCTTCCGTCCCTCCAGCGAAGTGAAATCGGCGAAGAAGAAATAGCCCGCGCCAACGCGCAGTCCTAGATCGGATTGCTGGCGCGTCGCCCGCGATTCGGATAGCATTAGCCGTATGCGTTATCCATCTCGTTTCGCGTTGGTAGCGGCGGCTGTTCTGGTCGCCCTGCTGGTCACCGTCGCCTTTTCCGTTCAGCCCTCGCCGGCTGGCGGCGTCGGCAGGCCGCGCCATCTGGGCTACGGCATCAGCGTGGGGCCGCATCTGGCCGTTTCGCCGTCTCTGCTGCCCGGCATGGGCTTCGACTGGGTGATGGTCTACGACACCGCCCAGCTCCAAAAATTCCCCGGCGTCCGCGTCCTGTACCGATCCGATGTTCGCGGCTACCCTTCCAACATCGCCAGTTGGGAAAAAGATTTGCATAATCTCGCCCGCCAGCTTCGCGCTCAGGGCGTGTCGGCGGTGGCGATTGGCAACGAGCCTAACCTTAGCGCCGAGTGGGGCAACACCTACCCGGACCCGGCCCATTACGCCGACGCGCTGTGCCGGGCTTACCGCGTGTTCAAGGAAGAAGCCCCGGAGATCGTGATCGTCTCGGCGGGGCTGGCCCCCACTGTCACCAGCAACCGTTCGATGGACGATTTCGGCTTCGCGCAGAAGATGCTGGACGCCGGAGCCAAAGACTGCTTTGACGCCTTTGGCTATCACCCCTACGGATTTAACTCCGAGCCTGAAGCCGCCCCCAGCAAGCGCGAGCTTAATTTCCGGCGCGCGGAATTGATGCACAAGTTATTGATGGATAACGGCATCCGCGACCGCCAGATGTGGATCACCGAGTTTGGCTGGGTGCGCAACCCCGCCGAAGACGGGCTGAACTGCGCCAACGAGATGGGCTTCCGCGATTTCCAGTGGATGATCGTCTCGCGCAACACACAGGCCGATTACACCGTGCGGGCCTTCCAGTTCGCCGAGACCAACTGGCCGTGGGTCGGGCCGATGTTCGCGTGGAACTTGAACTGGCATCAGTACGACGCGGATTACGAAGCCCGGTGCAGCAACCTGCGCTTCTTCAGCTTCCTCGATTCAAACGGCGCGCCGCTGCCCGTGTTCAACGCCTTCAAAGCCATGCCCAAGCGCCCGGCTACCTATACGCCGGTGGTCGGCGCGGAAATCGAGAACATGACGCGGGTGGTCGAAGCGGGCTGCGCGGGCGTGATCGACATGGGCAGCTTCACGGTGGTCAACGCGGGCTATCCCGGCTCGCTCAACGTGGTGGTCGAGCCGGCCAACGGGCCGGGCCTGCCGCTGGTGGCGACCAGCGTTCAGGCGGTCAGCAGCGGCGACAAAGTGGACGTGCTGGTGGACACGCGCAAAATCCAGCCGGGCCTGTACCTGATCCCGATTAACCTGCGCAGCGTCGGCGAGAAGCGCATCACCTCGACGGTGGTGCGCGGCTGGCTGCTGCTCAACCCGCCGGAGACGCCGGAATGCGTGGCGCGGTTTAACAATGGCGAATAGCGGATGGTTGATAGCTGATTGGAGAGTGAGAGCATGGGCCAATTAGTAGTGAATCCAGACATCGCCCGGCGGATCGAAGAGATCGCGCGACGAGAGAACAAAACAGTGGATGAGGCGCTGGCGGCGCTGTTAGATCAGTATCGGCCCGCCACGCCGCCCGACCTGCCCGACTCTGAGGAATTGGCGCGGCGCGCGTGGCGCAAGCTGTATGACAAGGCTCGCCGGATGTGGCGCGAAGCGGGCGACGAAACGCGGGCAGCCCTCACCGACGAGCAGATGCAGGACGACTTCTGGGGGTTTGACGTGGATGGGATTCCCCGTTTGAATGATGATCCGGGGACGGATGTGATCCCGGATGGCTCATTGTATAAGCTTGGGGAGGCGCTAGCAAGCGCTGGGTTCGCATCGGGCAAAACCGACACAGCATCACGAAGCCGCGAAATATTGCGGCAAGAGTATGCGGATTATTTGACACAGCGCGTCAGCGATCAGGATCAAAAGCGTGAATGAACTGCTGATAGACAGTGGTTTCCTGTACGCGTTATTTGATCGAACAGACAAGCATCATCAAGCTGCGATTTCGGTTCGGATCAGCGAAAAGGGAATGAGTGTCGTTCCAGACGTTGTATTGGTAGAAGCCGCATTTCTTGTCCGGCGAAATGGCGGCTCGTCCGCGACAGCGTCATTTCTTGAGACTCTTGAGCGATGGGACTTTCGCCTTGAAGCAATCAATATGGCCGATCTCAAGAGATCACGCCAGATCATGCAAACCTACGCCGACGCACGGCTCGATTTTGTGGATTGTTGCCTGATGGCTCTTGCTGAACGGCTGAACATCCAAACTATCTGCACGGTTGACCCGCGCGATTTCTTGATCTTTCGTCCGACCCATTGCGAGGCGCTGGAGACGCTGCCTTAGTCTCGCGCTATACTCAACAATCAATGATTCGCGCCAATCATTGGGAATGATTATGAAACAAACTGTCTTGTTTCTCTGCCCGCACAATTCGGCCAAAGGCGTAATCGCGGCGGCCTATTTTCAGCGCATCGCCGATGCGCGCGGCCTGCCCTATTCTGCTGATTCGGCGGGGACTGAGCCGGACGCCGCTATGAACCCGACCGTCGTGGCGCTGCTCCAACAAGAAGGCTTTGACGTTTCGGGCTATGTTCCCCGCCTGCTGACCGCCCGCGATTTTAATGAAGCGAGCGTGGTAATCACGATGGGCTGCGATGTGGACAGTCAGGTTTCGGCGGGCGTCCACGTCGAGCATTGGGACGACGTGCCGCCATTCAGCGTGGACGCCCCCGTCTCGGCGCGCAAAATCCGCGAGAAAGTTGAAGCGCTGGCGGCTGAGTTGGGGAAGCAAACCGGGCTTGTATAAATCATCTGACAGACCCGCCACTTCGTTAAAAGGCAGGTTGGTCTCGCGCGTCTACACCCAAAATTGTCTTAATCTATCTCGTTCCTGCTAACGACTGAAATTGACCTCCGATTGAGTTGATGATAGAGTTCCGACATGAAAAATCTCCCCATTCCTAGATTAGATCAAAACCCGCAGTTGTACGACTATCTAATGAAACACTGCCGCTTATCGCGTGGCGAAATATGGGTAGACCCTAAAGGCAAGCATAAGATTGGGTGCTTGGACGCGACTGACGAGAACGACATCAAATCTTTGATGGGCGAATCTAAAGCCGCCTTAGCCATTCAAGACCCACCGTATAATCTGGTGGCTTTTGAGCAGAGACAGCTTGATGAGTATATTCGATGGTGTAAGCAATGGATTTCGACATCGGACTTTGCGCTTTCTGATGATGCAGCTTTGTATATCTGGTTAGGGGCAGACCAAAAATCAGATTTTCAACCCCTGCCCGATTTTATGATTGCTATGCGGGACACTGGTTATAAATCCCGAAGCTTTATCACCATGCGTAACCAGCGTGGCTATGGAACACAAAAGAACTGGATGGCAGTTAGACAAGAGCTACTATATTACACAAAAGGAAAAGCCGTTTTTGATGTAGATGCCGAATATACCGACATCCCAAAGATTCTGCGAGGGTATTACAAGCCAGTCAATGGCAAAGTAACCGAAAATTTGGAGCGGAGCAAGTCAGAAAATATCCGAGCAGGTAATGTGTGGGTAGATATTCAGCAAGTGTTTTACCGTATGGAGGAGAATGTCAATGGGTGCTACGCTCAGAAACCGCTAAAAAGTTGTGAGCGAATCATTAGGGCCAGTTCATCAAAGGGCAATCTCGTTATTGATTTCTTTTGCCATTCTGGTTCGACACTAATTGCATCCGAAATGCTGGGGCGGAATTGCTATACGATAGACATCGACCCTGTTTACTGTGAAATCGCCATTAGACGCTTAGAAAGATTGAGGCGAACTGGTAAAGTAGGTTGGCAGAATGGTAATCCATTTGAGCAAGAAATAGCAGCCGACCCGCTAGTTCAATCCTTGTTGGGACAAGAACAAGAAGAATCGGATAGCATTCAATACTCTTTCTTGTTGGAGTGACTATTGTGGAAAAACTCAAGGCGCAACTCGACGAACTGTTGAATCGCCTGGACAATGCCCAAGAAATACGATCCAAACTTGAGGAACTGGTATCGGTTTATCCCTTTAGCGATTATGAATACATCATTTCGCATTTATTGGCTGCTGCCAAACTCTCGCTTGATGAATACTATCAACTCCGAGACGACTATTTGGATCGGAATCTATATCTGAATTTGTTTGAGATTAGCGCTCCGAGAGGGTTTGGTGAAGTGTGGGCGCAAGGGCATCTAAAAGAACTTGCGCCTGCCCTACAACGACCAAGTAGAGAGACTGACCCAGATTATTCAGGGCAGTACGATTTCTTTTTACCGCCCATTATCCGAATCGAAGTCAAGGCTTCTCGTGCCGTTGAGTTTCGGACGGATGCGCCGCTCTATATAAAAGCATTGTCGTCGGACTCGCAGAAGCAATTTGATATGAACTTTCAGCAAGTCAAACCCGTTTGCTGTGATGTGTTTGTGTGGTTGGCGGTATGGCGGGACGTTATTCGCCATTGGGTGATACCTTCCCACGAAGTAGAACATAACCCTTTTTACTCGGTGGGACAGCATAGAGGCAATGTAGGAGAAGGTCAATTACATCTTAACCGAGACAACTTGCATAGCTTCGATAAATATCTGGCAGATTCTGACAAGATTGAATCAGCAATCGGATCGGCATTCGAGAAAGAAAAGCGTTTAAGACGCAAGAAGTAAATCTCAATCCCACCGTCTCGCGCCTAACAATGGGAGGTGCCCGCCTCGGCGCGCAAAATCCGCGAGAAGGTCGAAGCGCTCGCCCGACAGCTTTCTTAAACAACTCGCTATAATTATATTCGTCTTTCGCCTTTGACCTTTTGCCTTTCGCCTTTTTGCTGATTGCTGACCGCTGAAAGCTGATTGCTTATCTCTATGACCCGCAAAGACGACCCCACCCCCCACAATGGACTCGGCGCGCAAGACCCGCTGGCTGATAGCGGTCGCGGCGGCAAGCCGCTGCCCATCGACGATAGCCCCACCGGGGCGATGGCCCGGCTGGGCGCGGCCTTCTCGTCGCTGGGGCGGCCCGATCAGGCGGCCAGCTTTTACGAGCGCGCCCTCGACGGCTACCGCCAGAACAACGATCAGGGCGGCGAGGCCGAGACGCTCTCCCAGCTTGCCACCGCCTACTGGAAACAGCAGGATCAGGAACGGGCTATCGCCTCGTTCCAGCAAGCGGTCAGCCTGTACCGCATGCTGGGCAACCGCAGCGGCGAAGCCACCGCCCTCAACTGCATCGGGCTGGCTCTCGATCAGCGCGGCGATCTGGATTCGGCGCTGGGCTATTACGAGCAGGCTCTCGCTATCCTGTGGGACGCCGGCGATCAGCCCGGCGAGGCCGCCACGCTGGACGTGATCGGCATGGCCCAGCGCCGGATGGGTCGCCTGCCCGAAGCCCTGCGTTCGCACCTCAACGCCCTCGATATCCGGTTGAAGCTGGCCGATCAGGCGGGCGAAGCCTCGACCCGGCACGGGCTGGCGCTGGTCTTCGAAGAGATGGGCCAGCGCGACAAGGCCGCCGTGTATTACGAGTGGGCGCTGCGGCTGCGGCAGGAAGTCCACGACCTGCCCGGCGAGGCGGTCACCGCCTATAATCTGGCGCGGCTGTATCAGGCGATGGGCCACTGGGAGCAGGCCGAAAAACTGCTCACCCGCGCCGTCGAGATCGAGGAGCGAACGAAGCATCCCGACGAGGCCAAAGACCGGCTGGAACTGATCGAATTGCGCGAGAAATTGAAGATCAAGGCGGCGAGCGCGGAGGAGACCATCCGCGCGCCGAGGATTGATCGATAGCGGGATGCGCCGTTCGCGGCCCACGCCCAATTTGCCAGTGTTGGGAGGGGGAGACTATAATGGCTCAAGTTGCTTCAATGGGACGCGAACCCAGCGTCACCGTTCAATGAGGAGAAAAAGATGAAACGGCTGCCTGGCAAGATCATAGTTGTGGCGCTGGCGCTGGCCCTGGCTGGAACTTTAGCGGCGTCGCCCGTGCTGGCGGCGGACGCCACCGCCAACTCGGTTTCGCTCGCCACCATACCGGGGTGCACAGGCGTCATAGATATTAACTGGAATATCACTGTCCCGGATGGCGCGCATACCTATGAGTTGATTGCTTTGAACCCGCGCACCGGCACGTCGACCGGGTCGGGCATTATTACGTTCGGAGCTGGCGGAACTTGGGGCCTTGTAACTACCACCAGCGCCCCTGCCGGGTCGATGGTCGGCGATGTGTACGTGCTGACCGTCAACGTCTATCACCCGGTTACCCTCGATGACACGCTGTCTATCACTGTCGATTGCGCGACGGGCGCAGTCATTGTCGTCATTGTCCCCGTCACCGGCGGCGCGTGTCTGGTTGACGATGGCCGTATCAACCCGGAGAGCTGCGCTGGCCCGGTGGCCCTGTACTGCGACGACACCGGGTTGGAAGTGTGGAACATCGACCCGGAGACCGGCGAAGGCTCGCTGGCCTTCACCATCGACGGCAATTTCCCAATGCCCGTTTCTAACACCCTGCTCAAGAAAGTCGGCGACGTTGAGTTGTGGCATTTGACCAGCGGTGAGTTTCAGGTCAACGCCGATCAGGGCGAGGGCAAGATTTACGCCTTTGTCTTCAACGGCTGCCCGTATGATGGCGCTGGCTACAACGCCAATATCGACCCCAACGAGTAAGGGCAGTGATCAGTGATTAGTGAGCAGTGATTAGTGAGCAGTGATCAGTAAAAGCTAAAAGCTAAGAGCTAAAAGACAAGACCCCCTCTGTGGCATCGCCGAGAGGGGGTTTATGTGGCGAGGCTGGCGAATCCAGGCATGATGTCCCGCGCTTGTTTTGCCATCGTTCGGGATTCGGTATAGAATCGCCAAAGTCGTTTCGACGAGACAGGCAATAGACGTTATCCGAAATAGTAAACATTTTAGATTTTAGAATACAGATTTTAGATTGAACGGCTTTTTCGTCCACAGAGAGCGCAGAGATCACAGAAAAATATGAGAAACAGATAACTGATGTGAACCATTTGGCCTTCAATGACATCCCTTTTGGCTATTTCGGATAACGTCTAATAACCAGGCAGGCTCACACAGGAGAAAAAGCATGAAAGCGTTACTTGGCAAGTTAGGGGTGGCGGCGCTGGCGCTGACCATGTTTGGCGCTATCGCCGTGGCGCCCGCGCGCGCGGCGGATGCGTCAATTATTTCTGTAGCGGTGGCAATCCCAGGCTGCACGACTTCTCTCGACGTAAATTGGGCCATCGTCGTCCCGGACGCCTTCCACACCTACGAGTTGATCATCTATAACCCACGCACCGGCACTTCGAGCGGGTCAGGCATTTTTACATATGGCTTTCCTGGCCCCATCAATATCGGTAACGCCTACGGCGTCCCAGCCGGGTCAATGGTTGGCGATATTTTCGTCATTACAGCCAACATCTATCACCCGGTTACCCTCGACGATACTATGTCCATCACCGTCGACTGCGCGACCGGCCTTCCACCAGTGGCCCCGGTGGCCGCTGAACCGTGCCTGATTGACGATGGGCGCATTAACCCCGAAACGTGCGCGGGGCCGGTGGCCTTGTACTGCACCGACGACGGGTTGGAAGTCTGGGACATCGACGCCGACGGCGTAGGCTCGCTGGCCTTCACTTTTAGCGGCGATTTTGACACGCCCGCCGTCAATACCCTGCTGATGAGCGCCGGCGACATCCAACTGTGGGCGCTCGATAGCGGCGAGTTTCAGGTCAACGCCGATCAGGGCGAGGGCAAGATTTACGCCTTTGTCTTCAACGGCTGCCCGTATGATGGCGCTGGCTACAACGCCAATATCGACCCCAACGAATAATAGCTATCAGCACAGGCTATAGGCCATAAGCAAAAATAATCCCCTCCCCGGCGACGCCGGGGAGGGGATTATTTTTGCTGCCGGGATGTCAGGATCAAAGCGGCGAGCGCGGAAGAAACTATCCACGCGCCAAGGATTGATCGGTAGCGGATAGTTTCTCGATCAGGGTTTGGGCAGAAGGTCGGCGGGTGTTTTGCGGCCCAGTGGCGTTGAATCAAGATCGCTGTCAAAACTGACGAGCGTTAGCCGATACTTCTCAGCGGCAACATATTGGTATGCGTCATCGAAGTCAAGACGATAGCGCGCGCAGACCTCGACTACGGCTGGCAGGTCTGTCTGCGAAAGGCTCACAACATTGATGCCATCGGAATCGAAGGCGTCAGCCAGAAACTTTTTGAGCAGTTCAAACCGATGATGCCGACCTAGAATCACGCATATCGAGTGGAGGCCAAAATCGGTGATATAGATTTGCTCTGAGCGCAAGCTATCTAACAGGCGAACAACCAGCGCGGACTTCTCTTGATTGAGCAATCTTTCGAGCCAGATGTTTGTGTCGAGCAGATACATAGCTAATCGTGATTGCGCCACTCTAGAGATTTCTTTTGAAGCTCCAGAGAAGTGTATTGATCGCGAAGATCCTCCAGGCCGCCTCCCCAATCCTGCCGAAGTTTTCTGCCGCGCTGTGAGCGCCGCGCCAAAAGTTTCGCTATGAAACCTTTGACCTCATCTTCCAATTCAGGCGGAAGTTCGCGGATCATTTGTTCAAGCGACTGTGACTGTTGAGCCATTTTTTCGCTACCTCATGCTCCTGATCATACTCGATTTTGACGACTGCGCGAGAAATTGAAGATCAAGGCGGCGAGCGCGGAGGAGACTATTCGCGCGCCGAGGATTGATCGGTAGCGGTTAATGCTGCCCTTAGTCCGTGCCCATTTTGACACTGTTAGGGATTGGGGATACAATTGGTCATATTCCTTCCACGCGATAGGAAATCAGCGTTGCGCCTTTACACAAGAGAAAAACGATGAGAGCATTACTTGGCAAGATATTGGTTGTGGCGCTTGCGCTGGCTATCGCCGGAACGATGGCTGTGGCCCCGGCAGCCGCCGCGCCGACCGGCAGTGTGACCATAGATAGCGTTTGGGCGTGGAACTGCGCTGGCGGACAAAACGGTGTTTTCGCTTCGGTCACGTCCTCCACCGGCAGTTTCTACGGTTATGCGGAAGCAAAAAATCTGCGCACAGGTGATACGGCGTTTTTTAATTGGGGACCCATTCCTACCCCGTATCTCAACCAAGCTTTTAACACAGTTCCCCTGCCGGCTGGTCAGGCCGGAGATGTCATACAGTTTACCATTTTTACCTTCTTCGACGCTGGCCTGACCCAACCGTTGGGCACGGCCAGTATCGCCTTTAACTGCTCGACGGGCGCAATCGTCATTTTACCGAGCCTGTGCGCTGATGGGCGCCTCAACGATGACGCCTGCGCTGGCCCGGCGGCGCTCTACTGCACCGACAATGGCTTGGAAGTGTGGGACATCGACGCCGACGGCGTTGGCACACTGGCCTTCACCTTTAGCGGCAGTTTTGAAACGCCCACTACCAATTCGCTGCTCATGCAAGCTGGCGATGTTCAACTGTGGCAGTTGGACACCGGCGAGTTTCAGGTCAACGCCGACGCGGGCGAGGGCAAGACTTACGCCTTCATCTTCAACGGCTGCCCGTATGATGGCGCGGGTTACAACGCCAATATCGACCCCAACGAATAATAGCTATCAGCACAGGCTATAGGCCATAAGCAAAAATAATCCCCTCCCCGGCGTCGCCGGGGAGGGGATTATTTTTGCTGCCGGGATGTCAGGATCAAAGCGGCCAGTGCGGAAGAAACCATCCGCGCGCCGAAAATTGACCGGTGACAGACAGGGCGCGGCCCTCGCGTTGCGCCATTCTTGACGTTTGGGGTTATAATGACTCAAGATATCCTCGCCAAATGCGCAATAAGGGCATTCTATAATTCTCAAAGGAAAAATGTGATGAGATCAATTTTAGGAAAGTTAGCAATTGCGACGTTGGCCCTGACCATGTTCGGAGCGATCACAGTAGCGCCCGCGCGCGCGGCGGATGCGTCAATCAGCTTTGTTGGGGTGTTAGCCCCGGGTTGCACGAGTTCTATCCAGGTTGGCTGGAGTATCACCGTCCCGGATGTCGCTCACACGTACGAGGTGATCGTCTATAACCCCCGCACTGGCACGTCGAGTGGGACGGGCATTTTTACAGTTGGCATATCTGGAAACCTCGGGTTCAATTCCGCTTTAAGTGTCCCAGCCGGGTCGATGGCTGGTGATATCTACATTATTACAGCCAACATCTATCACCCGGTTACCCTCGCCCTCGACGACACTATGTCCATCACCGTCGACTGCGCGACCGGGCTTCCTCCACTTCCTCCAGTCGCCGTTGGCGTGTGTCTGATTGACGATGGCCGTATCAACGCGGAGAGCTGCGCGGGCCCGGTGGCCCTGTACTGCGATGACACAGGGCTGGAAGTGTGGAATATCGACCCGGACACCGGCGAAGGCTCGCTGGCCTTCACTATCGACGGCAATTTCCCAATGCCCGTTTCCAACGCCCTGCTCAAGAAAGTCGGCGACGTTGAGTTGTGGCATCTGACCAGCGGCGAGTTTCAGGTCAACGCCGATCAGGGCGAGGGCAAGACCTACGCCTTTGTCTTCAACGGTTGCCCGTATGATGGGGCTGGCTACAACGCCAACATCGACCCCAACGAGTAGAACGGCAGCAATGAGCAATGAGTAACGAGTACAAGCCATCAGCCATAGGCTGTAAGCTATAGACCAAAAGAACCCCCTCTCTGGCGACAGTCGGGAGGGGGTTTTTGCTGCCCCGTGAATTCCAGAGCTACCCCCTGCGCCCGTTTCCGTGTATCATAACGACTCGTCGCTTTTTGCCTTTGACTTGTCCCTTTTCACTTTCCACTTGTCACTTGTCACTGTTTTCCTATGGTTCAACGAATCCTCTACCTCGTCCGGCACGGACAATACGACAGCGCCTCCTTGCAGCATGACAAGCGCGCCGGCGGGTTGACGAAGCTTGGCAAGCAGCAGGCCGCCCGCGCGGCGACGCAGCTAGCCAAGCTGCCCATCTCGATCATCCATCACAGCGATCTGAGGCGCGCTGTTGAAACCGCCGGGATCATCCACGCCAAACTGCCCGATATCCCGCTACAGGCGTCACGGCTGCTGCGCGAGTGCATCCCCTACCCCCCGCTGACCATCCCGGAGTGGATGTCGCTCATCCCGCAGTCCGACATGGAAGCGGGGGCCAAGCAGGCTATTCAGGCGATCCACCATTTCTGCAAGCCAACCCGCGGCGCCGACAAACACGAACTGCTCGTCTGTCACGGCAATATCATCCGCTTTTTCGTGGCCTGCGCTATCGGCGCGCCGCTGGAAGCGTGGGTCAATATGGACATCACCCACTGCGGCGTCACCGAGATCAGGGTCGATCCCAGCGGCGGCCTGCGCCTGATTGCCCACAACGACGTGGGCCACCTGCCGCTGAACATGCGCACGTTTGGGTAGAACGCGCAGGACAGCCGCCCTGCTCCGGGCGCGAGGATCTCAATACGGGCGCCCGGACATACCGAGTTCCTATTGCCAACGCTAAAGAATGCCATTACACTGTAGTTCGTTGCTGAGATTCGCTGTTCTCGCTGGCGCTCCGCCCTGCGAGAGCCTGTGTCCGCGCTGGAATATGCCAGCTAGCCTGAGTGCGCGCGCAGCATCGCCGCCTTCGCCCTTCCCCGCGCCGCGCAATAATTCAATCAGCGCTTTTCTCGTGTCATTTTTATTTTGTGATTGACGCATGAGGAATTATATGAACAACACACTGCTTGCCTTCCGAACGATAGTAGGGCGCGCTGGCAGGGCCTTGATTGCCCTGCTGATCATGGCGACGCTGGCTTCCGTCAGCGCGCCCGCCCGCGCCGCGGGGACTGCCGCCCCGCCCAACCCCGGCCAGGGCGTTCGTGAGACCACCCACGCCGAAACCGGCTACCTGACCTTTCTGGGCGCCAGCCCGCAGAACCCTGTGGCCGTGCCCGGGGCCAGCGGCCCCGGCATTTTGCCCGCCGACCGCGCCAAAGCGATCATGCGCGCCTACGGCCCGCAGTTCGGCGTCAGCAACCCCGACGCCGACCTGTCACTGACCCGCACGACTTCCGCCAACGGGCGCGCTAACTTGCGCTTCCAGCAGACCTACAAAAACGTGCCGGTCATGGGCGGCGATTTTGCCCTGCAAATGACCGACGACGGCGGCCTGATCGCCCTCAGCGGCGAAGCCTCGCCGGGTTTGACTCTGTCGGCCACCCCGACCATCACGTCCGATCAGGCGTCCGTCGCCGCGCTGACGGTCACCGCGCAGACCTATAACGTGGGCGCTGATCAGCTTGTCGCGTCCGCGCCCGCCCTGTGGATCTTCGATGAGCGCCTGCTGACCCCCAGCGACCGCCCGGCGGAACTGGTCTGGCGGCTGACAGTCACCGGCAAGAACTTCGAGCCGATTGTCGAGGAAGTTCTGGTCAACGCCAGCACGGGCGAGATCGTCCTGCATTTCAGCAAGATTGACAGCTACGCCAGCCGTGTCAACGCCGCCCCGTCAGGCGCGCCCGCGTCCGCCGCCCGCCCGCCTGAGTCGCGGGAAGAAGCGCTCGGCGCGCCTATCTTGAGAGTCTTCACGGCCAACAATACCACAACCCTGCCGGGCACACTCCTCTGCAATCAGGGCCAGATAACCTCGATCAATGACTGCACTGACGGCAGTGACCCCGACGCTGATACCGCTGGCTATTACGCCCGCCAGACCTACGACTTCTTCGCCTCGCGCTTCAACCGCGACAGCATCGACAACGCGGGCATGACCCTCAAGTCAGTTGTTCACTACGGCAACAACTACGGCAACGCCTTCTGGAATGGCACGTACATGGTTTATGGCGATTTCTACGGTTTCGCCAACGCCGATGACGTGATCGCGCACGAACTGACGCACGGCGTCACCGAGCACGAATCCAATTTGATTTATGCATATGAGTCGGGCGCTATTAACGAGTCGTATTCGGATGTGTTTGGCGAATTTGTCGACCAGACCGACGGCGCAGGCGATGACTCGTCCGGCGTCAAATGGCTCATGGGCGAAGACGTGACCGGGCTGGGCGCGCTCCGCGATATGCAAGACCCCACCACTTTTGGCCACCCCGACCGGATGGGCAGCGCCAATTATTGGAAGCCCTATTCCGACCCATCAACGTGCGGTAACGACTGCGGCGGCGTTCACACCAACAGCGGCGTCAACAACAAGGCCGCCTACCTGATGACTGATGGCGATACCTTCAACGGCTACACTGTCACCGGGCTGGGCATCACCAAGGCAGCCGCCATTTACTATGAGGCTCAGGCCCACCTGCTCACTTCCGGCTCGGACTACGGCGCGCTCTCCAACGCGCTCTATCAGGCCTGCCTCAACAAGGTCGGCGATTCGGAAGGCATCGTTATCGGCGACTGTCAGGAAGTCAGCGACGCCACCGCCGCCACCGAAATGACCCCGCCCGCCAACGACGCCTTCGCCAACGCGACGGTGATCAGCAGCATGCCGTATTCCACCACCCAATCCACCCGCGCGGCATCGACCGCCTCAAACGACCCGCTCATGGCCTGTTATGGGCAGCGGCATTACCATTCAGTCTGGTATCGCTGGGTCGCGCCTTCAAACGGAACTTTGAGCATTGACACCATCGGCAGCAGCTATGACACCGTGCTGGCGGTCTGGAAGGGCAATCTGGGCGCGCTGACTTCGGTCGCCTGCGATGACGACTCTGGCGGCAGTACCACCTCGTCGCTCCCCAGCGTTACTGTCACCGCCGGGACATCCTACAGCATCGAGATCGCGGGCTGGCATGGCAACAACTGGGGCACGCTCAATCTCAATGCCAGCTTTGTGGCCGCTCCCCCGCCAGTTCTGCTTGTCAACGGCGATATGGAGATCGACGCCAACATCGACCTGATTCCTGACAACTGGAAGAAGTCGAGCGCGATCAACACAGCGACCGATAAGCAGGACTGCGCCACCTTCCATCCGGGGGTCGGGTCGTGCTCGGTTGCCATGAAGGGCAACGGCAACACTAAGAAGCTGACCCAGTCGAAGACGATCACGCTGCTGAAGAACACGCCATTCACCTTCGGCGTGTGGGTCAAGACTGACAACGTGCCGGGTTCGGGGCCATTTGCGCAGGTCAAGCTGGTCTACACCGACGGCACGACCAAAGTCGTCAAGCTGACGATCCCGGCAGGAACCGCCGAGTGGTTGCAGTACACCGCCAGCTTCTCGGCTGCCAAGAAGGTCAAGAGCTTGACCGTGACGCTGCTGTACAACAAAAGCAGCGGCTTCATCTGGTTTGACGACGTCAGCCTGACCACGCCGTAGGCCCCGGTCTGTCTCAACAATGCGGAGGGCGGCGCTCCCCATGGGGTGTCGCCCTCTGGCTTTTCACGCTGCGGGGCTCATTTTATCAAGACATGCTGATGCGTGTTTGCGCCTCGCTGGCAATTCTTGTACCATAATAGGATTAGGGCTTGCAGACTGTTCACGCGACACGAACTTTCTCCGGCATGGTAATAAACTTTTCTTCATTAGAGGAACTTGATCATGACTGTCGTAAAGCTCCATATCACCTTTATTCGGAACGGGCTGCGGGGGGTCGCCGTCGCGCTGCTGGCCTTCGCGCTGCTGACCATGGCCGCGCCCGTAAGGGCGGCGTCTATCATCTCGGTCACCAACGCCACTGGCGAAAATGATACGGATAGTGATGGCTGTTCGCTGACCGAAGCAATTATCAACGCCAACAATGATGACCAATCCGGCTCAACAGACTGCGCGACAGGCACAGCAGGGGCAGACACGATCTCCTTGGGTGTCAACGTGACCTTTGACGCCGCCGCGGGCGCGTTTACTGGCGACACAGGCGGCGCGACTGCCGCGCCCTCGATCACTTCAGACATCACGATCTTAAACGGCGTGGGCAACACCATCGCCCGTAATATCAACATGGGAGCTTTCCGGCTGTTCCATGTCCACCCGATAGGCGCGCTGACGCTGACTAGCGTGACCGTGACAGATGGGCAGATCAGCGCCCCGAACGGCGGCGCCGGCAGCAACGGCACGACCGGCGGGTTCGGCATCACCGGTTTTAACGCGCGCGGCGGGGCGATCTTTAACGAGGGCACGCTGACGCTGAGTAACGCCATCGTCCAAAACAGCGCCGCGTACGCCGGCTACGGCGGCGCAGGCGGGAACGGCAGCGCAGGCGCAGGCGGGATGGGCGGGATGGGCGGCGAGGCCAAAGG
>Ga0210377_10000368_pt1 | contig 42739 bp, 42 predicted proteins | sample PLM4_65_b1redo_FD_155480 | JGI IMG/M metagenome (GOLD analysis project Ga0210377, IMG submission 155480) | Groundwater sediment microbial communities from an aquifer in East River, Colorado, USA - PLM4_65_b1 redo | ecosystem: Environmental > Terrestrial > Soil > Riparian zone | place: USA: East...
CTTCCGGCGGATCAAGCGTTGCAAACGGTACCGGCGGCAATTCGGCCTCAACCGGCGGCAACTCCGGCACCACGCCAACCGGAACTGGCGGCGGCACCGTTGTCACAACCACCGCAACCGGTGGCACGACCACGACAACATGCGTGCCCAAGACATGCGCCGACGTTGCTCCGGCTTGGAATGCCACGAGCACTCTCTCGAAGCCGACCGCGTGCGGAACGACCACCGATGGCTGCGGAGGAATCTTGTCATGCGGCGATTGCCCAAACGGAACAGCAAATACTGGCTGCGGCCAAGCTCCTGGGATTACAACCATTGATTGGAGCGCGGTTGGCCTCGTTCCAGTCCCCAATGTCTGCGGGTCTCGTTGCGTCAAGAATGCTGGCGGTGCTTCCACCAGCGATTGTGCGACTGGAAAAGAGGCCTGGCTGTGCCCATCATCACTACCACCAATTGGGCTGAATGGATGCACCACGCTCTTCACAAACGCATGGTGCTGTAACGCAGCTTAGTACATGTAGGTAATCCAAGGCTGCCCGATTCTCATCGTCTGAGTACCAGAGCTAGTTGGGCCTATCCATCTGCCATAAGCTGGCGATCCCGCTCCAACATAACCCTGCTTCATCTTCACTACCATCTCCTTGATGAGTGGCGCTTCTGGCCTGTATCCGTAAATCAACGCATCGGACTGATAGACCAATGTGACGCTACCAAAGCCAGTGACCCAATCAGGATTGGAGGTGAATGGGTTCTTGGAATCAACCATGTTGCCGTTCAACTCCAGAGAAATCTGCGGGAAGGTAGTAGGTAGAGCTGTTGCTTGGTAAACATCCCAATCACAGCTGAAGTAAAGAGTTACTGATAGGGATAGCAAGTACGCACGATCCGGAAGTACTGAGGATAGCGGAATGATCAGTCCTACGGTTCCGTCGTTGCTTCCTATACCACCACCATTCCATTCCCAAACCCAACCTTGGTTCTCAGTGAAGGTTGCTTTTTTGAGACCCTTGTTGATGCTGGTGGCCGGGCTGCCATACAACAACCTCTCATTGTTTTCGCTGCTGGTAATTGGGACTCCTGCACCAGGATCTAGGTGGTACAGCGGAATTGCCGATGCTAAGTTGGGCACGGTTCGAACGACCTGGTTGACGTTCCAAGCAGCGAATGTCGCACCCTGACCGGTGATTCCGTTGAAGTTCGAATCGGACAAATCTCCGTAGCCGTCCACGGTACCAGACCAGAACGCCAAGTTGGCATGGCTGAGAGTGTTCCCGTAGATCGCAGAGTTGGCCGTTGAGAAAATATACCCACCAATGGCCACTCCATTTTCCTTATTGAGGGTGTTCCCCACGATGGTACTTTGCTCCGACAGCGTAGTACCCTGAATCCAAATGCCATAACCTCCGGCGGCAATGTTGTTGATGATGTTGCCGGTAACAGACGCACCAGCACCAGAGATATAGATACCATGCATGTATCCGTTCCACCCATCAATTGTATTATTCGAAACAGTTACGTTTGTTGGGTTTAGGCCTTGGCTTTGGACGACCATAGCCCATGGTACAGGATCCGGAATAAACAAATCGCGAAGATAAGTATCCCATAGCTTTATAGTATTTCCTGTAATGCTTGATCGTAGGTTGTTTGCGCCACCAGACGACTCAATTTTCATAAAGTTGCAATCGTTATCGCGAACTACAAACGCAACCGATTGCCCAGTAGAACTATTGGTTCCATCAGCAAAGGTGAAGTCTGTAGGATGCATTGTAGCAGCAAACCCCGAGTAAATCAGCTCGGCTTTATTGTTGTCGATGATGAACCTACCAGCTTCAACGGCTGGAGCCCCACCAATCCAATTTTCCACATTGTATCCAATCAAACCAAAGCGATTGTCTTTGATGATAAAATTCTCGATACGTACAAAGTTCATTGCCGAATAGCCAGAGCCCGAAGGGTTTGGGGTGGCGCGACCCGCAATCAAAATTCCTTGCCTCCTATTGATTTTGGTATCTGAAACCAAAATATCTAAGAAATATGGTGCGGCACTAGAAACATCCGGCGTGTTTCCATTTACAAATGCGTAACAAAGGCCGGCCGAATCGTTGTTGGCGAACGTATCTGTAAACGTGTTGTTCACAAACCTACCATTGGAGAATTGATTATCACTTTCTCCGGTAGCTGAATATATTCCAACAAACGGTGGCCGTTGATTAGCACCAGATATGAAGCGAGAATTTTCAATTCCAAAATTAGATATTGAGGCCGCTAATACCGATTCTAAATCAACTAGAACTCCACCCCAATTATATTTGGTGTTGAACACATCATTGGCGTCAAACGATCCTCCGAGTACCGTGCCAGTTAGATAGTAAATATCAGCGTCGTCAATCTTCCAATTTCCGCTGGTAAACGACAACCCTTGAACATTGTTGATGGTATACGACCCTCCCTTCAAAACCACTGGATTAGTGAAGTGAAGTGTCAACTTACTATCAATGAGAACATCCCTTACCTTAACCTCTTCGATACCATATTCATTAACCCAGTTCATCAAAGCGTCTGGAGTTACAAAGTTTACGTTGTGAGGGTTGCCATTATCAATGTACGAATTATCACCACCAAACAATGTGGCAAAATCAGAGTATGCCCAGGTATAAGACCCAATATCTTGATTGGTAATGTGACGACGAGCATCTGTCACTGCCACCGCTCCAGTACTGATTGTGACAGTGGCTTTTGCGATAATTGTTAGATCTTTTCGAGTATCTACAATGTCACGGAACGTAAGGGATTCCACAAAATAATCATTTGTCCCCTCAAAGAATTGAGTTCCGCCCTTCAAAACAGCCTTTAGTTGCCCGGTTTCTGTTACGCAGATAAAGTATTCCGCCACATCAGAATATGGCACCGTCAAAACCGGAAGGCTTACATCCATCGCGTCCATAGCCACAAAAGCACCATTGACAAGCGCCAGTCCGCCATAGAACTTCAGTGTATACGTATTCACTCCATATCCAGGAGCATTGGTATTCAGGTCAGTCTTCCACTTGAACCCACGCACAACTCCATTGGTGTGCAAATAACGCTCACCAGCTTGGATAAACTTTATAGCGGAATCGGAGAAGTTCTCCTCCGAAATAGTGCCGAAATCTCTTAGGTCTGTTATAGATTTGAAAGCTGTTCCGCTATGGCTTACACCTGCAACGGCAAAGTACTCGTCATTCTGTTTCGGGGTTGGGAATAGCTCAACAAACATCCCGTTGCCGCCTGATGGAACAGGAGACCCTGGGTAGCCTGCCACAAAATCTTCCCGGAATTCAATCTCAATAAAGTTAACGAACGTTTCATCATACACTTTGACTGGATGATTCTTCTTTCCGCGTGTGATTGGACCGCTGTAAGATCCGTCAAGATTATACATGTAGATATCAAACTCGCCAGTCCCGGCATTGTAGTTATCAATCCACAACCAAACAAAGTATCTGAAATCTGTAACCCCAGAACGATATCCCTTCAACTTCGGAGAGACTCTTCGAATTCTCCAATGTGTATCATTACCAGAATCCACGTGAGGTATCCTAGCGCGTTCCACAGCCACAGATTGTCCCAGTCCATTTACGAAAATCTCATGATAGTGATGATATGCGGTCGGATCGACTTGCTCAGCCCCGGCCATATTTCCATTATTGAACTGTACGGAATCATCCGAGAAATAGATATTAACAGGAGTTTGTGCTGGCAGTGGTACTTGTGCGGGATTTGCCGTACCATGAATGCTATTCAAAACCGTAATATTGGTCTGCCCAGCACCAGTACAAGAGAACGAAACCGCATCAATGATGAATCGTCCATAATTGTCAATGCTAGTATCGTCAGAACTGACCGGCTGAACAACAATTGTCTTTCCTGGAGCCAAACCTTCTGTGGCTAAATTAAAAGGAATTGCGTATGTTATGCTATAACCAACTGGGAAAATTGGAGACGGTGCGCCAACTGTGGTCGCGCTCCAATATCCATCGCCCTCGGTAAATCTAGGCTTCGCCAAAGAGTCCCGGCGATTTCCATTGATGATTACATTTCGATTGCTAACCGGAGTGATAACTAGAGTAGAGTAGTTGGCGGCTGCAATTGTAGTTGGATAAGGAACGCTGGCCCCTCCACGACTCATAACAGGTGTTGCGAATCCCGACCTGGTATATCCAAGACCTAATGCATCATATGGAGGAGTTTCAACAGCATCTCCAACCACATTCCATAGATAAACGCCAGTATCCCAAGATCCAGTTGCATAATTCAACTGCCCAGCAATGATAGTAAATGCAGCTCCATTATACTCATCAGCCAACATAATCCCAAATTCACCTTTGTGCGCGAATGCAATGAATCTATAATTGTAGCCAGCGGCTCTAAAGCCAACATTGGTAGCCTCTACAACACTATCAAGGCTATATGCCCCAGGTGTTGCTCCGATATTTCCGGTAACATCAATTGGCGGCAGATCATAGAAAGTACTTGGGTTGCCGTTGGGGTATAGGCGAAGATACAGCATGCAGTGATTGGCATCAAGCTTACCAGGATCAAATCCAATACCAACCGCAACAGCGCCTCTTGGACTTCCAACAATAACACTATCGTAAGCCAATTGAGTAGGAGCTACGTTTGCACTTGGCGGTGCTCCAGCTGCCGCAAATACGCCCCAGGTATTTCTGTCGAAATTCGGGCGATCAATTCTGGCATAACCGTCGTATCCATCGTCGGCATTGAAAAGATTGTTGGCATTTACGCGAACGGTCCAATCTGTTCCAGCATTGAACCGAATTGCCATAATTGGATAAGTCGCTTCAATTCCATTTCCGTAATTGATGCGAAGAATATCCCCAACCCGAACATTGGTAAACTTAGAATCAAAAACAAAATTCGTATTATCTGGTAAGAACCGAATAACATCATCACCATTACTGATGTTATCATGCGGAGCTAGCTGGCTTGGCTCGGCCAAGTAAGCATGAATCTTGGTTACTGGAACAACATTGATGGTATATCCATCACGTGGAAGATTTTGAATACGGGCAGTTCGAGGAATACCATTTGAATTCAACGTGGCCCTATCAACACCAGTAGATAATGTCTCTTGATTATCCACAAATCCCAAGGCCTCTTGTACGTTGGTGAGGTAAGCTGGAAGTTGTGTAAATGTAGACGTATCGACAGAGATAGCTGTAGCAGGGTGAATGAGTACGGTGGTGGCATTTTCGTGCCCAACCAATTCGTTATTAATCTCTAGAAGGGCCTCGGCTACCTGAGTGGCGGAGCGCACATCTCCATTCACATCAAGCAAACCAGTCCAAGAATACGTATCACGAGAATCCACTGGCACTGCGTTCAAATCAATATGGCTTGCAACGTGTCTAGCTGGAGTGATGTTATCCACCAACAATACGCCGCCAGAAATATGCGTTAGGAAATTAGAATTTTCTTCTGCCAAAAGATCTTGAACAATCTCCAGATTGGATTCAAGAGAGACAACGCTTGTGTGCAGAGAGGCGGTACTAAAGCTCAGGGCCAGTTTCACTTCTTTGATACCTGCATTATTGGCAACTTGATTATCAGTAATCGGAAGGGTAACCAACCCAATTGCTTGTAAGGCCTCGGCTCTTGGGTTACCGTCTGGCCCAATTAGAACTGAAATACGCTCATTAACACTGGATTTTGATCCTTGCGGATTTACTCCGAGAGTCTTCTCAATTGCAAAAACAGCTTCTCGCAATTGATTGATAGCAGACGAACCAAGCTCCGAGAGATTGTCATCAATTCTATAAATTGTTGAATCATTATCTAGTGAATTTGGATATCTTATCATACATCTCTCTTGTATAGTTGATCTGATGCCCCACAATAATTCTTACCACAAGATGTACGACTGTAAATCGACATATCATGGCCACGCCTGCAATGAGCCCTTGGCCTAGGACCTGGCTTGCAACGTATTTTCTCTATAGATGATGGGTAGTTTGTCATATCTTCTCATTAAGGAATTGGGAGTAGTGGGTTGGATAATAAGAACGAGTCCCCACTAGGCGTCATGCAATAAAGGTTACCGTTATTAGCCCACATAAAAACTCCATCTACTGGTGGCGAAGTGGGGCCGAGTGTATTGGGGAAGAAAATCAAACCCATCAAATTCACACTACCAGAACCATTACGGGCGGTTCCTCCAATATTTATATACCCAGTGCCAGCAAAGATGTTTATATCTCCATCGTCGCCAGGAAGGGCAGGTGGATCTAAAATAAACCCTTGCCCAGAATAAATAGTGAGGTCCGCTCCAAAGTCATGGTTACTACTTTGTGCCGCAATTGTCATACCATTTGCCACCCCATCAATTGTGGGTTGACTGATTTGAACCCCAGGTATTGATTCGGCAAACAAGAGATTTCTTGTCTCAAGCATTATATTCCCATCATTAGCGCGCAATATAATGTTGCCATCCATGTAATACGGATCGGCAAAATATCCCCAACCAGAATCTAGAACTACATTACCACCAGTTCCATCACTGCTGTTTTGTCCCTTAAGTGTAATTGGTTGTCCTACAGTCTCAAAAGTATTAATCCCCTCTTGAGAAATTGTTGGGTTCACATAATTGAAACCGAATACCATATTAGAGGTAAGAACGTTAACTAATCCAGTATCTGCAAATAGGTATATATTTCCAGACGCAAGACTGTTGTAATTGTACCCAGAATTCAACCATAGGTTTCCTGGAGTCCCGAATTCATTCACTGCGCCAAATGGAATAGATTGTGGCGAAATATACATACTAGTCGCCGTTGGAGTGTCCAAATCTCCTTGATTCAATACGGCTGGATAGTTAGGATCAAAACTTATAGATGATGCTTGGACAGAAACCACACCCGGATAGCTGTATAGATATATACTTCCAGCCTGTCCTAAACTATTGACGCCAGACTCTAGCCACAGACTGCTTGGAGCAAAGCTGCTGTTGGTGCCTTGAGAGATGATGAACAGATCATTCGGCGTACCAGTTGCATCATTTTGAGTTATCAATGGAGATGGTTGCCCGACATCAAATGCCAAGCGTGACGAGAACAGCTGAATAGAGCCGTCATACAAACCAGAAACACCATTGTGGCCGCCAAATAGCTTCAAATCTCCGCCAGGACCACCTAAGTTATTTTGAGGTACAATCCACAGATCTTGTCCTTTAGTGGGAATATCTACAACCTGCCCTTTTATGGTGTTCCAATCCGTACCATCTGGTAAGATTAAATCTCCCCAAGTTGGGTCTAGGGTAGTTACATAAAGAGATTCGACTAATACATCGCCGGTAGTGCCTTGAAATATTGCGATTCCATTAGCCACGGACGTGGGAGGCCCAACCACAACATTTCCAAGGCCAATAACCATGTTATATAGATCATCCAATGCCTGTTGAACATTTCCAGAGTAGAGCTCGGATATGTTATAGGCCGGATGAATCCAATCTCCACCGGTCACATGGGCCGTAAAGTCCTGTTTATGAGTGGCTGAGAACCCAGCCTCTCGCGCTCGGGTAGATCCGATGTACCTAGTCCTTACCATATTCTAATGCCCCAATATTGCGAGTTAAAGGATATCTTTGACAATATCAAATTTGCGCCCCAAATACCTATCAGAATCAACGATATCAGAGTATAGCCATTTGGCAATTTGTCTACATATGTTATTTCCATTGTATTGTAAAACTGAAGTTCGCCATCCGTTTAGAGACTTTCCCAAACACCTATCGGGTAACCCACCATAACCAACCAAGCACCCGTTCATTCCACTTAAAAAATCCTCAGTGCCTCGTGTAGAAAATACCATTTGGCCCTTATGATTTGGTCTGGATTTAACTTTGTGAATTATGCTTCACAGTATTATTGTGTGCGAATGTCCTAAAACTATAGAAACCTGCCCTAAAACTACGGGATGATTGTGTCCTTGGTCCGAGCTGGTCAATTGGTTTATTTGAGATACTGATGTAATTTTCTCGTTGACGATCACGCGATGCATATGGGCAAGTATGCCTCCTGGCCCAGATACCATTCCAATTGAAGTAAGAATCTCTGATGGAAGAGTGCTTGTATCTCTAATCGAACGAACCTGACAAATTGGGTCTGTCTTGCGCACACGTACCGCCGTAAACTTCTGAGCGCCTGATTCTTGAAGTAATGTTCTATTCCGATCCACATCAATAATCTCATAGCGCCATTCTTCCGTTCCATCCTGATTGAACCGGATGATGAAATCTCCATCCTTGATTGTTGGTGTTACCAAAGTCCAGCAATTTGGAATGAATGAATTCTCAATGCCAGAATCCTCACGCTTTAGATCTTCCTTAGTTGGGCCGAACCGAACCAAAATCTTACCATCACTTCGACGTGGACTGAAGTATTGGTCATATCCTGTTACCAAAGAAGTTCCATATGTATCTAAACCGCGATAAGTGGTGTTCTCTCGCGTCCAGCCAGTATGTTGAGATTCCTTTCCGGCCCATTGACGCCTGAACAATACCACCGGCTCCCCAGTAATCTCTAATAGGTATTCCTCTCTCATGTTCATATGGTCTTGCACGCCCAAACCACGTACAGCTCCATCGCTCTCCGAACCGTCAGCACAACCATACTCGCCACCAAAGTACGTCCCTATGCATTTTCCAGATAAGTAATCTGGAATGTACGTACGATCCCAGCCCGCCTGGTCGTATGCTGGGAAGCCGGCGTTTGAGGCATCAACAACATTCAGGTTTCCCGTGCCGGACAAGATATCCTTTCGTTCTCTGAATCCATACCCATCTCTGTGAACTCTAGCGTATTGGTCATCGAACCTGATGGTTGTCATTCCGACAGCCGTATTCTCATCCTCCCAACCTTTAAAGAGGCGTACAAACGGATCGTCAAACGTATGATATCCATCGTATCCATCAACAGTATGGATTCTGGGTTGATAACCATATACTCCACGTTCTGCTACAATCAAATACCCATCAACAACATCAACGTTTGAGTACTTGATCGGTTCAGCGCCAATTAAAACAATTCCTGTTGGAGGGAAAAGCGAAACATCATCCAGCGGAATAACCATTTCTGTAGCTGAGATGTTGCGTGTAAGAACGGCATCTGGATACATCTTCAATCCAGGCTCGTTTCCATTTGGTAACTGATCAAAAAGCAATGTCCCAGGCTCATGACCAGCTCCCTTCACTGCAAAGTAGTAGGTCTTGCCTGGATTAAAGTCCCCATGAAGGTCCATCGATAAATAACTAGCGGTGGTACTAGGTTTGACAACAAACTTTACCCCTTCACTGTATACATCGCTTTGTTTTGTGGACCAATACAGATTATAAACCAACTGCCAACTGCTGGGCTGAAGGTATTCTTTATGCCATTCAAGGGCAACGGTATAGCCATCTCCACCGCACGCCACGGTACGAACACCGTGGAGAGATAGATCGAATGTGCGTAGAAATACAGGAGGGTTGCACGCCATATTTACATGCTAGATTATCCTACAATGCTAAGACCAACATTGAACTGGCTGGCTAGTTCAAGCAGTTTTTCACGCCTTTTGTCTCTTTTTTTATCATCTGCATTATCTTTGGTATGATGATCGAGCACCTGCTCTACATATTCCTCTGCCTCATCATCGCCTTGAGTATCAGAAATGTACTTGGTTTGATTGCGAAACCCTTCCTGCTCAGTGGGGTTGTCAAGGTAGTTATCATCCGTAGACCCTGGAGTTGCCTTGCTTCCAGTTGTTTGTTGACATACATGGGTCATTTCATGTGGCAGATAATGATCGCTCTTCTCCACATCTTCACGAATCTTTCCATTCTCATCCAACAGCAAATCAACATTGATGTAGATAACGCCATGGTCGGTACGTGCAGAAACTGGAATTTTCGCCGCGCAAATAGGCCAAAGATCAATCTCAGATCTGTCAATCTCGTGTTCCTCAAGCATCTCTTTGACAACATCACTATCAAAGACACGCTTCTTCAGCGCATCCAACAGAGGAGCCAGCTTCTTATGAGGAAGTCCTTTGGTTACAATCTCATCGGGCATGAATTTCCTTACAATGTGATGTTTGCCATTCCAGCTAAACCGGTTGCCGAATCGGCGGTTGGGGCAGCCGATGCTGCGGTCGATGCTTGCGCTTGTGCCTTGTCCAATATACCTTTCACCTGACCTTGTAGCGCAGATAGTGGATCTTTTGTTTGCTTTACCAATTGAGAGAATTCTTGATAATCATTCCAGTTACCGCCCCAGCCACCAACGGCCGCCTGCATAAAGTTACCAACACCACCCCAAAATCCCTGAAGCTCATTCAAAGCACCAACAACACTATCAAATGAAATTACTGTATTCCCAGCCGCTTCAACAAACTTTTGGCAATTATTTAGTTGGGTTGGGTCTTGAGCGTTGCTAGCTGGCTTAACCATACCATCAATCAAATCTGCTGTGGTCTTAGTATTATTCCTAAACGTTGTGAATATATCCTTAAACTTACCAAACCCATCCTGCTCTTTGCCTTTCTCGTCAATTATCTCAACCATACGATTGAGCTTTTGTTTTACTTTATCAACATTACCGGACGATGATACTAATGTATCAACTAAATTTCCTACAAGCGGAACTAGAAGTAATAATTGAGCCCAAGCCTCTTTGACAATACTTTGGTAATATATGTCAACATACGCCGCTGCCGTCTTAGATGAAGCTATCGAAGACCTAGCCTGCCCAACACTTACCAAAAATTCTCCGAACCCACCTTGCAACTCGTCAATCTTAGGAACCTGATCGCCAACAACATCTTCCAGATCACCAACCTTTTCAAACGCCACATTTACCGCAGCTTCGGCGGCCTGAACCTTTTGCGCAAAGGTCGTTCCAGAAGTCGGATCGTCAACGCTCAGTGTTGCTTGAGAAAGCGCAGAAAGAGCTGTTTTGGCAATAGTAAGAGATTGCGATACTTCAGGATGATTGGCGGCCAGGGGTAAGACTACATCTATTTGCTGAATTAGTTCTGGAATTATTGGAGAGCTTCCTGATGTGCTAACAGACTTGACAATTTCTTTACCGTCTGGAGTTGTGGCACTGGCAGGTTTTCCGGTAAGAGAAAGATACAAAGCCCCAAGCCCCAACGAAACAGCTATGGCACTTCGAACAGGATTTCTCGCCAATACACCCTTGATACCAGCCCCTGTAAAGGCCGTGGCGACCATATTTTCTAGGTTATCAGCAGACCTGTTTTTTGCCATCTGCCAAGCTCTAATCTTGGCCATCTTCTTCGTATTAGCAAACGTCTGCCTGGCAGCGCGCACTGCGTTTCGAATATCTGCTGGATGATGCCCGGCCTGCCTAAGAGCTTTGATAGTGGCCGCCTGATCTCCATGTACCGAAGTGATAGCCTCTACTTTAGTTCTTGGATCTCGTACAAGCCGCAACTTACTCTCAGCGAGAATCTTCTTGGCTTCTGGAGAGGTTTCAACTTTACTAATGAATTTTTTAGCTACATTAGCGGTGGTTTTCGCAACAGCTCTTTCTGCATTGGCTGCCGCTCCAACGCCAGTAGCAATACCCTTGGCCGCCGCCCTCTCGGCAGAGCTAAGACCCTTGCTTACAGCCCCAGCTCCACCACGCAAAGCACTAACGCCTTGACTAAGCCCTTTACCAAGGCCCTTTGTAACAGCACGGCCAACCCCTGCCCACTGAGCCTTGGTTTCAAGTTCATAGATCTTGGCAAATTTTAGAGTTCGGTCATCCATCCCTAATTTGCCGGATTATGCAGGGTTATGATTCCCTAACAAAATCATCATAGAAACTATCGCTCTGCTTCAGATTGTTGACCTGAGAATCCCAGTTATTCCACAATTCACGGGCTAGAGTGATACGATCATGGAACCCATTTTCGCTGATCGATCTGGATGCTTGCTTAGTTAGAATCACATAACAAGCATAGGTTATGAGAATATCTTTCAACTGATCAATATTCTCATCATCCTCAAATGTAAAATACGTCACGCACGGAACCATATTAAAAGCACTCAACGCCAACTTTAGCGCCGGCTCAATCTCTTTCGCATCAACAGCAATCCTAAAACTAACCAACTCAACAAGATTTTCTAATGAAATGGACATACAAACCTCCAATGGTTCATATACCCGTTAGCTCACTGGCCGAATTGAAAAATCTTAAGCGGCTGGCGGAGGCCCACCAGGTGACATTCCTGGAGGTAGCGGCAACGCTGCGGTAGGTGTATCAATCACGCTCACAATGGGCGCAAACTTCGCCGGCAGCGTGCCCTTGGCCAACAGGGAAACCCCCTGAATGATGAGCCAAGGATCGGCAGGCAAGAATCCACGGACAAGCTTCAGGAAGCCGCCCATCTTTGGATGTGAGGTAACCCAACTATCCAATTGACTACGATGTCCTAATAGCAGATTGCAAATATACAATACTACAAATGCAATCCAAACCCAATGAGCTGTAACAAAAGTAATTGCTTGTTGCATATATGTATTCAAATAGTTTAGTAGAAATACTCAAGCATCACCTCCCCCTCTTCTAGTTGATACATTTAATGCTGCAACAATCAAGGGTGTGCTATTACCCACCGCCCCACCCTGATTTGACCCAATTGAAGGGGCTGTTCCCATATCCGAACCTACAGAGGCATGTTGAAGCTTCCACCGCTCCACCATACCGTTTACAATCGAATCCCTACCACGAGAATTGGCAATGATTTGAACTTCTTGTGCCGTCAACGCTCTATTATAAACGCGCACATCGTCTAATACTCCACCTATATTAGTTCCACTATCCGAAGCCGCTCTTCCAGCCATGCGAGCCGTAGAACTATCGGTATCGCTACTACTACCAGTCCAGCCCGCAATGGTCAGCGAATTCTCCTGTATTCCATTAACATAAATTCGCATAACGGTGTTATTCCACTCAAACACACCACATACATGGCAAAGCGTGCCTACAGTGGGGACTGTTGTCCCATCCACAGAAGATACCGAGTTAGCATCAAGACGACGCGCACTAGCACGAAACCCCGTGCCCATTCTCATAGTAATCGCCGCTCTAGCATTGGTAGCTGATGCGCCGGTTGAAAAAAACAACATCATTTTTTCAGTTCCGGCCGTTGAGGTAGGATTAATCCACGTCATCAGCGTGCAACCAGTAATATTTCTCAACACACCCAGCGATGAGGTCAAAGCTGCCGTCTGTAAACTGCCTAAAACAAAATCAACTGCCACTATTTACCTCTAATGAATATCTATATATCAAATGCTCTATAAAATCGTGTAAGTGCTTGATATTGTTCAGAATATTTGTCTCGCTCTGAGGTGTCTAAGCCTGCGCACCTGCGGAGAGACACCGCCTACAAATGAGAGAGTGCCCAATCCTAATGGGCTTGGTTTCATGTTATGCTTAATTAACTTGCACTTGTCGTACCAGTTATCAAGCTCCTTCTGATATTGGGTATTCAAAAGCTCAGAAACGGTTGGTGGAGTAAACCCAATACCATTATCCTGAACATTAAACTCTCGTCCTCGTTCGATAAGTGCCTGAGCCCCCAGCGCCAAATACAAAGCCCCTTGTACCAAAATATCATGGAATTGTTCAATAATTGGCGTATCTTCCCAAGTGAACAGCGTAAAGTGAGGGATTTCGTTGAACATAGTTAATGCTTGGCAAATAAAAGCCACCAGTTCATCCACGGTATAAACGTCACAATCTTTGTACACCGCGTTTCCATTCTCATCCAATCTGCGCGCCTTTCCACGGCTCTTCAACCTCACTCGCAATGACTTCAGCACGTTATTGATATTGCAGATGGCAATCTGACTGAAGTTATAACCAGGATCATCTCCAAGCTTCTTCAGACCATCGGTATTGAGGCCAGGAAGCTGAGAATTGAATGTGGTAAACGTATATTCTCCAATCATATTGAAACCCTGGTAGACGCCTTGCCAAGCATCTCTCCAAGTTCCGACCGGAGGATATAGACCAACACTGTAATTAAATTGATATTCCCCAACACCAATATGCATGACACCCATGCTAGTGGGCCCTACAGCAACGCCACCGCTTGGTTGAATCACCGTTACATTTGGGAAACTATCCAGGTCAACCGGAGCACCATCGACGGCAAATTTAGCCGCAAGAGCTACGGTATCGTTTGGTTGTATGATATCGGATCGTGGAAGTGTGGCCATACTTCTATGCATCACTAGCGATATATTTAAGCGAAGAGACAAAATTACAGATCTGCACCAACTCTCTAGCTTAAAGAGAAAAAATGAAAAACCTAGCATCCAAAGGATGCAAGACGAACTTTGCTCGAACACTATCTATATTGGGGATTTTGTGCCTAAGCTGCTTCCAAGAGCAAGAGGCTAAATCAGTAGATAGCGCATACCAATGCGCACCAGCTTGCAGACACGCGCAGTCACTCAATTGCAAAGAATCTGAAGATGCAGTTTACCCAATTGATTGTTCAGTGAGCGCAGAGTGCCCAGACGGAATATGCATCAAAGGCAAATGCACAGACACATGCGAAACACTATGCCGACAAAACATTCGCAAAGATCAACACCAAGGTTTAGCTTGTTGGTCAAAAATAACATCCTGTGAACAGATAGCAACTTGCGCTAAATAGGAGTGACCGAAGTTACACCAAATGGCCGTGAGGCATTGATGGCATACGTTTCCCATCTCGATACATTTTGTATATATGAAGATCCGCTGGCCGTCCAGGTCCAAGCAATTATTGATTCATCATAAGAGCTAGTACTGGAGAACGCAAATTGAGTTGTGGTTTGGGAGCCTGGCACTAGTGTAATTTCGCCAATAACTCCAATCGAAGTTGCACGACTAAATGTTATTACAGCGCCTTCTGGAATTCCTCCAGATGGAGTAACCAACACATATCCATCTATCAAAGTTGCATATCCAAGACCCACACTACTTGCTTGTATTACCTCAACATTTTCCTTCCAAGAAACAGATGCGACATACGTTCCAATAGCCGGAACACCAATTGGCAGCTGTAGACCATGAATATATAAACCAGATCCAATTCTGGTCATTGGTCTTGGGTAATAAGCAGCTGATGAAAGATCTGGGAAGATTACTTGATTCACTACTGGAACATAATATCCATCATTGGGACCGGCATAACCATCCGAATAACCATCTGGGTAGTAACCATCTGGCGCATCGGTATAATATCCATCAATTAGATAACCATACCCATCGAGCCAATTGCCATCACTACCCAAATCACTAGGGATTCCATCAGCATCTAAAACCTGGACAACCAAGCGGACAGTTTGCCCAGTATTCGCAAATATGTAATTTACAGATCCCATGCTTATATGTCCGGTTATTCGTCGTCAGCTTTTCTCTTAAAAATCGGATCAACAGCCAAAATAGGAGCGCGATCTGCGGCGTCCATATCGGCCGTCTCTGCCGCAAAGGCTTCATCTGCAGCCACCGAATCATCCTCTTTATCCAGCTCAGGGAATTCAATCTTCTCAATCTCTGGTGGCTTGCGCACGTTACGAGTAGAGGATACATCAAGAACTGGAGCTACTTCAACGCGAGCAACAAACACCTCAGGGGCCACATCACGTCTCTTGATGTGAAGGCCCTTCTTGAAAAGAGAACCGCTTTCAAAGCTCTTATCAATTTGCTTTCGAGTCAAATTGTAGAGGGATAGTCCATTCTTCTTTTTAGCAAGCAGATTTATGCTTCGTCCAAGCGGTAATGTAATGGCCAAGTCTCCAAGCGTAATATCTTGAAATCGATTGACGTTCGTAATCCAAAGTTCTTCTTGTTTATTTTTCACTATTTACCTCTGTAACAATTGTAACATCAACCGCTTTTGGTTGTTTGCGATTGTTCAAACCTACCGAAAAGACAACTTCTTGTCCCTTCTTCAGTGTCTTGAAGCCTTCACCAGTAATATCCGACCAGTAAACGAACAAGTCCGCTTCGTTTGGCCGAGATATAAAGCCATACCCGAGTTTGGCATCGAACCATACCACCTTACCTACAAACTTTTCTTCTTGCATAATCTTCCTCTTGGCAGGCAAACCTGCGTCTTTCAGGATTATGCTAAAGTATTGCCTTCTTTCTAAGACCAATCTTGATTTCCCAAAGGTCCATCATCAACAAACACGCAGCCATTTCCGCTAAATCACTATAAAGCGGTTCTAGAAAAGCCGTATCATCCCATGAGAAATTGGTAAAGGGCGGGATAGAATTAAATCTAGCCAATGATTTATTAGAAAACTCAACCAATTGATCCGGTGTATATACATCATATTCGCGATGACATGTATCTAACCGCAACTTAATGAGCTTTAGAACAATATTGACATTGTTGATAGCTACTTGACTATAATCGTCCATATCAATCCAACCGCACCAATCCCTTGTGTTCATTGATTGCTTCTTGATATGAGACTTCTGGGGGTAAAATAGCAACGCCATCCACCACCAAACCACCAACACAACCAATCGTCTTATGAATCTCAGCAATCCCAAGGGCAGCAATTTGTTGGCGCTCTTGTGGCGTCTTAGCTCCCTTCACAGCATTTTGAAACTTCTCCATCAGCTTGCGCACTTTATCTTCACAACCCTGCTCACGCGCCAGGCCAAGGATAACTTGCATAGTTTGTTTTTCGGACAGTAGCTTATTCTTTCGACTCATAAAAACACCTTCATTGATTCAGCTTTTGACTTAAAGGGAGGATTAGTCAATCCCGGAGCATTGCTCTTACCATTCTCTTCGAACACCAATGTGCGCTTGTATGGTAATTTGGTAGAGGGAAATACTCCAATAATCTTGATTTGAGGAGGGGTGGCGTGAATTCTATTGTGGCAATTACTGCAGACGATCACCAAGTTCATCTCATGATTGCTTGTATCCGGGTCGGTGCGCTCCACAATATGATGCTTATGCAGGACGGCTGTATTGTCCTCATTGCATATTTCACATACACTAGGAATCAGCTTTTCCTTCTTACGTCTTCCCATATTCTGAGAATATATCAGGGCTTTGGACAATATTTAACTAATGCCTGGGCCACTAACCGAGCCTCTCTCTCGCCGTAATCTCCCCATTGAGAAATGCGAATGTTGTCTTGAAAGCTGCCACCATATCCAAGCGCAGTCATGATTGGATTGGTCTGAGAATGCAAAGATCCACAAGCCGACCCAAGCCCAACAAAGATTCCGTCAGCTTCCAGTTGAGCCATTACATGCGGACCCATCTTCTTTCCAACGTTGAGAAAAGTAGCATGTGGAATCCGATTGGCATTTTCGCCAACAATATCAACCCCAATGGATTTTACAGCTGATTCAATTATCGATCTGAAATTCAATGCTCTATGATATCTGGCGGATAATGTCTTGACAGCTTCTTCCAATGCTACGGCCGTCGCAACAACCATTCCTACATCAGGAGTTCCGGGGCGATCGAAATAGTACCGGCTACCCAAACCAAATTCCCGCCACCAATTACTATCACGTAAGTATATAAACCCAACATTTACTGGGCCTCCAAACTTATGAGCGCCAAATATACCAATCCTTAGATTAGGTATCTTTGAAACATTGATGGGAATCTTACCTAATGATTGGGTCAGGTCACAAAAGAATGGAACAGTGATATTCTCTATATCTTGTATTGTTCCAATCTCATTCTGCACATGCATACATACAAAGGCCGATTTTTCAGGAGGCGTAAATGTACATGCAACAACTCCGTTTTTATTCACAAAGAGATCATTATTACCAAAGAGTTCTCTGGCTTTCATTGCCACTGACTTATGTTCGATGGTAGAACAATACACCTTATCAAAGTTCTGAGCTTTTAAGATTTCCAAGCCCCATTCGCAGGCTTGTGTGCAGGATGATGTGAAGACTATTTGATTGGAATTTTCCGCCCCAATCAATTTGGCAATTTGGGTTCTGGCCGTCTCAAGCGCTGACGCCGCCTGTCTTCCAGGCTGAGAAATTGACATAGCATGGCCATGCCCACCAATTGACTTATTGAAGTTTACGTAGGCTTCGAGGGCCTTTGGGGTGAGTGGTAGGTGTGCGTTAGCGTCCAGAAATAGTTGCATTTGCTTCCTGAATCGTCATGGGTTTGAGGGCTACTCTTTGGCCCTGTTCAAACATATAACGAATAGATTTAGGATCGAAAGACAAAGAATCGTCTGTCAATACCACGTCTGGCAGGAATACCCGAACCTTAACATCTGGATACATTCTAGCTACATCAAGAAGATTATCTCTGATTATTTGGTTTGTGAAAATATCCAATGTCCTCATCAACTGTCCAGTTAGAGGTGGCATGACAGCACTATCTCCTATAGCCAACATACTCGCAAGAACAATATCTACCTCGGTTGCACCGGCATCAATCGCATCTTGTAGAGGAGCTATACGACGCACACCGCCATCTGTATACCAAAAGTGTTCAATTTGTATGTTGTCTAGGAAGAGCGGAAATGCACTAGATGCCAAAACCCAATCTCGAATATTTGGATTGTCTTGAGTGGCGCTTTCGTACGTTCCTTTCCCCCAACTGACAGCACCAACAATCAATTTCTTACCCGCGGCTTTGGTTTTATCAGGATCGAAATGCTTGTAAACCAATTTTTGAAGAGGTTTTGAGCTATAGATTGACTTTACCTTCACCATTACAAGGTAAGGTAATACAAAAGATGCGAACCAACAAATTCCCAATATAGCCGTAAGCCACATAGGCGCATCTAAGAAAAATGATACGGAGGTTGCCGCTAATAGAAACACAACTGGAATGCCACTTATAATTAGCCACTTATACAGCTTGTGCTTCCAAATAGAACGGTTTCCTTTGATAACATTGAACCAAAGATTTTCCCCGAACTCTATCATCTCTTTCAAGTTTCCTTGGGAAAACATTGAGGATAACAAGGCCCCAACCGATACGCCAGCAAAGCCCTCGTACTCCAGAGCCGGATCAAGTTCTTTCAGCTTGCTCACCACTCCCAGTTGAAACGCCCCTTTCGCGCCGCCACCCGATAAAACCAAGAATTTCATACAATCTCCTTCCATGTATGCCCAATCAAAACATTATCTTAGATAAACCATCTGGATTGCTCTTGATAAACCTTACAGCATCTACATTGAGCTTGGAATACTTTCATTAGGTTCCTATATGCCAAACATGAACATCTACAGTCCCAGTGCCTCTAAAGAAGATTTTGTCCTCAGCTCTAGTTCCAAAGTTAAAAATCTGCGCATTGCTAATTCGACCATGTAAGTGTTGGCCATCAAAAGAATACTCTACATTAGTTCCAGCCGCGCACACAAACATCATTCGGCGAGCCCCTCGGAAAGCAGTGGTCACCTGTGGGGTGGTTGGGAAGTATCCATCAGTGATAGCAACAACTACCGATTGAAAGTAATTGAAATCTTTTCCTCTATTCTCAGTCATAATTTACCTCAAATGCTTGCAAGTTGGTATCCTACTTATACAGCAATATGCTTTACTCATCAAACCTGGTTGGTACCGTTGCCAAATAAGTGTTTGTGGCCTCAATAATCTCTGCCTCTGTAGTAGCAGCTTGTATAGCTGCCTTAACGACCTCCGATCCACCAAGAACAGAGGCAATAAATTGCGCCATGGTCCCAAATACTGCGCGCACTTCATCGGCATTGTTGATAGAAATATAGTCCGAATCATCAATTGTTCTAACAGTGAATGGATAAGACATGCCCATCAACTCCCATTGATCGGCCACAGACGCCCACCCCATCCATTTTAGTTGAGCATTTGTACTTACAGATAGATACTTACCCGAACCAGGAGGAAACTCAACCCCAGGGCCTCTGATAATATACGCCTCTCCTGCATTGTTGACGATACTCAAATACTGGAGTTTTATATTAGTCAGCTCAGTAGCTTCAATGGCAGCTATCTCCTCAGTAGATTTTAGCACTAATTTGAAATCAGCATCAAAGGTCAAATGCGATAATGGATATGGCCCTATCAATGACAAGTATGGATTAATAACCCATTCAGTTTCGGGAAAGTCTGGCGTGTTTACACTATACTTAATTTCCATGGTTGTTTTGTTGATTACATTAGACATATACTCTCCTTTATACCAACCACTCAAGCATCACGAAGAACAAGCCCCAATCGCCCGTAAGTTCGGTACCTCCCGATGGGTTTTGTCGGACCAACTCCATTTGGTAAAATCGATCAGCCGTATACGACAACGTGGACAGCGTAATTGTCTGTGTATCACGCTGGAACGTCACGTTCGTGGGAATGCTGATATCAGTCAAGGTTGTGCTAATCCACGAGCTCAACGTCGAGTTGTCAGGAACCTCTCTCGCTTTAATGGACAAACCTACCGTTCTAGTACCACCTGGTGCCGTCATAGCCTTACTCATGAAAGTAAACTTAACTTGAGTACAAGTAGCCGGAATGCGCACAGTCCAACCAACTCCCTCGGAGGTGGTATCGTCAAACCTACGAATCAAGACCGCAGCATTCACCAAATCTGTATTAAGCGCGGCTGGGGATGTAACTGCCCAATCAGATCCAGGATCATCAAAATCAGGCGCGGCAAAGTTTTGAATAAGTAACGGTCCTGAGCTACCACCAGTTGGCGTCTGCCACGTAGCGGCCGTCGAAGAGGTGGCAGTTAAAACCTGCCCACTACTAGGCGCTGTAGCAGATGATACGGATACCACTGTGGTGGCTGATTTCAAACCAGAAGCATTGAAGGTATATCCATCAATATATCCCTTGGTGGCCGCATCTGTAGATGCAGTAGGGGTTGTTAATCCTTTAATCTGAATACTATTCATTGTCAGCGCAGTATCACTAAGAGTCATGCGCAGATTAGTACTAGTAGTTCCTCCAGTAGCAAATTTAATAGTCTTGGTAGCCGTTCCAGCAACTATTGCCAAATGACCACCGATCGAGAATAGATAAGAATCATTGATGCCAGAAATGTTGTATGCTGCCTCAGAATACGTAGAGCTATTGAACCACAAATTTCTACGATCAGTAGAAACATCAATCGGATTTATAACCTGATTGACATTGAATTGCCAGGTTTTTTCAAGTGATGGTAATCCCATATTTTCCTTATGTAGCCGTAATTACAATGCCGGCAGCCAAACACGAAGAACTTCCACCAGTAATAGTAGGTGTCGCTAACCAAAACTCTATTATCGCTGATCCGGTAGGTGGCGTGAAAATTTGAGGACCAAAATTGTAATCGGTTTCCAAACCAGCAACCACTCCCGATTCGAACAAAATTGTTGTATTTGTTTTGTCGTACAATCGGATCTGTGCAGTAGATCCTGCAGGAATTTGAACTAACGTATTGAGTCTAAACACAGCCGTTCCGGCTCCCAATACGGTGTAATCCAAGACCGGAATGGCACCAATTAATGTGTAAGTTGACCCTGCTGGTTGGGTTCCGGAGACTAGCGGAAGATACGTCAGAGCGGGCCCAGAGCTTAGTTTTGCATCAATATTAGCAAGGTGTTCTCCAATGACATTGTTCGTTGGAGCGGTGTAATTGGTAGGAGAATATACAAGCCCAACATGATAGCCATCAATTGATCTGGAATCATCAGCCCACTGAACACTATCTTGGCCATCAATTACATGGTAACCATCTGATGCCCCAAAAGTTCCAGCGGGTGCTGCGGAATAGCGGCCATACCCATCAACCCACGCTATAAACCCTGGCTTAACAGCAGTTTCGCTAGCTAGGGCTAACAAACTTGGCATGTGCAAACTTTGTCTGAAAAATAATCCTGTCATAGCGCCTTTGTTTTAGGTAAATAACCCTATGCCTTGTTGATATTGTTGCAATAAATAGTTTTGAGATCTGATAGTGCTTTCAATGCGTATATCGTCCACAAACCCCGCATTAGAACCCCAAGGACCATTGAACCCCCAATCTATACTCGCTGGCGTGATTGTTGTAGTAGCGGCCTGTAAACCATTTATATATACAATGGCCACACCAGTAGTAGCATTGTAAGTTGCCGCAACAAACGTCCAGTTGACCAGAGAGTTAGCTGGTGTACTAACAGCACGTGCGCTGGTTGACCAACTGAAATTTATTACTCCGCTAGCATCAATAAATATGGCAGCCGAAGGATACGGAGCTGACCAAGTATCTCCTGTATGATAGTTTTTTGCGATAAGAGAGATACCTCCTCCTCCAGAATATAGGCGCGTCCATGCAGAGAGCGTAATAGAGCTAGATTCTCCAATACTGGTATCGGCAGTCATCATAGATGCAAAATGTACGCTTGTAACTGCCCTTGCACAGTTGCCAAATATACCTGGCGTACCTGCAATAATCGAGTTGCCAGAGGGAACAGTTAAGTCAAGCGTTCCACCAACCCCTGTATTGGCAAAAGGCGCAGCTAACTCATCACACGTCCACAAAATCTGCGTATACCCATCTGTAACTGTTGTTCGGAGCGCACCTGTTCCACCACCTCCCCCGCTATATCCATCTAAAGCCGATTTGATAATATTCTCTTCAGCTACCGCTCTGTTCGTCTCTGCGGTTACTAAGGAGATAATAGAGGACGCATAGCCATCTACATATACAACGGTTGCATATCCATCAGCAGACCCTCCGCCTCCACCACTATACCCATCCAAAGCTGCTTTGATAATATTCTCTTCAGCTATCGCTCTGTTAGTTTCTGCAGCCACAGAAGCTATGATTGAAGCTGCATAGCCATCTACATACGTTTGGGTCGTATAGCCGTCTAAGGCCGTCTTGATTTGATTCTCGGCACCAATTGCCCTATTAGTTTCCGCCTGCAATTCCACTGTGGTAGCGTATCCGTCGAGACTTTGAGGAACTCCATAACCATCTAGTGTCTGTCGTATTAGCGCCTCAGCAGCTTCGGCCCTGGATATCTCAGATTGTAGCAATCCTCCATCCGCAGCGGTACCAGATGTAGTTCCAATAACCAATGCCCCAGTCACAATACTGTTGATAGTCCAAGTCATTATCGACTGGTCATATTCACTTGAGCTTACCAAAGAGAATTCATTTGTAGTCTGGGAGCCCAGAGACACATCTCCAATTTGGCCCAATGGAGTTTTTCGACTCCACATTACTTTAGCATCTACAGGAATTGCTCCAGGTAAACTAACTGCAACATATCCATCCACCAATGTTGCTTCGCCACAGGTGCCTATGGAATTATAACCATCTAGAGCACTTTTAATTTCTTGTTCAGCCGCCAAGGCTCGATTCGTTTCCCCTTGCAAATCAACGAGAGTGGCATATCCATCCAGGCTTTGTGGCACTCCATATCCGTCCAATGCAGTCAAGATGGTTTGTTCAACCGCTACGGCGCGATTTGTTTCAGCTTGCACCTCTGCGGTGGTAGCATAACCATCCAGATCTGGTGGTGCCCCATAACCATCTAGAGCAATTAGAATATCCTGCATTCCCGAAGTAAGCCCATTTAGCTTATTCTTATCAGCAGAGGACATAACACCATTAGCTGCTAAATTTGCTAAAAGACTTGGATCTTTGTAATTAATTGTACCCATATATTGCCCTGTAATCACATGCTGCAATATGCAGCCTAATATGCGCAATTTACTTACGGATAAGCCACTGCCAAAACAGTTCCAGTTGGTTGCGCAGTGGTAACTGTAAACCAAGTTGCGCCGCCATCTTCTGTGATATATGCCACAGAGGCTCCGGTATCAGCTAATATAATTCTACCAGTGTACGGATCATAAGTCGCATCTCGAACATTCACCGCACCACCTCCGATAGTGCCACCATTCGACCAGGTTACTCCGCCATCTATAGAATACATCGTTTGAGAATCGGTAGTGGCAATGGCAATAAGCCTCTGATGAATAGGGTCCCAAACCAACGCATACCAATTCCTACTTGTAATTGTTCCACCATTAACCCAATTATATCCATCTGTAGTATACTGGGATTGAGTACCACCAAGACTTGGCAAAACCACAACACGTGCATGCACCGGGTCATATGCTATTGCATTCATAGGAACAATAGGATTGGCCATTGGATAGAAGTTCACACCACCATCATCGGTATACAGTGCATCTGCTGTGCTGCCGGCAACCCACATACATCTATTATGCCCAGGATCAAAGCAACCGGCAAACCACCCTGCGGCCACAATAGTAGATGCACTCTGCGTCCAAGTAACCCCGCCATTGGAGGTCATATATGCTCCAGAAGTTTGCGATTGGGCTATAGCGATTGTGGTTTGATGATATCCATCATACACCAACTTAAACCAAGCTTGATATGAGGCATTAGTAACCCCTCCAGCCGTCCATTTAGCACCACCATCAATGGAATAATAAGTAGACCCGGATAATGTTGCGCCATTCGAGATGGTGATATACCTAGAGTGCGCAGCATCCCAAATCATACCATACCAACCACCACTTGGTAATGTGCCACCAGTTGCCCAATTAAATCTACCATCTTGAGAATAACAAGATGTTGTAGAGTTTCTAGTAGCTGTAACTATACGCCCTGAATACGGGCCAACAAACAAGCCTTGCGGGCCTTGTGGTCCTTGTGCCCCTTGCGTAACCACTCCGGGAACACCCTGGTCTCCTTTGATAGTAGTCGGGCTTACCACCGACCCAACCGCCCCAGTGTAATACCACAAAATTCCGCGGACTGTAGTGTCTTGAGTGGTTGGGTAAGCTCCATCCCATCCGTTTCTTAGTTCAAAAACAAATGTAGAACTAAACACCAAAGGGTTGGCATAATGCCACTTATACCAAGCCACATGACCACCACTTGGATTAAACACCACACCCGCATCTCTGGTCTTGCCTGGAGTTCCAGAGCTGAAATAAAACCCATTTTGAGCATAGTCTTCAATTGAATCATATTTATATTGGTCAGTTTGAACCTGCGCCCCACCGACATTTATCCAATTATACCCATCTTCACCATACCCATCGATTACGGCGTTCATCCATCCTTCAAGATAATGAAAATCAGTTTGCCCAGTTAGATCATAATATCCACCAACAAACACGCCACCGGTTGGAGAGTTGACAGTCAGTAAATTTTGAGTAGCATAAGGAGCCACCACATAATTCATAGTAGAGGACCAGAGCTTTCCATATAGCCCCCAATTCATACCAGTTCCCAACTTATATTCCAAATATCCACCTAAAAGATGGTTTCCGACGTTGACAAGATCTACAAACTGAACCTTCACATGACTGCTGAATGGAGCAACGAAGTCCAAATAGAAACTAAGGCCATTGTTGCTCGAAACTCCACCGCCAGCCCTATCGCTGTAACACGCAGCAGCACGAAAACAACCAATATCTTCTACATATCCATCTATAGATGGAGTCAGCTCACCATCAACAAACACCTGAAACTTCATGGTTGGCGTAGCGCCGGAATACCCTAGCATCGCTAGTGTGCAAAAAATCTTAGATAAATACCCAGCACCATCGATATCAAGCACAGTATATCCACCACCAGCTGGCAATTCAGGGCCCCTCAATGTCGAGATGTGTGAAGTAAATACGCCTGGATATTGAGGTGAATCTAGTCCAGGTACACGAGCCGCTAAATCAGCATAAGCTTTCGGCACCACGTCATCGATACCAACTGGGGTTGCTGTTCTCATAACTGCAAAACCAGTATCGGTAGAGTTGCGCACCTCAACCACCCCAGCATTGTTCTTTAATTGAGGCCCGCCAATTCCCAACTGAAACAGATTGTCAACAATACCACTTATTCTTTGCAGTAAACCCATAATTCCTCATTACGCATTTGCGACTACATAATTAACACTACAATATCCCGCGCCTGCACCAGGGCTTCCTCCAACCGTCACTTGTACCTGCCCCAACACGCCCCAGAGCGTGTCTTGTGGCGCTTGATACAATCCGGCGATAGTTGGGTCATTATCAGTGGTCGCTTGCACTAGAGCCGCCGATCCAGAACGACCCACACTAATAGTAGTTCCAGGAGAATATGGTGTATCAATTCTCACCACACAATCTTGAACTACGGCAGTGGCTGGTATGCTTGAAGCTGAATTTTGAGTAGCTCCAGTTCCAATCGCAAACCTTATAGTCTGAACGACCCCAGAAGACGACCCGCCATAACCATCCAAAGCCGATTTGATAATATTCTCTTCAGCTACCGCTCTATTAGTCTCTGCGGTCACAGAGGCTTGAATGGCCGCCGCATAACCATCTACATACGCTTTGGTGGCATATCCATCAGTAGAACCACCGCCGCCACTATACCCATCTAAAGCGATCTTGATGATATTCTCTTCAGCAATCGCCCTATTTGCCTCATTCTGCACTAATGTTTCAACGTCTTCGGCGGTTAGCGTTGCAACTCCTTCAAATACCGAAATACCAATTCCGCCCGTTGCTTGTATTATGGAAAATGGCTCTCCTCCATACGTCATTACATAACCATCTAGGGCGACCTTGATGATATTTTCTTCAGCTATAGCTCTATTTGTCTCAACCGAGATAAGCGCTTTGATTGAGGCTGCATATCCATCTACATAAGCCTTGGTAGCATATCCATCTGTTGCGGAACTACCACTATAGCCATCCAGCGCCTGTCTGATTTGATACTCTGCGGCCATTGCTCTATTAGCCTCTGCCGTTACAGATGCTTTGATAGAAGCCGCATAGCCATCCACATAGGTCTTTGTGGTGTATCCATCAAGTGCGGCTTTGATTTGGTTATCGGCAATTGTGGAGCGGCTTACTTCGGCAGATAGTGAGGTTTTAGAGGCATAGCCGTCAATAAGCACCCTGATTTGGGCCTCTGCCGCTGTGGCCCGATTTGTTTCAGATTGTAACGCAGCTGTGGAGGCATAGCCGTCTATTATTGGGCCAATTCCATTTAGCTTATTCTTATCATCAGAGGACATCAACCCATTGGAGGAGATGGTGGCTAAAAGGCTAGGATCTCTATAGTCAATTGTACTCATATGTTACCCACGGCATTAAGCCTAAAAAGCGATATCAACAACATACGAAAATATTCGCTGCACATCACAACATAAACAAAAAGCCCCGGTTTTCACCGAGGCTCTCTGTATTCACTGTGGTAACGTGGGCTAAGCCGCTCGCCTGCGTGCATCCCTATCCAACTTCTTCTCTATCCATTCAGTCAGCTTCAGAAACCGCTCGTGCTTACGGTCAAGATAAATAGACGAATCAGAGCCTTCATACAGCCAAGAACAAAAGCGAAAGACTTGTTGATTTCCAGTAACCTCTGAAGTCCAAGTGTTGTTGTCTGACACATGTGCAATATACGAGTGTATAGATAATTCATTTTCGACAATATCAACAATGGCCCTAATAGTATTTTCAGTTCCAACAAAACTAGCATTCCACTCACCAGTCTTACTAGCCATTTTAATGCTTCCATCTCCATCAAACACTCCTCTGATAAAGTGGCGATGTAGGCGCTTATCAAGCCATAACGGATATTCCGCAATCAAGCTCTTAGATTTCGGAACACCAACCTCAGTACAACGCTGGCAAAGATGCTTGCTATAAAGATTAAGATTAGTTACATCAGCACCATCGTTCCTAATTTTCCTGGTCACTTTATCTTCCGAAAGACCAAAGAAAATTGCTGCTTTTTTCAGGTGTCCATCATCAGATCCTTTCAGACCTATCCTAACTGTGTTTACATCAGGTGCATTACAACCATCAGCGTAAATAAAACCAAGCCAATACGCCTTATTTGGTGTATCGATTGCATCAAATACAGTTTCGTTAAATTGCGTAAATCTATGGCTTTCATTTTTTGAGCGAAGCAATCCTTGTTCAGCCGCCCATCGCTGAACCCGCTCCTTTCGTATTGAGAACTTCTGAGCCAGAGATTTTGCAGAGACTCCATCTGAATATAGCCTGACAATTCTTTCGATTTGAGAATTGTCGAAAATTTCCCTTTTCAATTGGAAGTTGTTCTTATAAATCTCTTCTTTTACCAGAAGAAGAGAAATGTTTAATTTGGCGGCAATTCTGGTTATTGCCATTCCATCCGCTACTAACCGCGATATGTCAGTCATACCAATATACCGCGTTAATTACTTTGGCTCGACTTATTTAAAGAAAAAAGCTGGATATTTACATATCCAGCTTTTCATCATCCTAATTAGGCCATTTGATATTCGGCGTAGCCGCTGCACGAAATGGCTTGTTTTAGGCTTATCCGACTAGTGTTGACTTACGCGATGCAGCGACTGCTCTCGGGTTTACAATACCAATACCAATTTCCTCTGACACCACCCAGCCGAGTTTTAATTGTTTTGGCTCGTCTGCTGGAATGACTTCGATGTCCTGACGGATTGGAAGCACACCAACGAACTCTGGGTCCGAAGCTCCGTAGACAGTTCCTGGTGGAACGATCTTCGAAACCATGATGTCCGCGCCCCAAATGTGAGCGTACAGACCGGTCTGGAGAATTTCACGCTGCGTAACCGGATCAATCTCACCAGCCGAGGTTCCGGAAGCTGCCCAGTTAAGGATGTCCGTAAACTCGTTGATGTTCATGAAGTACTTCGTGGTCACAAGGTCCCAACGATCAATCTGAACCTTGATTTCAACCAAGTCGCGCTTCATCAGGCCGCTGTCAGTGATGTCCTGAAGCGTGTTCTCAACCGAGGATGCTGCATCGATGGCGGCGAAGATGTTGGCATCTTCCTGAGCCATAAGCTCTTGACGAGCCTTCTGCACTGCACGGTCGATAACGTTGAATCGACGACGACGAACCTCTGAAATACGAACGGTTGGGTTCGAGTAAAGCTCGAACGTAGGAACCGTAATACGGTCGCCGAACACACGAGACTCTCCACCGGTACCATTGCTGGAAATAACGGTTGCGGCGACATCAATGTCACGCTCGTACTTCGGATCCACGCCCTGTGGCAGAGGATCTACGACCAACAGACGACGGGCGATTCCCTGGTAGTCCAAGTTACGACGAATTGGATTCGCCATGGCCTGGGCAAGAGCAAGCTTTCCTTCCTGCGTCATAATTGCGCGGGCGATGAGTTCGTCGCGCTTCTCGTCATTCAGACTTGGCTGACCCGAAAGGGCCATATTCGATGGCTGTCCTTCTTCGAGGATAGCTGCATACTTCACTAGAGTATTCAATGCGTCCTTGACGGACGAGGCATTCATACCACCACGGGTATCAAATAAAGACATATGTATCTCCTAAATTGTTTGGTTGTTAAGCTGCCAAAATCCATCAACAGCTCGTGGAGTTGGGGCCACGAAAGCAGCCCCAAGCCCTATTCAATCAGCGATTACACCATTGGAGGCGCGAAGTAGATCAGTGCGCGAGCCATTCCACCGTTTGCTGGAGCGCCTGGGCTCGGAGCATAGGCAGCCGTTACCAAGCTAACTGGCGTGGTAACCAGACTTCCACCCTTGTAAGGCTCGAAGTTCAAGAAGCGACCGAGTGTGCAATATCCATCACCAGCGTCGAAACTGACAGCCTGGTTAGGAGTCAAAAGACCAGCACCCGTGGCAAACAACTTTGCTCCGATCTGCAGAGTGGCGTTCGTTGGCACAAGACCAGTGGTGGTCGTGGTGTCAACTGCATCCAATGTCACAGCGTACGTTCCTGGCTTGTCCCACAGAGTGAGCTTGCCGGAGCCGAGTGCCGTGTGTGGGCCTAGTTGAATAGCAGGAGCCTGTCCAGCACCATAAGCTTGCTGTCCAGCGATTCCACCAATAACTGAGCCGAAAAGTGTTCCGTATCCCCAAATACCATCGTCCACCAACATGAGAGGACGATCGCCAGCTACAAGAGCTGTCGTTGCGACTGGACGGGTTGTCTTTACATAACCGTCAACCTTCACATCATAAGCTGCGCTATCGGTATTAACCGTTACGCCCTTAATTGTTGCAACTTCTCCACCCTTTACGGTGAGGTAGATGCCGTCAGCGCCATCAAATTGTCCAAGCGGATTTACGCCGGGATTTACGAGTTCTAATGCCATGTTATTTCCTGTTTGCACCACTTCTTTGGTGCGCCATGAGTCTTACATCTGTTGGTCTTAAATCTCGATAAAAACCGAGACACCATAAATCAATACAAATGTAGTAGTAGATGAGAAATTATTTTTCTACATTTTCTATCAAATTCGTCATAGCCCTCATACGCTCATCAATAGTTGAGGTTTGAGGCTGTTTTTCAGGGACTTTCTGCTCAGTTTTTTTACCAGAGAATGGTAGTTTTTTAGGTGTTGTGCTACCTTCCCGCCCCTGATTTTGGTTGCCTCCAGGACTCCACTCATCCAAATTTGAATCCTCTTGTGAAATGAACATGCTATTCAATGGAGTGCCACTAAACCTATTTGAATCGCTGGGGTCGCCTAGGTCATCGAGCGTAGCCTGCCCGAACTTAGCAAGAAGCGTGAGTGCAGCGTCCACGTCAGCAATTGTAGCGTTTGGGTTGAGTTGCCCATTGCTCCAAATCATTCCTTTAGTAGAAGGAACTCGGGACGCAATCAAACTATCAAGCCGTCTCATTGCGCCATGAAACGCGCTCTCAGAGCCCATAATTTCGCGATGGAGCAGAGATTTGCTCTGTAGATATCTCTTCCAATCGTCTATGGAATTCCGAGACCTATCATCCATCTTATCCTAGCTGTGAAATAAGAGCTTTATTGATAGATTCTGTTGGAGATTGTGGCGTATTCGCCGCCACCAGATCTGGTTGAGGAGGAGCTTGAATCTGTGGCTTTTCAGCTTCACGAGCGATAGCTGAATGAACTTCTGGAGCTTTTTCCTGTACAACTTCTGCGGTATCTTTGATTTTGGCTAGTTCTTGATTAATGGCACCAAGCAAACCACCACGCTCCGACTTACCAGTGGTTCCAGGTACAAATTGTTTGAGTTGACCAAACATATCTGCTTTGCCTTGAAGAGCAAAAATTAATTTCTCTTCTGGGGTATCGGTGAGCGAACTGGTAAACTCATGGAGCTTCGCCATCCACTCTCCTCTTTCTTCAGTGTCGGTATTACTAGACATCGCTTGAATTTGTTTAACCCACTTCGGTATTTCGGCTCTGACCTGACCTAATACTGTGTAAAAGTTATTAATCACTTTATGAGCCGCTTCTGCTTTCGTAGCCTCAGAGGCCTTTTGTGCGGCACTAACAGAATCTCTAATAGAGCGAATCGGCGACAACTGACCCTTGACACTGTTTACCTGTCTAGCCAAAGTCATCAAATAATTCATATCCTGCTTGATAGGATTCAGATTCATACGATCTGAAAGTTCCTCTGTAGCAGCAATAACTTTTTGAGCGTTTTGATAAACACTTTCAGCAGGCGGTGCCCCGCTGTAGAAGTAATAACCAAGACCCAATAATGCTACCGCAATTGCACCAACGGCTACTGGAGCTATAGCTTCCTTTTTTATTTGACGCTCTTCCAAACGCTGCGCGCAAGAATCAGCCAATGTCATCAATCCATCTTCGTCTTGGTGATCAAGCGTGAATGCTGATCTGATCAAAGAGTCAAGTAGTTCTTTCTTGGCCGCAACATAACGCCTCTGCGTCAGATGACCATTTGGCATCTTCTGCGCAATGTAAGCCATCATGTCGTGACGTTGTTCCTCATTTTCAACAATGGAATTCATGGCGTCATAGGCTCGACCAACAACGGCGGTTTCCGGATGAGCTAGTTCAATGATGGACTTCTTCTTTTCCGGCTCTGGTTCGATGTTGTAAAGCAAACGAATCGCGTCATCCGAGAGAGAATCACGAGCTTTGGACTTTGGTTGCTCGTCATCATCAGCTACTGAGATTAATCCTTGAGCAACTGCGATCTTTTCAAATTCATTCCAAATATCCTGATTCATTATTTTCTCCCTTCATTTTGAACGGCTCTAAACACATCATCAATGAACAGATTGACCACATCATCCCTTTTCTTGAAGGGATCTGGGATAGATATATCACCCTGTCCTGGTCTCCACTTCTCGGTTGCGCTACGCACGGCATTCCAAAAAGAAGGAGTATTCAATATTATGCTTCTATATTGACTTAGGTTGGGATATGACTGTATTGCCCATTGCAAAATCATCTCTTGAGGTTGCCGACCTGCCAGATCCTCAATCCACAAATCTCCCGGTTGAGTCTTGTAAACATATGCCCCCGCACCAGTTGGAGCCGGCTTATTCACATCACTTTGAACAGGAGCTGAGGCCGATGCGCCAGGCGTTGTTGCTGACTGACCCATTTCGTGTTTTGGCAATACAGCGCCAGCCACTGCAAGCAGGCCAGCTGATAGCAATACTGTCTTCATAAACCATACCAATAGCCCGACAATGATATTACCCCTTCGTCTAGCCGAGAACAGATTTAGCAGTCCCTTAAGCGGATTCAGCCAACCACCCTCAGCTCGATTGCGGGCAATGTACCCAGTGCCAATAGCCTCTTTGGTAAGTTGTCCTTTATCCCGCATAGCCCTTAAAGGATACAAAAGATCATCGGCCTGGCCCTCTTCCTCTGGTGACTCTGGTGGGGTGTCTGGAACTTCAGGAATTGCTGCTTGGGCAACGCTATTGATTTTCGCAGGATCTACTGGTTTTCCAGCCTCAATATCAGGTAAAATGGCACTTTTTATCTTATTGAAAACCGATACTATATCGTATCCAAAATGTTCAGCTACGGTAACTAAAACTCCAAGTAGCGGATGTATGCCAAAGAATATTCCTGGGACTAACAGATCTACAATCTTTCTTGGAGTGCTATAGTTACCTCCCACTAAGGTCGAAACCTCATTACCAATACTGGGTAGGATTGAGGCTAAATCAAAAGCGTATTTATTCATGCCAGATTGGTTAAATTCAGCAAGCACCTGAAACGTTTCTTCAAGCAGAATTGTATCGGCTACGTACTGAACCTCACCTGACATTATAATCCTCTTCTGGCCTTTTCCATTTGTTCTTTATACTCAGTTCTCCAAGTTCCATAAACACTATTGATGGCATCAATCCAGCGATTTAGCCATGTATTCTGAATCTTCAACTCATCGTCATTTGGTCGATACGCCTTCCAAGAATTATAGACCTCTCTGATAGAGTCTCGAACCGCAATTACCCATGGGCCGAAGTTAGCAATTCTCTCGGCATTGTCTTTACCTTTAACATTGGCTTGAGCTAGTGTGGTCCAAGCGCCACCATGCCACTGACCAATATCTAGTTCAGGCAACACTCCACCATACTGCTTAACAGTCTTCAAAGCTGGAACTGAGAAGTCGGCAAAGTTGTCAAGAGACATAAACCTACTTAGCGGTGGCTTCTGTTGATCTTGATGAACAGTTCGGCCTCCACGATCCTCTCCACCGCCTTCACGATGAGCCCGACCACGGCCGCCAGAACCAGCACCTCCACCCCCTCCTAATGCTTCTCGAAGAACACTAGAGGTTATGACCGGTGACTTACCGCGCTTCTTTAATAGATCGATAATGGCATCCTTTGCATCCTGCCATTCATCAGAAATTTTACCCATCTGCCTGACATAATAGTCAGCTAACTGAGCGTCTAACAAAGTTCCTACTTTGCCCTTACGATCTGGTCGTGGACTCGGAAGTGACTTACCACGATACGCTTCATAGATTGGGTCGAACATCTGCTTAGCTCTATCAGTGAACCACTCGATGATAGCCTCCAAAGTGCTTACGCAATGTGGGTCATCGGCAGCTGGCGCGGGAGCGGCGGTTGGAACTGTAGTTACTGGAGCAGTTGAGACATCTTGCCCTAGTCGATAAATCGATCTGTCAAGAACTTCACGAGCCATTTTTTGCATATACTCCTCAAAGGAGGCTTCTTTAGGCTCGGTTCTTGGGGCTCCCTTAGCCCACGGATTCTTAATCTCTGCTGATGGGGCTTGGTTTTCCTCTGATTCCTTTTCGCCACTTGACATTTGAATTAGCGGAATACAACGAAACTTACCACCTTTCGGCATCAAGCCTCGGGTGAATTCAAAAAACGCAGTTAGGTTTGTGAGGTCGGTCACCATCACTGGTCGGCTTCCCCAATGAGCAAATGGATTATTAACTCCATCTTCTGGAAGGCCAGCATCAATCATATCCACTATCAAAGAACCAGTGCCTTGAGCTTCTGGAACAGTGGTGGTTATTCCAACATGAGAGAATAACCGAGATAGATTGTCTATATTTTGCTTGGCTAAGGTAAGGAGATCATCGTTTGTTTTATACGGTGACGGACCGGTTCCTTCTGAAATAATTACATCTTGAAATCCAAGAGCATTTACAAGCGTCTTGATTTGTAGCAATACTTCGCGAGTGTTCTTCCCCCAAACACCGTCTACTGGAGATTTGCCCAAACCAGCAGCCGCCGTCTTCCCAAATTGCCTCGCTAACCCCTGAATATAATCGACTGTCACCTGGGTATTTGGAGCTGTTTGTTGAAGTTTTGCTAGCGCAGCTTTAGCAACATCTGTTTGGCTTAATTGGCTTCCCAGATCCATCATGAGCTTCTGCATTGTGCGGACAGCACCATCAACCTCATCATTACTCTTGGTAACTGGAGCGGCCCCAGCTGGAGCGGTCCCACCACTCGTCGGAGCATGAGCCTTTCCAGTATTACCAACACCGTTTACAAGTGATACTAAATCAGTTGCCATATTATACCTTCTTCTCGGCTGGTGTTACACTATTCACAAGCTTCTGAATCTCTTTTTCAAGAGTCACTTGATCTGGTACCTCTAATCCGAATTTCTTCTTAAGCTCAGCCGAAACCATTCCCCACGGAGCATGTAGTTTGCCCTTCAAGAATTCTTGTAGATTGGAAACGAACTTCTGCTTAGACTCTTCATGCGTATCCGAATAATGCTTCACAACAGCCGACAAAACATCTGGATTACCGGAGTATTGCGACAATTGAGAGCTTTGAGAAATTCTGGAATATTGGTTAGCTGCTTCTGTGTAGTTGCCAACAACATATTCATGTAGCTGTGCGGTAGCGGGAAATAATCGTGATATGAAATCAAAACGAGGTTGAGATTCCAAGTTAGCCTGAACCTTCTTGAGTGCCGCAACACAATTACTTAAGAGCAACATGGACTCGTTGAAGGATAACGTCTGGAAATCTTTGTTTGGGTTGACATTATCAGAATCAGCGTATATCTTGTTTACGAAATCACTAACGTACTTTTGAGCGGCAGCAATGTTCTCATTGCCAGCGCCAAACGCAGCTGCGTATACAGCACGAGCCCTGTCGGCCAAGGCCTTAGCAGCAGCTCTGGCATTCGCTTCATTCAACCCAATCTCCATACCTCCAGCAAAAATATATTGAGATTGATTTTGTTTATTCAAATACGTACCCTGGAAGTTAATTCCTAGAGCACTAGCAATTGCATTAACTCCAGCCATTTGATTACCGGTCCAAGCAGCAATAGCTTCATAAACCTTATTATCATCTACGTATGGAATGTTCTGTTGTCCAAAGGATAGAAGCCCGGCCTGATTAGCAATACCCTTTACCTTGAACCACGTACTGACACTTGCAATATCTGATTTTTGACCAGCCAATCCAACAAGTGCGACAAAGGACTCAGGATTTCGAGCAACTACAGCGTCATCAAGCCTGAAACTATCAGCGCTTACAGGTTTTTTTGCTATACCACCCATCACCTTAGTGAATACATTACCAACCTGTACATTGATAGGAAAACTGCTTTGTTGGGCGAATTCTGCTGGAACGGACGAAACCTCTTCTGCCTGCGCTACTTTATTAATCATGGAAGCTAATGAAGCCATACTATTCATCGGCTGCTTGCCAGTAGGTTGTTTGCGAGTAACAGCCAGAATCTTGTCGGCAATACTCTGCATTGTCTCGAACGCGCCAAGATCGCCAGAACCATCAATAAGATTCACATCCCCATCTCGGTGAGCAAATCCAATCAAATCAGCATTAGTCTCTTTGGTAACGTTGTACAAAGCATTTTCAGCAGTTTTGTAGAGAACTAACTTCTGCTCAATATCTTCGGCTTGAGTAACGAAGCCCTTACGTCTCATGGCATAAGCAAGACGAGCTACATCTTGAATAAGATCGTCAGAAGGAACTGCATCTACTTCTTGATTGATCTGTTGCTCACGCTCCACTTCCTGCGCAGCAAGTTTGACCAATTCAGTTTCGGTTGGCTTGAAAAATCCTTTCTTGACAGCCTGACGCTCAAGTTCGCGGTACACTTCAGACTGATATAGGTTATCTGTATATTTTGAAAGCGTCATATTAGTCCTCAAGGTCAAGCAACTCTAAGCCATTCAGAAAGTCCTGATCTACTTTCTCTTTTAGCTCTGGGTGTTGTTTCAATACATCCGCAGCCTTCTTGAGATATGCCTTCAACGCTGGGTCACCGGCAACCTTTTGACGGAATGCTGCGATCTCTGCCATTACCTGGTTCTCGTGATCGAGAGTGGCGGTAACAGCATTCGCCTTCTGAAGCTGCTCTCGCGCAAGCTCAGCTTGAGAATAGTTTCTCCACACCTCCGAGCTATTCATCACTCGTCTAGTCTGGGTATCGTCGAAAAAATCCTTCCAAACCTCATCGTTCATGTAAAACACCTTTAAATATGGCTGTGGGCAAAACCTATTTGTATGCTTAAGTAGTCATATATTTCCTCAAAGCCATAAAATCTGCATATGACTCTTTTCCTCACTTGCTGGAGTGATGACCTTGGCCAATATAAAAGCATGTTCAGATGGCCGCTGACTGCTCAAAAGTCCCATCTTGTTACAATAGAGAGAGCTCCCAATATTTATCTCGTGATCTCTATCGAACCTATTCAAATCCACCACCATTCGCTGTGGATATACATTTGCTTTTCTACCAAAATCAATAAACCCTCCACCAAAACAACGATTTCCTAATAGGCCAAATGGAGAGTTACCATCACACAAATCCACTACCAAATCGCCTTCATAATCAACAATGCTGACGATGTGCCCTGGAGCAAGACTTACACCTGGTTTTATAGGAAACCGAACCGGCTCCGTGAATAAAGACTCAACCAGTTTGAACATTGCTAAACCCCTGACACTCTTCTTTGAGCCTCATCCAGGGATATTAGCTTATTACCCTTCTTGATGTTCGCAATCGTCTCTAGAGGGCGAAGATTCTCAAGCGCCCATAGCTTCTTGAAGTTTTCACAATCCAAAGATTCAAATGTACGTTTGCTTTTCGGAATTATATGATCTATCTGCCATGTAAGTTTACAGCATCTCTTATCCATAAATGCTCTAATTTTAAAGCCAGACGAACTCTAAAGTGCCGAAGGCAGCTGTTGGGGGGCCTGTCACCATCGCAACTCCCGGATAATCTTCATTTGGCTGCGAAGTAGTTAATTTTCCATTTTCGGATACGAATAATATAGAATTTAGCGGATAGCGCTGATTTGTCTCGTACATATCGCATTGGAAGATGCCGCGTTGGAACCACACGGTAATATGGCCACTTCCTAGCGTCGAGTCATCGCCCGATACGTTTGGAATTTGGTATGTATAACTAACAACGGTGCGAATAGCATCTGGAATACCATCGCCATCAAAGTCGAAATTGAGCGCCGTTCCGGCCGGGAATAAGATCATGCCATTGCGCGGAAATAATGCCACATCCACCGGAGAGGTAATGAAACTAGATGGAATGATATTGGGATTATTCAATTCCCATTTTACATCAACACTAGTTACCAGCTGTCCTTGCTGCTCAACTGCCATTGTGATAGGTACAATAACTTCTTCATCAACAGATGGGGCCGTAAATGCCCGCGTCTTGAAATCATCGATAATACCAAATGGTGCCCTTCCATCACTCACACCACACACCAAATTGTTTCCACGCAGATATAATTGAGCAATCATTCCAGGCTCAAATTCTGCGGTTGGATCTACTGGGTATGATACTGGAATTGAATTTCCTATTTGTACAATCTTTAAGCTCATCTCTCTCCTTCTAACTCTATACCAGTATATATAACAAAGCCCCGGCGTTACCGAGGCTTTGCGTATTCAATTTGTGTGATTTTTACAGGGAGAGCAAATAAGCCTTAAGCTGTGGATTTGCTGAATTGCTAGCAAGGGCATTAACAATTTCTGGCCATCGCTCTGCAGTTGCCCAATTCATCTTGCCACGAGCCGGTGTCCTGACCCAATTAGCAAACTCTTGTGCAGCAACCTGGGCAGGTTCAGATAAAGCACCATTTGCTCCACCAACGATCCAGTCGTACAGAGGCCTGGCCTTCTGCTGTAGGGCTGATGCCAAATTACCCCAATCAACAGGCTGTGCCTGCATTACGACCTGACCAACATCATCAGCTTTTGCAGAATCAACCTTACCAAAGATAGGGTCTTTTGATGGATCTGGCACCTTGCCCCATGGCTCTGGAGCCTTTCCCATATCAGGAACAGGTAGTTCCTGGGCCATCTTCAGAATAGCTCCATAAGAAGCTGCTGCGGCGGCCTTTGCGATATCCTGCCAAGTTGGAGAGGTTTTGAAGCTAGTGCCTGCAACCTTCCAAACTGGTGGATTGAGAATTGCCTTATATGTAGCGAGAGCCGCTGCCCTGGCAGCTTTCTTTGCTATCTGTTCTTTGCGTGTCATCATGTCCTCCAATATAGATGTCTAATTAGTCGTCATCGGCCAGCCCTAAATCCTTTGGCTTAAATCCGAAATACTTAAAAACCTTCGCAGCCTCATCTTTGGAATTGCCCTTTTTAGACGTATCCGTTTTGGAGTCTGCTAACGATACCATCACTGCAGTCACTTCTTCTGCACGAGCTGTCCTCCCAACTCTCTCAAAACACTCAGCTGCATTATTCAACGCTTGCAACGCTGCATAAACAACCTGATCGTGTTGTTGAGTTTCTTCTACAAGAGATTCTTGCTGAGCTGCTTGCATCCCATCAAAAAGTTCCTGTTCACAAGATCCTTGTTTGAAAATCATATAGTTACCTCGATATCGCTTTCATCAATGGTTTGTGCCTTCTTGATAATTGCATCGATGGCAGCGCAATGAGTTTCGAAACCGGCATTTTGAAGCAAGTTACGAGCTTTAGAAAGAGAGGATATGGCCTCGTCTGCCCCAAGAGATTTTTTAAGATCTCCACTGAGCAAAAAGGCCATATCGCGTTCTATGTTTGCGGTGAAATTTTTCATATTACTCTTTTCATTTTCCCAGAGACTCTAAAAGTGCTTCCATTGCCGCTTTCTTTTTCTTGCCTTCACTCTTTATGCTTGGATACTTGTTATGTACTGCTCTAGATACTGCGTTTTGTAGTTCTTTCAACGAACCACTCCACCACGATGGAGCTGATTTATACTGATGAGATCTGGCAAGAGCATTTCGACCGCGACCAATCGTATCAATTGGAAAGTGATCTTTATCGTCCTTCACTTTTGGATGCTTGTTATCAAATACTGCAGCCGGCTTATTTCGTACCTTCGCTTTGGGATCTTTTTCTCCAGCTACTTTTGTGCTAAAAAATCAGCAAGCTTCTGCAAAGAGGTCTTCTTGCTAGCAACTTGAAGCAGAGATTCCAAACCCTCTTCTGGAACATCGGCCCCCTCAACTCCTTCCACCAAAGACTCAAGCTCTGGATCGTCAATATCAATCTCCTCTGGTTGCTTATCGAGAGCTTCCCAATCGCCTCCATCTTCGCTCGGTTCATCCAGCTCTGCCATCAAGGCTTCAAAATCCTTGTTATCGGCATCATCTTCGGCCATGCCCATATCGCAATCGGCAGCGCCATCAATCTCATCGGAAGCCTTCTTTACCTTCTTCTTGTCGTCCTTCTTATCTTCTTTCTTATCCTTCTCCTCTTTCTTCTCATCCTTCTTGCCGTCTTTCTTCCCCTTATTCAACCACGGAGGGAGACCCTTGGCATCGCCCTTATCTTCCTTCTTCTTAGCCTCTTCCTTCTTCTTGTCGGCGGCCTTCTTATCTTCCTCTTCCTTCTTCTTATCCTTACCCTTGCCCTTCTCCTTCTCTTCCTTCTTCTTGGCAGCGGTCTTCACGAGATCGTCAAGTGCCAAAAGTGCAAAAGAGGACGCCTTACCAAGTCCGGCCTCATCCAAAATCTCGGATGCTTTGCACAAACTATAAATGCAAGCTTCGTACTTAGTCATAGCCTTCTTCTTGGTAGCTTTGGCTTTGGCCTTCTCTTTATCAGCCTTCTCTTTCGCCTTCTCTTTCTCGGCCTTTTCTTTGGCCTTTTCCTTCTCGGCTTTTTCCTTGGCTTTTTCCTTGGCAGCCTTCTCAGCTTCCTTTTCCTTCTCGGCCTTGGCCTTCGCCTTTTCTTTTTCAGCCTTCGCCTTATCATCTTCTTTTGCAGCAGCAGTCTTTGTTAACTGTGGCTTTGCAAAAATATTCTGATATACTGGGCTGGCAATAATACCATTCATCTCTGTAGCAATATCGAATTTAGACATGTTTACCTCGTATGGATGGGCGGGGCTCTTCAACCCCGCCCGGCCCAGAAAATTAGAACTTCAGACCCTTCGAATCAAAGTAATTATCAAAGAATCCCTTGATGTCAGTTTCACCCTGCGATGCCGTCTTAGCCATTGGGAGAATTACTTCACCCGAGTTCAGAAGGCCAACCATAGGAATGGAAGCCTGTCGTGTCATTGCTGGCTGACGTGCCAAAATGTTCTTGAAGCTCTCAAATCCTGCGTCATTCCACTTCATAATGTCGTTGACCTGTGAATCAACCTGAGCCTCACTAATCATGCCCTTGGAAACCATTTGGTTAGCAAGTTCATATGCTCTCTTGATACGGCCCTTGTACGACTCAACTTCCTCTGCCTTCTTGGCTGTGGCATGTTCCTGCGTCAGTTTAGAGGCGAAGTCTTTACTCTCCGCATCACCGGCACCGAACAGTTCCTTCCAATACTTGACGGCATCAGCGTCAACGCCATGGGAAACCAGCTTGTCAACATCTTCAGACTTCATCTTGCCTTCGGAGACAAGCGCCTGAATCATCTCGGCCTGCTTCTTTACGCGAGGTGGCATATTAGCCAACTCAAGCATGGCGTCCTGGATATCCTTGGCAACATGGAACGCTGCGCCATCGACCTTTGGAGTTACATCCAAGTTACCGGCGTCAACCGCGCTAACACTACCACCTGGGTGTGCATCGTTAGACAGTTCATTAAACCCAAGCAAGCCCTTCTCGGCAAGCTTAACACGTGCCTGAGCACGACCTTCTTTAGTTGTTAGTTCCAATTTGTCTCCTGCTGTAACTGTGGTAACTTCATCTCCTGGTTGAATTGGGATAACCTGATTAGAGCCAGACGCCTTCTCAACTTTGACTTCAGTCGCGTCAGCAGTATCAACCGATCCCTTGCCAATATTGCTCAAGAATTTATCAAATGCACCGGCTGTATCTTCAGCTGGTTCATCCTTTGCCGCATCACAATCTTCGGTCTCGCAATCCACGGCTGGGGCATCGTCCTTGTCCGAGAAAATCTCATCCAAAATACCCTTATCTTCATCCTTAGCCTCAGCAACCTCTTCGGCTTGTGCTCGCTTCTCAAGTTCGGCAGTTCCGTAAGCATACTTAACAACTGCTTCCATCAACTTACCAGTCTCTCCAAGCATAGCCCTTGCATCCTTGACGGCTGAAATGGTTAGCTCATTCAGATAGTCACGCTGCTCTTCGGACATGGAAGCATAAGCCTCCTTGTACACGCGCTTGGCCGTGTCGATCTCGCGCATATGCTTTGCCAAAGAGGTAATGGTCTCATCAATGCCCTCTTGCAACATCCCATTTACACGCTTACGCATTGACTGCAATTGAGCTGCCGTCTTTGGACCCTCTTCGAACTCTGCGTCATCGGCCGGAGCAACGTCTGGCATTGCGTCCGCATCTTCAGCAACTGGTCCGCTGACCTTGTCACGAAGATCACTAAGCTTTTCTCCCATCTCATCTTGTAGAGATTGAAGATCACTCACGATTTCTGCTGGGTCCCCACCCTCAGCGCCGACATCTTTCGGAGCCTCAAGAGGAGGAAGATCTCCAGCCGGAGCAGCTTCTGGAGCCGGAGCTGGCGGAGGTGGTGGCGCAGCTTGAGCGCTCTTCAACAGAGCAGACGCGGTAGCTTCGAAACCTTCACTCTGGATACGGCTCAGAAGTGACTTGCCAAAACGCTCAGTTGCAACTGCATCATACAACGAATCGGAATTACCCTTGGTGATTTGCTCAACCGAGGCACGAAGAATTGGTTTGTCATTTGCGAACACAATCCAGCTCGAAGCTGACTTGTTGACGCGGCCATCTGGAAGAGCAACCTTCTCAAAACGAGCCTTCAAAGATGCACGAAGCAGCTTCTCTTTCTCTGGAAGATCGTCTCCATAAAGACCATCAACCTTACCAACCTCTGGGAATGGCTTCTTTCCAACCATGTTCTTGTGCTCGGTACGAACCTTTCCTTCGAGAGGATCGATTGGGTACTGTTGCTTGCCTGGCTTTGGCTCTTCTGTGCCCTGGTAGTAACCCTGGCTCATCAATTGTTCCTTGGCCTTCTTGAGAGCTGCTTCGCGGAACATTGCACGCTCGTGTTCGTC
>Ga0210377_10000369_pt1 | contig 42661 bp, 40 predicted proteins | sample PLM4_65_b1redo_FD_155480 | JGI IMG/M metagenome (GOLD analysis project Ga0210377, IMG submission 155480) | Groundwater sediment microbial communities from an aquifer in East River, Colorado, USA - PLM4_65_b1 redo | ecosystem: Environmental > Terrestrial > Soil > Riparian zone | place: USA: East...
GATGTTATCTTTATTCAACAGCGTTTTGTCAAAAGTGCTCCACGGCTCCGGCACATCGACGCCCTTCACCTGCGGCGCGAGATATTGAATGCTGGGGATGGAGTAATATCCCAGGTTGGGGATGGTAAAAAAGGCGACCTGGGTGCCGGCCGGTTTTTCCTTTACATCGTTTGCAACATGCTGGGCGATCATCCCATTGCTCTCGATGTTGTCGATCAGGTCCTTGCCGTAAAAATCGAAGAAATAGAAATACAGGTCGCTGAGCATGGCGATGCATAGGATGGCGTAACTGAGCCCGGTAAAACCTTTCGAATATTTTTGCCAGGTCTTTTCGAGCGCCTCCGTGCTTCCGTGCAGTCCCAGCCCAACGATGAGGGCGCAGGCTGGCGCCACCGCCACGTATCTTTGTGCGGCTGGCACCGACTCGCTGAAACCTGCGATCACACCGAACGCAATCAACCACAGCGCCAGCAGGGCAAAGCGGCTGTCCCTGTATTTCAGCAGCAGGACGACGAATCCCAAATAGAAAAATGCCGCGAAGACCGGTCTCAGGATGGGCGTTTCAGGGCTGTACCAAAAGCGTATCGGCACGATCGTATATGCCTGCAAGCCGATCCCAACCTGTTTGGCGAGGATCTTCCATGCGGGTTCCCCCGAAGCGGTAACCATTTGATCGATTGTTTTTAGGAATGAGACGCGCGCCATCGGCGCCAGGAATTGGTTCGGTTGATGGATGTAATACCACACCAGGGGCACGATCACGGCTGCGGCGATCATCACCATCAGGAATAGGTCAGGGAGCGCCTGCCGGAAGCGTGCCCTTTGGATCAACAGCGCAATGACCATCGCCAAAAGTACGATCCCAAACAACCCCCTGCTGCTCACGTAAAAATATTGTGCGAACCCCAGCGCCAGCCCGGCGAGCAAATACGCCCAGCGCTTGTCCTTTTCCCAAGCCAGGCACAACGCGCCGATCGCCATGATGTACCACAACCCGTCCCAGATGTTGTTGAGACCGATGCGGCTAAAGTGCACGTGAAAATGCAGGACGGAAAGTGCCAGCGTCGCGAATACTCCCGCCCGCTGACCGAACATCGCCCTGCCGAAGAGGTAGACACATCCGACCGTCAACGCGCCGACCAGCGCGGAGAGCAATCGCAAAGCCTCGGTGGTCTGCCCGAACAGGCGGATGGATAACGATTGGATGAACGAAAAAAGCGATGGGAAGGAGAACCAACTGGTGACGAAGATATTGTTCCATTCCCCGTTGATAAAACCCACGGCTGAGATGCCCGAGGAACCCTCATCGCCGGTGAGGAGCACCGGAATGCGACTGGTTGCGATGCCTCGTACCAGAAAGGCAAACGCCATCAACAGGATCAGCCAGATCAAGGTCTGGCGGGACAGTTTCGGTCTTTCTTCCTCCCGGCGCATCCCGCCGATCAGGACCAGTGCAATCCCCAGGATCCATGCGGTGATCGACCAGGCAGGGCTGTACATCTTTTTCCCGAACCCGGCGCCAAGAATGCAGATATATCCAAAAGCAGGACTCATCGCAAGGAAGATCACCTGCAATTGCGTTACACCCAACCAATGACTTGCCTTCTCCAGTATGGCTTCGAACCGGCTGGCGCCTTTACCACCCTGATAGGTAATCAGCCCGAGGATGAACAGGATAAGCCCCGGTACGATGACCCCGGCTACATCCGGTCCGTCCCTGGGTACGATGGAACTGAGTTTAATTCCAGCATACACAAGGAGACCGCCTCCAACCATCAAAACGGTTATCAGCGGTCCTCGATCGTTTTCCATTTATTTGAGTCCCAGCTCGCTTCGTGAGATCACCAATCGCTGGATCTCACTTGTCCCTTCATAAATTTCGGTGATCTTCGCGTCGCGGAAATAGCGCTCGACCGGCAGCTCCTTGCTGTAGCCCATGCCGCCGTGGATCTGCACCGCCTGATGCGTCACGTACATGGCAGTCTCACTGGCAAATAATTTCGCCATGGACGCTTCCAACGAATAGCGCCCGCCGTCTTTTTTGGATTTCTCTTTGGCGAGGGCGGCGTTGTAGATCAGGAGACGTGACGCCTCGATGCGCGTTTTCATGTCTGCGATCTTGAATCCCGTGCCCTGGAAGGCTCCGATCGGTTGACCGAACGCCTCTCTCTCGACCGCGTACTGGCGCGCCGCTTCGTATGCCGCTTCCGCGATCCCAAGCGCTTGTGTCGCGATCCCAATGCGACCGGCATCCAGCACGGTCATCGCGATCTTGAATCCGTCGCCTTCCTTGCCTAATAAATTCCCGGCGGGCACGCGGCAATTCTCGAAGATCAACTCGCTCGTTGCTGAGGCGCGGATGCCGAGCTTCGGCTCCTTCTTCCCTCGCGTCAGACCGGGAGTATTTCCCTCCACCAAAAACGCGCTGATACCTTTTTGTTTTTTCTCCGGGTCGGTCATCATGAAAACGACAAAGTAATTCGCCACGGGTCCGCTCGTGACCCAGGATTTGCGGCCGTTCAACACGTACGAGGCGCCGTCGCGCGTGGCGCGGGATCTCATCGTCCCTGCGTCTGAACCGGATTGCGGCTCCGTCAATGAATACGCACCGACCGCTTTCCCCGAAGCGATGGGCGTGATGTATTTCTTCTTCTGTTCTTCCGTACCGAACTTCATGATGCCGTGGCAATACAACGAATTATTCACCGACATGATCACGCCGTGCGAGGCGTCCGCTTTGCAGATCTCTTCGAGGGCGAGGACATACGCGAGCGAGTCCATGCCTGCGCCGCCGTATTCTTCGGGGATCTCGATGCCCATGAAGCCCATGCCGCCCATCTTTTTGATGGTCTCATGGGGGAACTCTCCGCTTTCATCGAATTGCGCCGCGACGGGAACGATCTCGTTCTGCGCGAAATCATGCGCCGCGTCACGCAGCATTTTGTGTTCTTCGCTCAAAGGAAAAATGGGAAGTTCGGGCATGGCTCCTCCAGGAATAGGTCTTTCGAGATTATACCCTGACGGGCACAATGTACCCCGATGACTCTGATAAAATTGATATATGCATGGAGTGCAACGTCTCCAGACGTTGCACTCCAAAGTCTATAGACTTTGGAGTCCATTACCTTGAACAATACACCATCCACTGAAGAACGCGTTTGGGCTGTGCTCTCGCATCTTTCTGCCCTTTCTTTTGGCATGGGGCTTTTGCTCCCGATCGTTGGCTGGTCGGAGCTGAGAAGGAAATCGAAATACGCCTCCTTCCAATGTTTGCAGGCGCTGGGATATCAATCACTGGGATATACCGTGTGGTTGTTGAGTTATTTTGTATTGATGATCGTATTCTTTATTATGATGGTCATTTTGATAAGCGTGATGGGGGATGGCGGAGGAAACTTTGGTGCCTTCATGGGGGTGTGGACGACCGTATTCATGATCATTATCTTCGGAACCTTCGGAGCGTATTTTCTCCTCCCGGTCATCGCCGCAATTTCCTGCGCGTTCGGCAGAGACTTCCGTTACCCGGTCATGGGCAGCCGGCTGGCGCGTTATCTGGGATATGATCCAACAAAACCAAGTGATGAACAGACCTGGTTGATCGAAGACCACGAAGACCGCTGGGTTTCTGCCATGGGGCACTTCAGCGTCATCATCCCATTGTGGGGAATATTGGCTCCACTCACCACATGGATTCTGCAGGGCAGGCACAATTTGTTCCTGAGGTTTCAATCGGTGCAGACGCTCACGTATCAGGGATTGGTCAATGTGCTGTATATGGGGGCGGGGGTGATCTATATGTTCGGGTTCGTGATCTTCATCGTATTGACCGGGTTTGAAAGCGGTTTGGATGGAACTTCACCAACCGGGATGATCGGTCTGGTCGCTTTGATCGCATCCATGCTGTTCGCGATGTTTATTGTTTTGCTTTTGCCGTTGTTACACATCCTCGGTCAATGGGTGGGGTATCGCGTGCTCAAGGGAGATAATTATCGTTATCCGCTGGTGGGTAAGTTGGTTGAGCGCTGGACAAAAACATTGCTTCCGTCGCCGTCTTCGGCGGCGGGGACGCCGCCAAGCGCATCATAATTAAATAAAGAGGAGAAGCCTGTATGAAAATTTTGATCGCAGTGGATATGGAAGGGATCACGGGTGTGACAACGTGGGACCAGGTCACGCCGGGGCACGCGGAGTATGCGCGCTTTCGCAAGTTGATGACACAGGATGTGAATGCCGCCATCCGCGGTGCGGTGGATGCGGGCGCGGATGAGATCATCGTTGCCGATGGACATTGGAACGGGTCGAACATCCTGATCGAGGAACTCGATCCGCGTGCACGGTTGAACTCGGGATCACCTTCTCCTTTCTCGATGATGCAGGGAATTGACGAAAGCATGGACGGCGTTTTCTTCGTTGGATATCACGCGCGCAATGGCACGCCGAACGCGGTCCTTGATCATACATGGTCATCGAAGACCGTCGCCAACGTCTGGTTGAATGATATTTTGACGGGGGAGTTTGGCTTGAACGGCGCGGTGGCAGGTCACTTTGGCGTGCCGGTCATCATGGCATCGGGAGATCAGACAGCGTGCACACAGATCGTTATGCAGTTGGGCGATATGGAAACCGCCATCGTCAAACAGGCAAGCGGAAGGTTTGCCGCGGAATGCCTGGCTCCTGCGGTGACGCAGGAAATGATCTATCTGGCGGCAACGCGCGCGGTACAGAGGCTGGAAAATGGCGATGTGCCCGATCCGTTCGTGTTGGATACGCCGATTCGCGTGACCGTTGAGTTCTTTACTTCGGATATGGCGGACCGCGCTTCGAAGATCCCGTTCACACAACGGGATGGGACGCGCATCTCTTTGACAACGCAGGAGATGGCCTCCGCCTATAGTGGATTCCGCTCCATGGTGATGCTGGCGGTTGGTTGATCAGATGGATTGATATCTGGGCTTACACTGTTCCACCTGATGCAAGTCCATTTTATTTAACGGGATCAATCACAGGCTTGTGCGAGGCGGAGTTTTGTCCACACAAATTCGTGGATTTATCGGAAATCTCAGATTGACTAATTAATTGATATATCCATATAATAGATATGTCGCATCCATTTTCTCAGATTGGTGTACTATCTTTATCGGAAGGAGGCGCTATTCGACACAATTCAACCCCAATTGAATATCGTTAACCAACTTATTTTCCAAAGGAGAGAGAAAATGAAGTCCACATGGTTTGCGTTACTTTTGATTCTTGCCATGGTATTAACCGCCTGCAGTCCTGCGGCAACCGAAGCGCCTGCCGTTGCAACCGAGGCTCCCGCAGCAACCGAACCACCTGTCGTTGCAACAGAACCGCCAGCCGCGACCGAACCTCCTGTATCGATGGAGCTTGAAGGTGAAGTGTCGATCGTTGCCTGGGCCGGATATATCGAGCGCGGCGAGACCGATCCTAATTATGACTGGGTAACACAGTTTGAGGCAGATACCAGTTGCAAGGTCAGCGTCAAGACCGCCGCGACATCCGATGAGATGGTTGCTCTGATGAATGAAGGTGGGTTTGATCTTGTGACCGCCTCGGGCGATGCTTCCAACCGCCTGATCTCCGGTGGGCGCATTCAACCGATCGATATTTCCAGAATCCCGAGCTATGACAAAATTGACCCGCGCTTGCAGAATGCTCCCTGGCACACCGTGAATGGCGTTCACTTCGGCGTGCCTTATTCATCCGGTCAGAATGTTTTGATGTACAACTCAGAGGTGTTTGGCGATCAACCACCCACGAGTTGGAGTGTTGTATTTGAAGAGACAACCCTGCCGGATGGACAATCCAACAAGGGACGCATTCAGGCTTATGATGGTCCGATCTATGTTGCCGATGCCGCAGTCTATTTGATGTACCACAAGCCTGAGCTCGGAATTACGGATCCATATGCCCTGAACCGCGACCAGTTCAATGCTGCCATCGATCTCCTGCGCCAGCAGCGCGGATTGATCAACCGCTATTGGCATGACGCCTTTATCCAGATGGATGATTTCACCAATGAAGGTGTTGCAGCCTCCGGTTCATGGCCCTTCCAGGCGAATTACTTGAAATATTTCAGCAGCCAGCCCATTGAAAAAGTTGTTCCGATCGAAGGCGCGACAGGCTGGGCTGATACGACGATGCTGCATGTGGATTCCGAGCATCCCAACTGCGCCTATGCGTGGATGGAATGGTCTCTTAACCCCAAGGTGCAAGGTGACCTGGCTTCCTGGTTCAGCAACATACCGGTACGGCTGGATGCCTGCGAGGGGAATGAACTTCTGGGTCCTGATGGTTGCAAGCTTAACGGTCTCGATGACTTCGACAAGATCCTCTGGTGGCGCACCCCCACAACGGATTGTGGTGATGGCCGTATGGAATGTGTCCCATATCATGAATGGGTTACAAACTATATCGCTGTGATCGGCGGTCGTTAGATCCAGCTTGATTGTTACGTCAGGCGGGAAAACTCCCGCCTGACGTAATTCATATCTTCCTATACTATTTCACGGGTACTCAACGCCATGACCAATCCATCAGCGCCTGCCATTCGTTTCGATCAAGTCAGCCGATATTTTGGGGAGGTGAAAGCAGTTGACCATGTAGATCTGGAGATCCACGATGGTGAATTCTTTTCCATGCTGGGACCCTCGGGTTCGGGCAAGACAACCTGCCTGCGTATGATCGCTGGATTCGACAAGCCGACTTCGGGTAATATTCATCTTTATGGGCAGGAGGTGTCCAACCTGCCGCCCTATGAACGGGATGTCAACACCGTTTTCCAGGACTACGCATTGTTCCCGCATATGAATGTGGGGGATAACATTGCCTACGGCTTGATGATTCGAAAAACCCCCAAGCCTGAGCGGACAAAACGCGTGGATGAGATGCTTGAACTGGTCAAGCTTTCAGGATATGCGGGACGCAAGCCATCCCAACTCTCAGGTGGACAGCGCCAACGCGTCGCGCTTGCCCGTGCCTTGATCAATCACCCCAAAGTTTTACTTCTCGATGAGCCGCTCGGCGCTCTCGATCTGAAACTGCGCCAGCAGATGCAGGTGGAACTCAAATCGATCCAGAAACGAGTCGGGATCACTTTCATATTTGTTACACATGATCAAGAGGAAGCCCTGACCATGAGCGACCGAATCGCCGTGTTCAGTGAGGGAAGAATCGAGCAGATCGGTACGCCCTCTGAGATCTATGAGAGACCGGCATCCGCGTTCGTGGCTGGATTTGTCGGCACTTCGAATTTGATCGGCGGGGAGGTGGCCAAGCGTATCACCGGGTCTGACCAGATATTCTCGATCCGACCTGAAAAGATCCACTTGAATCTGGCGGGTGAAAAAGCGGACGCAAATATGGCGTCCATTGACGGGGTTGTGCGCGATGTCGTTTATCTCGGCTTATATACGCGGTATCTTGTTCAGATCGATCAAGGTAACGACCTGGTCGTGATCGAGCAAAACCTCAAGACCACTTCCATGGATGTGTTGTCAGCAAAAGGGCAGAAGGTACGGCTGCACTGGCACAAAGATCATATCAGTCGGGTGGGAGGCTGACATGCTTACCCGCGTATCCACCTACCTGTATCAACGTCCCCGGCTGATCCTGTTTCTCCTGTTGGGTCCGCCATTAATTTATATGGCAATTGTCTATTTGGGTTCGTTATTTTTACTTCTCGTCAACAGTTTTTATTCGATCGATGATTTCACCGGGATGGTCATCCGTGAATTTACCATGAAAACGTATGCACAATTATTCACCCCGGCAAACCGCGAGATCTTCGTACGCACCGCCTCCATGGCAGCGGCCGTCACCTTCGTGGATGCGTTCATCGCCTTCCCTCTTGCGTATTACATTGCAAAGTTCTCTTCACCGAAATTGAAGACATGGCTTTTGATCGCCGTGACCATTCCGCTATGGTCAAGTTATCTTGTACGGGTCTACGCCTGGAAGTTGATCCTTGCCAAGGAGGGGATCCTGTCCTGGTTCATCAATCTCCTTCAACTGGATGGGGTGTTGGAGTGGCTATTAAGCTTTGAAGCCATTGGCGGCTCATCCCTTGCCCTCTCGCCCATCGGCATGTTCATTGTGTTCGTGTATATCTGGCTTCCCTATATGATCCTTCCGATCCAAACCTCGTTGGAAAGGGTGCCAGCGTCATTATTGGACGCGTCCAGCGACCTTGGAGCGAATCCCCTGCAAACCTTTCGTAATGTGATCCTGCCGCTCGCCTTTCCCGGTGTTGTAGCGGGGTCCATCTTCACATTCTCGTTGACCCTCGGAGATTTTATTGTGCCACTGGTCCTGGGGAACTCCAAGTTCTTTATCGGGCAGGCAGTCTATTCCTATCAGGGCACGGCGGGCAATATTCCACTGGCGGCGGCGATGACGATGGGTCCTGTATTCATTATGGTTGTCTATTTGCTGATCGCCCGTAGATTGGGAGCATTCGATGCGCTCTAATACATCCTCCGCTGCGAAACCATCCTGGGCTCTGAAGATCGCCGCCCTCGGCACTCTGCTGTTCCTGCACGTCCCCATGTGGATCATCTTTCTTTATACATTCACTCCCGAAGAGCAGACCTTCACTTTTCCACTTCCGGGTTTTACGACCAAATGGTTCGGTATCGCCCTTCAACGCGAAGACTTGTGGAGGGCGTTATCGCTAAGCTTTAAAGTTGCGGCGATTGCCACTCTTGTTGCATTGATATTGGGCACACTTGCAGCGGCAGCTGTGTACCGTAGTAAATTCTTTGGCAGGGAGGCGATCTCCTTCCTGCTCGTTTTGCCCATTGCCCTCCCCGGTATCGTCACCGGGATAGCCCTGCGCACGGCGATTGGAGGCCTGGATATTCCGTTTTCCTTCTGGACGATCGTAATCGGGCACGCCACTTTTTGCGTGGTTGTCGTCTACAACAACGTGCTGGCGCGCTTCAGGAGAATGTCCGGTTCGCAGATAGAAGCATCCATGGATCTGGGCGCGAATTCCTTTCAGACCTTTCGTTATGTAGTCATGCCCAACCTTGCGACTGCCCTGCTTGCCGGAGGCATGCTCGCTTTTGCGCTTTCGTTTGATGAAGTCATCGTGACGACCTTTACCGCGGGGCAACAGTCCACGTTACCGATCTGGATCTTCAGCCAGTTATCGCGTCCACGTGACCGTCCGGTGACGAATGTGGTTGCGACGTTTGTGATCTTGTTGACCTTTCTTCCCATCTTTTTTGCTCAGAAATTATCTGCAGAGAGTTCGGATACAGAAGGGGAGATGAAGTAAATTTAGGTTACGTCTTTGCGAGCTGCCGATCTTGGTCGGCGAAGCAATCACCTAATGTAGAAATTGCTTCTGACAGAAAAACATTGCCCTCGCAAAGACATATCTTTTTAAACGGAATCAACCTTCGGCTTGGCGCGAAGCGGTGTTCACATCCCCCAAAATTCCTCTCTCAAAAAGATTGACATCACGATTTAACGCGCTAAAATACATCCAATTCTAAAAAGGAGAGTTGATATTCTAACGACTCGCACGAGTGAATGAAGAAATGCTTGTGCCCTCCATCTAAATTACGCCACGAATGAAATCTGGCTTCCGCCGCCCTCCAACTGATACCTGGTGAGGCGGCGGGACTGCTTAACGTAATGCAGTCAACACAGTGGTTACACTGTGCCGCATTCCATTGGAAATGGAAACAAAGCGGCAAGAGCTGTTGTATTGGCTGTTTTTGATTCTTTATTCGCGGTTGTCATTCTGAGCGAAGCGACACTTGCCCCGAGCGCAAGTGCCGGGGAGAATCTCTCATGGAGTTTATGAGACCCTTCGCTGTTGCTCAGGGTGACATAATTGAAAAAGTGTTATCACTTTGGCGCAGGCTGCCAAAGATATTCCGGGCGAAATGCCTTCACCAAAACGAAAGGAAAGAATGACCGGTCAGTATTATTCCCACCTGAACCCGAAATGTGATTCGGGCGCGTTCGAAGAGAAAGGCGGATGCGGCGTGTTTGCCCGCGAGCCGATCAAGAAGGGCGAGTTGATATGCCTGTGGGGAGGGCGTATCGTTGCTGAAAAGGAACTCGACCCGGACATGCAGTTTTTCACCCAGCGCATCCTCCAGATCGAGGAAGGTTTTTATCTGGAAGCGCCCGTGCCTTTGGAACCCACCGATTGTTTCAATCATTCCTGTGAACCGAATGTCGGGTTCACCGGTCAGATCGGTCTGGTCGCCATGCGCGATATCAAGGCAGGCGAAGAACTCAACTTCGATTACGCCATGTGCGATGGATCGAACTACGATGAGTTCGACTGCTACTGTGGAAGTGAGAATTGCCGTAGTCGTGTCAAAGGCACGGATTGGTCGCTCCGCGAACTATGGGAGAAATATGACGGCTACTACATGCCGTATCTCGCAAGACGCATCGAGAAGCTCAAAGCCAGGGTGCAGGTCCTTGCGTAAAGTAAAGCGGATTGCACGGTACAATAGTGCGATCCGTTTTATGTTTAAATCATTCACATTTCGAATTTACATCGTTGCACTTATTCTTCGCCTGATCCCGGTCATCCTGGCGCGCGGACTGGGTATCGGGCTCGACGATATGTTCCAATACGATATGCTGGCGCGCAGTCTCGCGGGCGGAAATGGATTCCGTTGGTATGCTCAAGCGGACCTCGACAAATTCGCCTCCTTCGTGGACTTCGACCTGACCAGCGTCAAGGACTATGATCCCGCCCTTGGCATTCCCACTTCGTTTCGTGCACCGTTATACCCAGCCTTTCTCGCCATCGTCTATTTTTTCAGCGGGACTGATTTCTCGCGTTTTTTTGCTGCGCGACTGGCACAAGCCATCTTTCTCGGAGCACCCCTCGCACCGTTGACGTATTTGGTGGGGAAACTCATCTTTCCTCTTTCCTCTATCGATAATGAGGAAAGACGAAAGAGGAAAGAAAGTGCGGTGCGCATCGCTGCTTTGCTCGTCGCCGCATACCCCATGCTCCTCGTCTATCCTCTCGGACTTGGGACGGAGAATCCTTTCTTTGTCATTCTCCTTGTCTCTTTCCTCTTTCTTCTTTCTTCTTTTGAAAAGCCAACTCCTCTCAACTTTATACTTTCCGGTTTCTTCCTCGGTCTCACTGCCCTCACTCGCTCCGTGATTTTGCCTTTCGCCGGGCTGGCAGTCGTTTGGGCGTGGTTTTCACTAAAAGACAAACGCGGAGCGATACTGGTCGCTGTTGTTTTTTCACTCACCATTGCTCCCTGGGTGATTCGCAATTCCTTGTTGCATCACAAAGTGACCGGCATTGAAACATCAATGGGTTACAACTTGTATCTCGGCTATCACCCCATGGGAAATGGCTCTTTCGTCTTCGGTCCATCACTGGATTTGTTACCGATCCTTGACGATGCCGAACGGGATAAGGTCGGCACTCAGCAGGCGATCGAGTTCATCAAAAATCAACCGGAGCGATTTGTCCCGCTTGCTGCCAACCGTCTGGGATTTTTCTTCGGTTTGGAGAAACGCGTCCTGATGTACTTTTATGGCAATAACCTGATCGGATTTGTCCCGTTGCCGTTGTTGTTGATTATCTCTGCCATCTTATTGTTGCCTTTCATTTTCGTTTCCACCTCCGCCGCGCTGGGACTTTCCCTACTGCGTTGGAAACCCAAGCATATTTTGCTCCTGTTGTTGTTCGTCGGTTACATCACTCCGCATGTGTTCATCCTTTCGGAAGATCGGTTCCACCTGGCGCTGGTGCCATATTTTGCCATCCTTTCCGCGCAAGTTTGGACAGGCGGTTTCCGTGACATCGCCGCGCACTGGAATGAATCGCGGACGAGGAAGGTCATTGTTATTTTCTGCATCCTGGCGGCAGCACTTCTCGTAACCAATTGGGGGTTTGAACTCGTCCGTGATGCGGATAAAATAGCGCAGTTGCTTGGACCGTATGGGAATGAATCCTATTATCCTTATTAACTCACTTTCCACTTTCTACTCACTATGAACTATCTCCTTGGCGAAAAACTTAATTTTGACTGGAAGATCGTCACCATCACGATCGTTTCCACGATCCTGTTGATGTTGGATTACTATCACAAATTCACAACCTTCAAATACTGGGACCGTGTCATTTTGTATCTGGTGATTCCACTCTTCATCACTGTTTTCCTTTTTCGTGAAAACCCCAGGGAATATGGATTTTCCCTTGGAGACTGGAAAGCCGGATTGATCATTACCGGGATCGGGATCTTTTTTATGGCTCCGGTCATCTATTATTTGGGAAGCGGCGACGCGTCCATGCAGGCATATTACAAGCCCTTTACCAGAGGACTGCCGTGGACGACCTTCCTTGACCTGATCGGCTGGGAGTTCATCTTCCGCGGCTGGATCCTGTTCGGGTACGCGCGTAAATTCGGACCGGAAGCGTTGTGGTTGCAGGCTGTCCCGTTTGCGATCGCACACATCAGCAAACCCGAAGTGGAAACGCTCTCCACGATCTTCGGCGGTTTTGCGTTCGGCTGGATCGCCTACCGGACAAAGTCATTTCTCTACCCTTTTCTTATCCATTGGTTTATTGGTACGTTTATCATTATCGTTTCGGCAGGAGTAATATAGAGTTTGGTCTAGGTACGCCGCTTCGCGACTACTCGACCAACGGACGATTTGACTACATGACCAAATACACTCTTCGCCCCGCACGGGAAACGGAATCCCGCCAGATCAAAAACCTGATTCAATTTGTCGGGATCAACCCGATGGGTTTGGATTGGAAGCGTTTCGTCGTCGCGGTGAACGAACAGGATGAAATGATCGGATGCGGTCAGTTGAAGCCTCACGGCGCGGACATCCTGGAACTGGCTTCGATGGCGGTCTACCCCGGGCATCGGGGAAAGGGCGTTGCGCGTGCCATCATCGAACTTCTATTGAAGGACAGCCGGCGCCCTTTATATCTGATGTGTGAGTCGTCGCTCGGACCGCTCTATGAGAAGTTTGGTTTTCGCGGAATCTTGTATAATGAAATGCCGCGATATTTTCAGCGCATCAGCAAACTGTCTGGCCTGGTCACCAAGCTGGCGCACAGGGAGGAGCGACTTCTCGTGATGAAGTTGCAGTAAAATTGACATAATGCAAAACATGAAATCAGTTCTCTACATGGTCTCAGGAATCCTGTTCGGCTTGTTCGTTGCCGCGCTGGTGTGGGTGGTGGCGCGCAACCCCAGTGGGACGTCGGTGACCCTGCGTCCCGTGCCGACCGATAGGCCCATCATTGTCCATATCACCGGGGCGGTGCCGCGACCGGGCGTGTATGCCCTCCCGGAGGGAGCGCGTGTACAGGATGGCATCGCCGCGGCGGGTGGGTTTCTTGCCGAAGCGGAAAAAGGTGGCATCAACCTGGCGCGCGCGTTGGAAGATGGTGAGCAGTTGGATATCCCATATGTCGAAGGCTTTACCCCGGTGATCGCAACGCCAGAAGAGGTCTTTATTCCCACCTCGGATCTGGTCAACATCAACACCGCCTCAAGCTTTGAATTGGAAGCGCTTCCCGGTATTGGTGCGACCACCGCGCTAAAGATCATTGAATATCGTGAAACGAACGGACCCTTCATCAACATTGAAGATATTGTCAATGTACCGGGAATAGGTCCAGCCATTTACGAAGACATCAAAGACCTGATCACCGTAGGCGAATAATGCCATTCGATCATTTCGACGTCATCGCGCCGATCTACGCGTGCGTGACCTATTCTACGTGCTAAAACCCCGCGGCGGATCGTCATCGAAGAACCCGATATCCGTTCGTTCGGTGTGAAGCTGATTGCGCTGGCGGAGAAATTGCTCCTGATGCGCAGTCATTTTTTATTCCCACAACAAATTGCATTCTTGTTCAAGAATGCGACAATTCACGCGGAAGATTCCAGCGCGTGGGTGGTGGTTACAAAGCCTTGATGGAGACACTCGGTTGAGGTTTCGGCAAGAATGATGTTTACTTGTGTATATGTTTAGAATTTAAACATTAATTTTTTGGCAGACCTATCTGTATTGAATTGATTGGATAAAACATGGGAAACAATGATGCAAGTGTTTCGCAGATAGAAAAAGATATTAAAAAAAATTCTGGTTCGAAAATTGGGATGATATTTATTGTTTTGATACTTTTGCAGTACTATCTTTTCCCTGTATTGACCTCGGCGTGGATACTGAATGATGCCAAGCTGGTAAATAACATATTTTATTTTCACACAATTATTTCATATGTGATAATAGTATTTAGTTTAATTGTTTTTCGTGAGTTTGAACTGGATATGTTTCGAGATTATTTTTCCTTGGGAATCATAGTGGCGACTTGTTTTTTACGAGCTGGTTTGGGCGGAAGTGATGAGACTGTTTTTAAAGCTTTGCTGATCCTAATAGGCATAATTCTCACAAATTATATTATAGTGAATCGAAAAAGCATTATAGTTCCAGACATGAAATCTGTTTTTATTGGTGTGTTATGGTCGGTTGGCGTAACTGTTGTCCTCAGTTTGTTACGTGTACTTTTGGATCCTGGGCATAGAACTCTTCCGGCGAATATATTAGCCTATATAATTAATATATCCGTGTTTCAATTGTCTTTTGTAACTATTATTGAAGAGGCTTATTTTCGAGGATTATTGTTTGGTTTCCTGTTAATGAGCGGTTATAAAGAAAATACGGCTCTTTTTATTCAAGCTATTTTATTTTGGGGAATTCATTATGTGAGATTTGGTGATCCTGTATTATTTTGGGTCATTATTCCAATATACACACTTTCCGCCACGTTGGTGATAAAAAAATATAAGATGCTGTATCTAACCATAATGATGCATACAATTTACAATGTTTTTGGAGGAATTTTGGTTGCGCTCATTTAGTAGATCAGTCAATCGCCTTCGTTGAGAAATTACTCCAATGTGCGCTCGCATTCCTGCTGATCAACAGATTGTGGTCTTATTCAAGAATCTAGGATCCACGAAGAAGATTCCAGTGCGTGGGTGGTGGTTACCAAACAAATCTGATGGTTGCGGGAACTTCCTGGGTAATGCGTCGTCCTTAGGGAAAATAACCTAATGGAGAAAACTGTGAAAAAGTACTTGCTTGTTCTGTTTGTAATCTGCCTGGCAATATCTGCCTGTTCCCCAAAATCAACCTCTGCATCCCTCGTCGGCACGTGGAAATTGACCGCTTATGGTCCTGCTAATTCCCCGACCTCTGCCGTTGCTGATGCCGAAGCGTCACTAACTTTCAATTCTGATGGGACGGTTACCGGTAATGGCGGCTGTAATGGACTCGGCGGTGATTACGAAGTCAAAGATGACCAGATCACCTTCGGTCCGATCATGTCCACTTTAATGGCGTGTGACGATCCGCGTATGACTCAGGAAGGCGCCTTCACGCAAGTCATGAACGAGACCGCCAGCTTCCAGATCGATGGCAATACCTTGACTATTACTAAAGATGATATTGTCCTGATCTTTGAATTGGTCGCGGCAGAGTAAAAAAAATAATCATTCGTCATTGCGAGTGGTGCGCTAGCACCACGAAGCAATCTTCTAATTGGCTGAAGGATTGCTTCGTCGCCCTGCGGGCTCCTCGCAATGACGATGTTTTTTCTATTCCATCGCCAGTACGTGCCGCGCAATGACCAGCCTTTGAATCTCGCTCGTCCCTTCGCCGATGGTCATCAGGCGGGCATCACGATAGATTCTCTCCACCGGATACTCACTCGAATACCCATACCCGCCATGGATTTGAATGGCATTGCGGCAAACGCGTTCCGCCATTTCGGTGGCGAACATCTTTGCCATGGCGGCTTCCTTATTGTAGGGGCGATGGCCTTCCTTGAGCCAGGCGGCTTTGTAGAGCAACGTTCGCGCGGCTTCGATCTCGGTCGCGGCATCTGCCAGCATCCACTGGATGGCTTGCTGGTGCGCGATGGTCTTCCCGAAGGCTTTCCGTTCCCTCGCATAGTTGACCGCGTGCTCGAATGCGGCTTGTGCCAATCCAACGGATATTGCGCCGATTCCGATCCGTCCGCCATCGAGTGTGGCGAGCGTTTGTTGTAATCCTTTTCCCTCTTCACCGATCAAGTTAACCAATGGCACTCGGACGTTGTCATACGTCACGGCATGAGTGGGGGAGCCGTGCAGTCCCATCTTCTTCTCGGCTGGACCGATCGTGAGTCCCGGCGTATTCGTCGGCACCAAAATTTGACTCAGAGAACGCGACCCACCCGAAGGGTCTGTGCGCACGAGTGTGATGATGTACTCCGCAATGGACGCGTTCGTACACCACATCTTCGCGCCGTTGATGACCCATTCATTCCCGTCTTTGACAGCCTTTGTAATAACGCCGCCCTGCAGGTCCGAGCCTGCGCCGGGTTCAGTCAATGCCAGCGACCCGAGCTTGTTCTTTCCACTTGCCACAAGCGGAAGCCATTTCTTTTTGAGCTCTTCACTTCCGAACAAAACAATGGGCGTTGTGCCAAGTCCGTTGTGGGCGGCGATGGCGAGTGCCGTGCTTCCACATCCCCAGCCGATCTCCTCAATGGCAATCGCTGCGCTGACCGCATCCACACCTGCGCCGCCGTATTCCTCGGGGATATTCAATCCCAGCAACCCAAGCGGACCCATCTTGCGCGTCGCGTCCCAGTTGAATTCGTAACTTACATCCACATCGTGGGCTTTGGGTTGCACTTCCCTTGCCACGAAATCGTGAACGGTCTTCCGCCAGAGTTTTTGTTCCTCGGTAAGATCAAAATCCATTTCTCATTCCTTTGCATTGATGTATTCATTCAGGAGTTTACGTGCTTCCTCTGCCTGTTCCTTCGACACGAACAATTGCACGCGACCCAATCCATCCACTGTCACCGGGTAGATGAGATGTCCCACAGCCTCTTGAAACAGTTCGATATCGATGCCCGATGCTTCGAAATAACTTTTGAGCAAATCGGCTTCCAAACGCCCCTGCACTTCGGTGAGAACTTCCCATTTGAGTTCGTCCATTTTTACCTCCAGACCAAGATGAACAGGATCGTCCACAAGATACTCACGATCAACTGACGGATGCCGATGCGTGTGGGTTTCCATCCCACTGCGGGATGGTCAATACCCCACAGCGCCTCTAGCCACTGTATCAAATATGGGATAAATATCAGCTTCGGTAGAAATTCTACACCTATTCCCAATATTGTCACTATTAGCAAATTGAATGAAGTATATAAATAGGCTCTCCAGCCAGAGCGGAATTTCAACCAGCGATTCGGCAGGGATTTCCATTCCCGTTGCTCGAGCCTCAGATACGCGTAGACAATGCTCGCCGCGCTTTGCATCCAGACGAGGATCCACAGCCACCATCCCGCCGGCTCATAACCGCTGACTCCGACCCAATAAGCTGCAGGGGCCGTCAGCGACAGCACCCCGATGGCGACGATCTCAACCCCAGCTTGTCTGCGCTCCTCGCGGCGACTCACCAGCCACAAATGCCAGGCGAAGACAGGAATGCCGGGGGCTGCAAGATAAAGAACGTAAATAAATCCTTGAAGGATCAAGCTTGTGAGCGCAGCCAACGCAATGATACTGTAGATCACAAGCCAGATACACGCGGCTGGGAGATCATCTTTCGAGCGGCGACCCGAATACGCCTTGACCACGATCGTGATCGGCTGGCGGATAAGGAACGCGGCGATCGCTGCTACAACGAGACTGAACGACGCAAAAGTAAATTGTCCACCGGCGAACAAGCCGATCAGCAAGGGACTGAAAATAAAAACCCACGAGCCATGGTCTTGAGGAAGAAAAATCTGTTTGCGAAAAATCTTCTGCATGGTGTGATTATATTTGAAATGTCATCCTCCCGAAGGATATCGGGACGATGTGAAGGAGCGACCTTACGCGACTGAAGGACCTCTACATAGTGAGGGAGATGCTTCGCTACGCCAGCATGACATAATATATGGGGATATGCTAGAATTTGAACAGAGCGCACCATGCTGAGAGAAAAAGCGGTTGCCCTGTTGAAGGTTCGCCCGGAAGAGGTACGGATGGTCACGTTGATGGCTGTCCTGTTCCTTTGTGTGCAAGCGGGGCAGGGCATCGGGGAAAATGCCGCGTTCGCGCTGTTCCTGTCACGGGTGGATGTAGACCGATTACCCTATATGTACATGGGCTTGGGCGGGGTGGTATTTATTGCCTCCCTCGCGTATTCAGCCGGGTTGACCAAATTTCAAAATGCCAGCGTTGTTGTGTCGCTTCTTGTCGGCGCGGCTATTTTGTTTTTGGTGGAGTGGCTGGGAATTATTTTTGTTGGCAATTCCATCTCCTATCCGATTCTTTGGCTCACCACGTATAGCATGAGCGTCATTCTCGGAACCCTGCTATGGACTGTCGCTGGCGAAGTATGCGATGCGCGTCAGGCGAAGCGCTTGTTCCCGCTCTTTACGAGCATGGGTATCCTGGGGAGTGTTTTCGGAAATTCCATCACCGGCTTTGTCGCGAAACTGACCGGGACAGAAAGCCTGATCGTTATTTACGCCGTCTTGCTTACAGCAGGTTTCTTATTAACACGCAAAATTACTCAGGCGTTCTTCAAGCAAGAATCCGAAGTGTATGTTCGGTTCAGCCTGATCGATGACATCCGCGCGGGGTATGGACTGGTGCAGGCATCGCAATTGTTCCGGCTCGTGGCGATCTCATCCATTCTTTATTCGTTGCTGTATTTCACGGTTGACTTTCCCTTCAGCAAGATCGTATCAGAAAGTTTCCTGAATGACTCCGCCGGGCTGGCAGGCTTCAAGGGAACATTCACCAGTATCACGACCATCGTCACATTTTTGGTTTCGCTGTTCCTGGCAAATCGCGTGTATACGCGGCTTGGTATTGTGAACAGCATTCTCATCATGCCGTTGACCTATGTGATCGGCTTCATTGTTTTCTTCATCAGTTTTCGGTTCGAGGTGGCGGTCGGCGCGCGACTCTTGCAACTGGTCGTGCTCGGCGGTTTGATGGGCACCGCCTGGAACGCGTTGTTCAACGTTGCTCCGCCTGAACGGCGCGGGCAAATATTGGCGTTCAATAACGGAGTCCCGGCGCAGATCGGCGTGGTGCTTTCAGGTGTGATGATCCTTTTGAGCCAGCAGGTGCTCCGCACGCAGGACGTCCTTTTGCTCGGTGCGTTCTTTGCGTTTATCAGTGTTTACCTCACGATGAGGATGAGATCCGCCTATGGTGACGCGCTCCTCGATGCGTTGCGCGCCGGTCGCGTGGAAGTGTTCAGCGATGAGGATGACGCCTTCTCCGGTTACAAGGAAGATCCCGCGGCGATGCAGACCATCCTCAAGGCATTGCATGACCCCAGGGCGTATACGCGCCGTCTCGCGGCCGAAATGCTTGCGATCACAGGAAATATTTTGGCGGTTCCTGATCTTGTCGAACGGTTATCTGATGACGATGCCGGCGTACGCGCCGCCGCGACCCAGGCATTGGCGGACCTCGGTGCGAAACAAGCCTTCAGCGCGATCATGCTCGGATTGGATGATGTGGATGACATGGTCCGCGAACGGTCTCTCGCCTCACTTCCCAGGCTGGAAGTTGTCTCCTCACCCGAGCTGATCCGGACGCTGGAGGGTTTACTCAAAGACCCGAACATCGTCATCAGCGCGCGCGCTGCGGTGGTATTGATCCATCTCGGTGAAGGCAAAGGTGCTCAGGCCCTGCTGGTAAAGTTATTAAAGAGTGAAGATGTCAACAGTCGGCACGTTGCACTGATTGCGATCCGTGAAATTGCGAAAAATACGAAAGATAAATTCCACTTCAAAATAGAGCTGATCCTCGATGTGGTGAATGATCCCATACCGGTTATAAGGCGGGATGCGATTCCAGTCGCGGTGTTGTTGGGAGATGATGCTGTATACGAAATCATTGCAAATCATCTCGCGGATGAGGATGCCAGGGTGAGGAAAGCCGCATCAGAATCGCTGAAGCAGGCTTGGGCGAAGTCTCGAAGCGCCGTCCTTCATATCCTTGAAACGATGGATGAGATTGCCCTCACTGCCGCGCTGGACGCAATCCCGCCGGGCGATGAGGAGGTGCTCCTCCCGTTGCGAGGGTACATTCAGCGCGAAGTTTCGAATATCCGTTATTATCGTTCCATGATCGAATCGGTTCCCCAAAAGGGACGCGCGACGGTCCTTCTGGTGGAGGCGCTGAACCATCGTGAATCGTCATGTGAAGAACGGTTGATGAAGGCGATCGGTTTGTTCGGAAATGCGCGCGCGTTGGATTTGATCCGCAAGAGTTTGAAAGCGGGAGATGCTTCCACGAGAGCTGCCGCGCTGGAGGCGCTTGAAACATTGGGGGACAAAAGGATCACGCGGGATGTGTTGCCGATATTGGATCGCGGCGGTGTATTCCTGAAGGATAAAGATGAAAAAATGGATATCGTCCGTGTGGTGGAAATTTTACTGGCCCAGGATGATCCCTGGGTGCGCGCGCTGGGGACGTATGTTGTTCATGAACTCAAGCTGACAAGTTTTGTGCCTGAATTGCGGAAGTTGTTATATGACCCGGAGCCGTTGGTCCAGGATGCGGCACGTTCCTCGATCGCAAGAATGGATGGTACTGTAATCATGAAACCGATTAAAAATCTCAAAACCCTGAAGACCCTTTCTGCACTTGACCGCATCCTGTTATTGCGTGAAGTACCCATTTTCTCCCAGCTCGAGCCAGTGGACCTGGAGAAGATCGCGGATATTGCAGAGGAGCAGTTGTTCTCAAATCAATCATTGCTTTGCAGTGAAGGGGAAGCTGGCAATACAATGTTCATTATCACCTCCGGCAAAGTGGATGTGATAAAGAAGACCGGGAACAGGGAAAGTGTCCTCGCCACGCGTGCCTCCGGCGAATTCGCCGGTGAAATGGCGATCCTGGAATCGGCGCCGCGCTCGGCAACCTTGAAGGCGCAAGGCGATGTGCGTGTGCTGATCATCGATGGGGACGCCTTCAACACGATCCTGCTGGACCGCCCTGAGGTGGCTGTTTCGATGCTGAGACATATGTCCACGCGGGTGCGCGAGTTGAATGAAAAAGTGAGCATGGCTGGGTAAGAATGGGTACAATTCAATAAATCACTTCATAGGAGAAGATTGGCATGGCAAACAAAAAGAAGATCGAAGAAAGGCGTGAAGCGGAGCGTCAGGCAAGGCAGGCCAGAAACATTCAGATTGCGGGGGCCGCAGTCGTCATCGTTTTGATCGTTGCGGTTATTTGGCAGTTATCGCCAAAAGACAATAAAAACTCTCTAATTGTAGAAGGTCAGACAGCGTGTGAAAACTTTTCGGTTATACCAATTTCGGATCAATATGCAAGCGAGCCGCCCCTCGGTATCGACGTTACAAAACAATATTTTGCCACTGTGAAAATGGCAAAGGGTGGAGAGTTTGTGATCCAGTTGTATCCTGACAGAGCACCAAAGACTGTGAATAGCTTCGTCTTCCTTGCATGCAGAGGTTATTTCGATGGCATCACATTCCACCGAGTGATCGAAGAGTTCATGGCACAGGGTGGTGACCCGACGGGCACGGGCGGGGGTGGGCCGGGTTATCAATTCGTCAATGAAGATAGCGATTTGACCTTTGATAAGGCTGGTGTGGTTGCCATGGCGAACTCTGGACGTGACACGAATGGCAGTCAGTTCTTCGTCACTTTTGTGCCTTATCCCGGTCTCAATGGTAACTACACTATTTTTGGGCAGATCGTCTCAGGCATGGATGTGGTCAATGGAATTACGCGCCGTGATCCAAGTCAAAATCCAGATTATCCAGGGGATACGATAGAGAGCATAAAGATTACGGAACAATAATCAAGGAATGGAAATGTATACAAAGAAGACTCCCACGATTTGGGAGTCTTCTTTGTTCTGCTTGCTGTCCAACTGCCCAATTAAGGGACAGGTTCAGCGATCACTGTTGTGATATTGAATTGAGGTGGATGTTCCAGGTGTTTCTTTACTTTGCATAACTCTGCGGAGCGGATCAGCGAGTCCCGGTATCTCTCAGGAAAGGTGGGTGGGATTTGGATCTCCAGGTGAATCGTTTCAACCATGCCATTGGATGGATTGGAGTGGACTCTTTGGATGATCTGAATGCCCTCTGTCGAAAGATTGCGTTGTTGGCAGAAACCTAAAACGTAAATCCCTGCACACGTCCCAATGGATGAAAGAAAAACCGCAAATGGAGTTGGCGCGCTTGCTGTAGGAGGCTGATCCGTTGGTACGATGAAGCCGTCAAAGTGAGCATCCACACGGGAGCCACCGGGGAAGTCGATGAGCATTTCCATAATTGTCATTTGCCTCTCGCCTGAGATCATCCGCATCCGCCGCCGGATTTGTCGCGTTTCAATTGGAGCTTGATCTTGGCTTCGAATTCCAGCGCTTCATATTCGATCGGGCTTGGGTCACATGATTCGTAACGGTCTCCCAAAGCCGCAGGGAAGACATACGCCAGTTGATCGTCTGACGGATTCGCGACCGTTTGAACGGATCGAAGTTCTTTGTCATCCTTGCCGAAGAACGCGATCCAGTTGTTGACTCCGCCTTCGAGGACGTAACTGTTCGACAGACTCGACGCGACAAGGATCTTCCATGCCTGTACAGCAGCAGTCTCGTCATTGCTCATCACGATGAAAACAGAATTGGCCGCTGGCTCGGTCAGTAGTACTGGAACAACTTCTTCGATGCGGTCCACAGGGATGTTGATCGCGCCTTCGATGTGATAGAGGTTGTAGTCCGCTTCGGGGCGCACATCAATGTAGATGGGATTCATCACCTGGTTGTATTTTGCCTTGAAAGCTTCGGCGGGTGTGATGAAGACCAGACGGCTCGATAACATCTCATCCGCGGAGTATGTCAGGGTGTTGACGATGGGGTCTGCGTTTTCCTGCGGAATGGTCTCTGTGCGGGTGAAGGTCACCTTGCTGTATTTTTCCTCGAGCGAAGGTGTTCCGATGAAAACCACAGCAAGCGCGAGAACGATCAACACGCCAGCGCCTGCAATGCGGAGCTTGGGTTCCCTGGTCATATCCTTTTTGCCGACGATGCGTTCCAGTTGTTCGGAGCCCCAGAACATGAAGAGCGCCATCAAGACGACCAACAGGACCACCCAACCGATGGGAATGCCGAATACCTGATCGAGAGTGACACGTCCAAAGTAACCGGCGTTGTTGTACCAGTTGGTGAAATATTGCTCGGTCTCACCGAACAGGAACGCGCCGACGAATCCGCCGAGCATGAAGAGCATGCCATCGATCTTGCCGGTGGATGCCGATGCCAGCGAAGTGGTTGGGCAGAAACCGCCGATGATGAAGCCGACGCCCATGATGAGTCCGCCAAGGATGCCGGACCATAGGTAGGTCGGGTTGACCCACACCTGGCTGAAATTGAGAATGCCAAGGCTCACTGCACCAAAGAGAAGGGCCATGGCGGTCACAATGGCAGTGAACATCACCTTGAGTACGGTAAGTTCAGTAAAGTAAAACTGGGCTGCGAGTTTGCGTGAGTCGCCAAAGCCGGACATTTCAAGGGTGAAGCCGAATGCAAAACCGATGACGCCAAAGAGCACGTATGTCCATGGATTTGCGGCGCTTACCGCAATAAATTCAGGGAGAGGAAAGGTCATTGTGTTTCTCCTTCTTTATTCGTCATTGCGAGCCCGATGGGGCGAAGCAATCTCCTTCAAAGTGTTGGGGATTGCTTCGTCGGCTTTCGCCTCCTCGCAATGACGGAAAATTATTAATTCCACAACTTTCTTACAAAATATGCCACGCCGTATGCTCCGCCGAAAATGGCGAACATGACCACCCACGAACCGGCGGAAAGTGTTGCTCCACCAGAGAGTGCCTGACCGGATGTGCATCCGCGTGCCATACGTGCGCCATAGAGGAAAAGTACGCCGCCGAGGAAAGCCATCAACCAACGTGCGCGGTTGGAGATATTCGGTCCCTTGGTAGTCATGAATTTGAGACGTCCATTGAACAGTCCTGAAACGAAACCGCCGAGCAATGCGCCAAAGAACACAGGCACGATCCAATCATCGAGCGGATTTTTGTCACCGCCTGCCATCTTCAATAAATAGGGATTGTTATCCACATGAGAGGGGGAGATCGAGTCTACGATCAGCGCGTCGATGCGGCTTGTGGCACCTGAAGAGCCAAGTCCGTTCCCGGTCAGGAAGAATGCCAGGAATAGCACGATCCCAAGGATCACTCCACCCAGGTAGGGGTGGACATATGGTTTTTCAGGACGATTGAAAATACTTTTCTTTGCAACAGGAGCAGTTGTCATTTTGATTCTCCTTCTTTCTTTTCTTCCTTCACTTCCGCGTGCTCGTGCACTTCCACATCTTCGTATCCAGTCACCATGGCGTGCATCGCTTCGAGCGGCGTTGCGCCGGTGGTGGTCATGTAGACGTGTACGACGATAAAGGTTCCGAAGGTCCATGCGACAAGCGAGTGGAATGGGGCAAGGAACGGGAGTCCGCCAAGCATGTTTGCAGCCTGGGGCCATCTTTGCACACCCCACATCAGTGCACCGGTGATGATCTGTAACGGCAGGAGTACATTCAGGATGCCGAAGTATGTCAGCTTTTGGATCGGGTTCATACGGCTATCCGGTCGCTTCTCAAAGGGATGTCCCTCGTTCTTGAAGATGCCGGAGATGTAATATTTTGCCTGCACGATGGCATCGTCAAAGAAACCGTAGGGATGCGGGATATATTCGCGCATGCGCTCGGTCGTGACATGATAGAAGATCGAAAGGACTGCGTTGATCACCAGAATGGCGGCGATGACATTGTGTACCGTCACCACACCGCGGAATGAGAATACTCCGAAGATATCCGGTCTGTGGATGATCAAGCCGGTGAACAGCAGGATGACGATGGATGCGGTCTGGAGCCAGTGCCAGAAGCGACGGTAGGACTCGTACATGTAGATCCGCTCGGTTCGCTTTGGACCCCTGGCCTGTTTCCGTGACGAGAAGTATCTCAGCGTCCCATGCCCGATCACACCTAAAAGCGATCCGGCAAAGAGCAACGCGCCGAACCAGTCGATCCAGTTCACACGGCTAGAACCGAAGACATACATCTTGTCGTTGGCGGGGACGGGGTTATAGTACACAGCACCATCATCACCCGTGACGATCTCACCGGTCGCGTTGACGTTGTTGTTCGCATCGAAGATAGGTGTTATTCCGTTTGGTGCATAGTCTGACAGTTTGATCGACTGCGACACACGCGACTCGTCGTTGTGACAGGCTTTGCAGTCATTGACCGCGTTCTCGCTGCGAGTGACATTGTGATTGATGCTGTATGGCTGGGTCAAGCCTTCGATACGCGGATTGTTCATTCCCAGCGCAGCGAGCTTGCCTTTGACAGCTTCTTCTTTTGCGGAAGAGTCGATCTTGAGTTCAGTGTTGCTCAGAGAGCCGTCACTGTTCGAGTCGAAAGCAAACAAGATATCAGAAGCATACGCGCCATTTTCGAAGTAGACAGTCTCAAGGTCAAAGAGACGAACCGGGCGTCTGTTCCCGTTGGCGTCATCATAAACCCAGTAATAGGTCGTGATCAAATTGTAAGGCGCGAGCAGTTGATTGCCATCGATATTCGTGCGGTTGAGCAAAACAGGTTCGTAACCGGTGACGAGCGATGTGATCTGGTTGGGTTCACCTTCCACGCCTCGGCAGGTTTTGACGGGTTCATTTTTGAGAGTAAGCACGGTCCAGTCATAGGATTGGATGGCAGGCGCGTACATCTGCGGGATATGACAGGTTTCGCAGGCGACTGCTTCCATGTGTTTATCGATATAGGGTAGCCAGTCGGAGTGTCCCTTGCTGGCATCGTGACACGAGTCGCAGCGGCGCATGGTTCCTTTGAGTTCCGGCGCCACGTTGAATTGAGCACTCTGTCCGCGTGCGAAGTTGTGATTGGGTTTCTCAAGATATTCGCCAATTTCCAAAGTGCGCGGGTCGTAGACGAGATGTTCGGGGTTTGCATCCTGCGCTTCGAGGGTATGGGCGGGATTATTGAGCGCATAATGACAATCGGTGCATTTCAATTGGCGCTCGGCGTGGATATCCCATGAGCGATTGAGTTCGTTCTTGCCGCTCAGGTTCAAGCCAGACTCTGATATCTTTTGCGATGCAATGACCTGTCCCGTCGTGGCGGTTTGCGGATAGTTCAGATCGCAGGCTGTGATCGTAAGCGGGTCAGCGGTTTCGGTATGTACTTCGCCGTGACATGCCGCGCAATTCGAATTGGTGGGATCCTGGATCTTCACGAACTCGGCTTTGAGTTCGCCGTTTTCATCGAAGGCTTCTGTATTCCAATTCAGACCACCATCCTGAGAAGAACGGACCACGATCCCGGTTCCGTCCAGAGTTGCCATGCTGGCATTCCTAAAACCACCAACACGGATTGCTTCCTTGCGGGTCTGGAGATTGGGATTTTCAAGATGACACAGGAAGCAATTCATCTCCATGGTTCCTGAGGAGTCCCAGTTCCAGGATGTTGGTGTTCCATTCTCATTCAAGAATGAGGCTTCGAGATTATTTCTCCCGCCCGTAATTTCTGTCAACGGATTTCCGTCGCGTGATGTTTCAGCAGGTCCACCGCCTACGATACGGTCCCCATATAACATCAGCCATTCCGGTGTTCCAAGATCAAGGCGTTCGTCACCTTTTTGGGAAAGGAAGCGGTAGGTGAGTGGGTCCCATTTTCCGAACGTGCCGGTGCTGGAATTGAAATTACCGTTTTCTTCATAATCACTTAATCCCAAATCAGAATGGAAGGAGTGACTCTCAATGAATCCAGTATCATGGCATTGTCCACAGGTCTGTATGGTGGAGACCGGCTTATTTGATGTCAAAACGTTTTCCCCAGTGTCATCGAGCAGGGCGAAGGTCGGGTGCAGAGTCGATGCCTGTGGTACAGGAGCAGGCTCAGGCTTGGCAAGAGCGGATTGAATTCCGAATGCGACGAGTGCCAGGGACAATCCCAAAAAGACTAGCAGGTTTCGTGTCGATGTTTTCATGTTGATTATTTATCCCTTCCACCCCATTCGATGGGATCGCCAGGATAACCAAGTGCGGACCAATCCATGCGTCCGTTTTCGCCGTGGCAGGATTCGCAGTTGAGCGCGTTTTCTGCTGGTTGGACCATGTGTGTGGTCGCCCAGTACATATAGGTTTCGGTGAAGCCGTATTGACCGCTATATTCCAGATCGGTGATGGGTGCGGCAAGTTCAAATGCGCTGTTCCAATCGAAGGTCGTCCAGAAGCCGCCTTCGCCCGATGTGACAGGTTGAAGAAGGTAGTTATTCACTGTGTCGTAGGGTTGTTTGGCAATATGAAGTTTAAAGGGGAAGATCTTTGAATTGGCATCCTCGATATTGCCAGCGGGCTTGTTGATATAAGTGACAGTGTTCGGGTCGATCTTATCGCCGAGGATATAGCGATATTCATTGTTCCCGTTGAACCAGAGATAGGTGGGGGCAAAGTTCTTGTCGTAGAGGAATTCACCTTTGATCTTGAGGTAGGTGAAGTGATCATCCGCGCGACCTTCCTGACCAGCCTGTGACCAATCCCAATAAACCTTGGTGGGATCTTCAGTCGCAAGCGCCGGGATGTGACATGTCTGGCATGCCACAGATGTAAGATGCGTATTGATGCGTTCATCTTCATGCTTTTGGTTGACGTGGCATTGCTCACAGGAAACCTGTTCCTTTGGGTCGATGGTGTAATTGTCTGCGAGCATGCGACCGAGGATCTGATGGTCTGTTGTCACATGGCAATCGGTGCATTGGAAGTTGAGATTGCCGCCCATGTGCACATCTTCGTTCTGCTGGGGGAAGTAGAGACTCTCATCGAGGTCACCGTGTTTTACGCCGTTTCCTCCGCCACCATCGAAGTGACATTTGCCACAATTCTCACGCGTGGGTGCGCGGACGGATTGTGCTGCGGCGAGCAGGTCAACGCCATCAGCAGGGTTGCCGAATGTGCCTTTGCCGTAGATGCCTGTATCGGCATGGCAGGCGAGACAATCCACATTTTCTGGATTGCTTTGTTCGGTTACTTTTCCTTCTTCCCAGCCATATCCTGCATGGCAGGACATGCACTTGTTCTCATTGCCCTGTGAACCGATGCAGAAGTTGTTGATCTGGTTGATCTTCCCGATGGTCACGGGATCTTCACGCCACGGAACATCGAAGGCTTTCGATTCCCATGTCCAGTGTGTGGTCTTCATCAGGTCGGTCGCGGCGTCTTCGTGACATTCGAGGCAGGCACGAGTCACATCCTGTCCGGTTTTGAAGTCGCCTTTGACGATATCGTGATGGTCCACGTGGACGAGTTTGGTGGGCAGATAATCTTCCGGGTTGGTGGAAGGCTTATCGGCACGCGGCAGGAAGTAGAGGACGGGGACAAGGATCACCAAAATAATGCCGAGCAGTCCCAGGGTCCAAAAAGGGAAGCGCTTCTTCATACATTCTCCTTAACCGAGTTCGTTGACGAGACTTGCTTTTTGAGTGAGCCTGTCCCGCATCGCGGATCTAAGAAGGTCCATCGCCTGAATAACACGTTGATCCACCAGGTGATAGATGATCACTGTTCCCTGGCGTTCGGTGAATACAAGCCCGCGTTCGCGTAGAACCTTCAGATGCCGTGAGATGGTGGGCTGGGGGACAGCCAGCTCGTTCGTAAGCTCGGTTACGTTGAGGGATCTTTCGTTCAGCGCATACAGGATGAAGATTCGATGTGGATCGGATAGCGCGGCGCAAAAATCTGCCTCCAGTTGAATAATTTCTTGTTTTAAAGTCTGATTTACCATATTTATTCTCCTATATACGTATAAACGAATATACGTCTTGGTTCATAATACACCCGTGAAGAATTTCACAAAAGTGAGTGTTGTCATTATAAGGTTGGCTTAATGTCACGGGGATTGGCTGAATTTTTTGGTACTATGGTATTGATGAAAGCATTCAGATGACCCTCTATCAAAACGATGCAGTATCCATAAATGTAGGGGAGCGATTACATGAACTTCGTAGGATGCACGAACTATCCCTGCGTGCCCTGGCGGTAAAAAGCGGTCTTTCCATTCATACACTGTCCATGATCGAAAAGGGAAAGACAACTCCTTCCATTAGTACTTTATATAAATTAGCTGAGGCGTCAGGCGTTCCCATCACCTACTTCTTCAACCCAAATAACAACCGAAAACAGGTGATCTTTCTAAAGGCAGATGAACGAACCCGCATGCCGTTTACACGTGGTGTATTTGAAGGGCTTGGCGGGGAAAATTTTGTCGGAAACATCGAGCCATTCCTGCTCACCCTTGAGAGCAGTGCCAACAGCGGACCGCAGGTGATGTCCCACACCGGCGAGGAATTTGTCTTTTGCCTGCGCGGTCAGTTGGAATATCATGTAGAGAATCAGATCTATGAACTTTCTCCCGGAGACAGCCTTTTGTTCGCGGCGCATCTTAAACACCGCTGGAAAAACCCAGGCCGGATGGTCACCACGGCCCTCATCATCGTTTCCGGTTTTTCCGAGAGCGATGAGGTACATGGATTACATTGGAAGGCAGGGGAATAGGAAAATGAAAAGCGACCCAGTCAGGTCGCTTTTTTATTTAATTAGTGTTTTTTTCAGTTAACCGGTAATGATCCGTTCGCTTTCATAGAGTTTGATCGCGATATAGGTGATTACTACTGAAAGCAAAATCGTCAACACAGTGGAGACTACGATATTCCGACCCAGGATCGGTTCAGAGCGCAGGAACTGATTGATGAGAATTTGTTGTCCAAAGGTTGGGATGAGCATTGTCCACAGGTCTGGTTTGACCGGCAGGAATGCCAGTGCAAGACCAGGCAGGGAGGGAATCAAACCGATAAACGGCAGGTAAGTGCCAGCTTCCTTAGTGGTTTTGGTGAAGGAGGCGATCAAGGTCTGGATGGCGCACGCCAGGAAAACGATAGGCAGACAGATCAGGAAAACTGACGTTAGTGCACTGATTCCCAAACCGATTTGAACGCCGATCAGTTCTTCCACTGGCAACAGGCGGAATATAGCGGCAAACCCACCCAGTGTGATGATCAGGTTAAAGACAGCAAACGGCATTGCTGAAAGCATCTTTCCGATGGCAACCCAACCGCGCGGTAATGGATTGATCAGTAATGGTTCAAGGGAGCCGCGTTCCCGTTCGCCGGCTGTTGCATCTGTGATGACCGGTGACGCGCCGTTGAAAATGGCAAAGATGATAAAGTATGGGAGCATGGAGATGAAGATCATTGCCTGACTCTGGGGAGTGGCTGTATCCGTTTCCTCGACTTGCACCACACGTATCACCTCCGGGCTGACGCCGCGCAGACTCAAACGCAGTAGACCGATATATTCACTATAGCTTTCGAGCAGGGTTTGTGCACGTCTGATATCCGCCATGGCAGATTGGCGCGTACTGTCAAAGATCAGTTGCACTTTGGCAGTTTTCCCGACAGAAAAATCTTCACCATACCCGGATGGAATGATCAGCGCGACGTTGATATCACCAGCGATGACAGCCGCTTCGGGATCTGAAGGCGCCGGCTCGATGATGACATCCTGTTGTTCCAAATAAGCGATCAGGCTGGGAGCATTCTCTGCACCGGCGACCGGCAATACCAGAGGCTGATCCACTTTTTCACGGATGCTGTTGCCGAGCAACATGATCATCCCGCCCAGGAGCAATGGACCAAAGAGCGCCCAAAAGAAACCCGTCATCCAACTGCGGTAATCGCGCAGGTTGTCGATCATTTCCTTATTGAAAATGACCATGATCTTCTTCATCATTCCAACCCTTCCTCTGAACCGATCACTGCCACGAAGGCATCTTCGAGGTTTTCCCTCCCGGTTTGTTTTCGCAAATCATCGGGGCTGCCGTTTGCTGTGACCTCACCTCGTGAAATGATCACAATCTGATCACACAGCGCTGCGACCTCCTGCATGATATGGCTGGTGAACAGGACACACTTGCCCTCACCGCGGAGACGTGAAATGAATTGGCGCATGGCACGCGTGCTCATCACATCCAATCCATTTGTCGGTTCATCAAGCAGGACGTTTTTGGGGTTATGCACCAACGTCCGTGCAATGGCGACTTTTAGTTTTTCACCGGTGGAAAATCCCTCAGTTTTGCGGTCAGCAATGGTTTGCATGTCCAGCAGGAACAATAACGACTCGATCTGTTTTTCGAGCGTTTCTCCCTCCAGTCCATGCAGGCGCCCATAGTAGCGGATGTTCTCGCGGCTGGTCAGGCGCGAATATAGTCCACGCGCATCTGCCAACACACCGATCCGGCGCTGTACCTCGAGCGGAGATTCTCGGATATCGAATCCGTCCACCTGTGCTGTTCCGCTTTCGGGTTTCAGCAGGGTGTAGAGCATGCGCAGGGTGGTGCTTTTTCCCGCGCCGTTCGGACCGAGCAAGCCGGTGATCTGTCCATCCGGTGCAGAAAAGGATACGTTCTGAACAGCTTTTACTTTGCCAAATGATTTGGAAAGACCTTGTACTTGAATCATATGTGACCTTTCGAAGTTGAAAATCTCCTGATTTTCGACTTCGAACGCCAGGAGACGTTTGAGTCCTGCAATTTACGGACGTGGTCCGCTGAAATCGACAAAAAACGGCGGCGGTTCGATCCCATCCACACATGTGACATCCAACCCCTCGATGGAAGCGTTCTCGATAAAATCTTTGAACAGATTGGAACTGCATTTATTGGAAAGATTGCCGTGTCCCATGCCTGAAAAGATCAAGTGAAGCTCATTTGTGAAACTTTCTGCGACATTCTCTGCATGCCAGGGTGGTGTAATGGGATCCGCCTCACCGGACAGGATCAGCGCCGGAACATCCGATGTGACTGACTTGCGAAATTCAGTTGAGACCTCTCCCTTTTCCCATTCAGCACAGACGGCAGTAAAATCCACAGTGCGATCGCCGAAGACGCTTTGCTCACTTTGTTTGGCGGCTTCCGTGGCGGAGATAAGCGGCGCATCTTCCGTGCAGGTCACGGCGTAGAACATGCCATCGTACAATCCCGCATTCACAAGAAAAGACTGTGAGATCAGCGGAACATAATTATCATCTTCATATGCTACATGGATGGACAAGGGCAAAGTGGCAACAAGTTCTGGCACATAAAGCGTGTTGAAGACCATGTTGGTGATCGTCCGGCGTGTCACGGTCAGTTCAAGTGATTTGTTGGTCACCGGGTGCGGGATGGTAATTTCTACGGGTGCCTCTTCCAGGCGGGAAAGGAGACCGTCGAACTCACGTCTCAATTTCGGGAACGCCGTCTTGCAGGTTTCATCCGATTCGCAACGCGTGAAGAATTGATCAAGTGCTGACTGACCATCTTTGGCGGCGTCCATGAACACGACAAATTCGGGATCCACAACTGCATCGAGTGTGATCGTACGGACATGTTCCGGGAACTTGCGCAGGTAGGTCAACGCGGCGCGGGTTCCATAGGATGCTCCGTAAATGTTGATGGTTTCGTACCCCAGCGCGGAACGGACTTCATCCAGGTCTGTCATGGCAATCTCGGTGGTGTAAAAGCTTGGATCGGCATCCAAAGTAACGGGACAGACTTTGAGTTTTACAAGTACCTGTTCATTCGTCAACGCTTCGTCTTCTGAACTGAGACACTGCAGCGGATTCGATTTGCCTGTTCCACGCTGGTCGACCAGCACGATGTCGCGGTCTTCGTGGATATTGAACATCAAGGGAATCATCGCTGGGAATGTTTCGATCGCCGATTGGCCGGGACCTCCTGCCAACAGGAAAAGTGCATCCGGTTCGGGATCCCGCTTTATGGCGGGGATGACCGCAATGTGGAGTTCGATCTGACGACCCTCGGGGCTGGCTCGGTTTTCTGGAACGGTCAACACGCCGCAGCGGGCATCTGTTTGAGAGCCGGATGGCGAAGTCAGTGCACAATCTTCCAGCGTGAGGGAATTTTCGGGTACCGGAGACAGGTTTCGGGGTGAGCAGGAAGCGAGCAATGTCACGATCAAGATGGAAATAATGAGGGCTTGTCTCATAGTGTTTTTCTTTCAATCAATGATTATATCCATTCCCGAAAATAAAACTGGATTACCGTGTCACGGTAATCCAGTTCCAATTGTCATGATTTTTTGCTGTTATGCGTACATGCCCCAGTCCAGCGCGGACGGGTCTTCCATCATCGAGAAATCCCAGACATCCATGCCCATTTCGATGGTAACAGGCATGTTCAAGCCTTCCACGGCTTTGGCTTTGGTCATTTCGATCATTGCGGGTCCGTACGGGCAGAATGGGGTGGTGAGGATCATCTTCAAGTGGGCAATGCCGTTTTCGATGGTGATGTCGCGTACCAATCCCAACTGGATGATGTGCATGCCGATTTCAGGGTCGACGACCTCTGAGAGTCTTTCTCTTGCGGGTTTCACCATCTCGGGATGGGTGTCGTGGATTGTCCACTTGATTTCGTTAATTGTTTCTTCCGTCATGGTTCCTCAACAAATGACACTAAGGTCAGGTTTAGTTTTTTACTGCAACCGGGTGTACAACATAGGTGCAGTGTGTGCCGCCATCCAGAATGCATTGAACTTTACTGGCAGGCAGTGCAAGCATTTTAGAAATAAGAGTTTGATCAACAGTACAGACTTCAGGGTGTGCAACACCTATCTGGTAATACGGGCACGAGATCTCGTGTATCTGGTAATCAGTACCCTTCTTTTCCCACTCAACGGTGAAGCCTTCCTGTGCCAGCATCGTCTTCACGAACTCAAGGCGCTCTTCCATGCCCATATCCTTGATCTGACTTGAATACTCATCCGCCAGGTCCTCGGCGATCTGGTTGAACAATTGTGCAACCACAGGTGCTGGCATGGTTTCTTTCATCTGGGTCAACAGACGCGTGGTCAGCCGCATATATTTCGTGGGAAATCGCTCCATCCCATCCTCGGTTAACGAGTACACCAGACGCGGACGTCCCACACCGTGGCGTTCCTCATCTGCCGCGACAAGCCCTTCCATTTGCAGGTTGGTCAGATGATGACGGACCGAAATGGGATTGATGCCAACCGCCTCAGCCAGTTCAATGATGGTGATCTTGGGCTTACGGAGCAGGGTCTGAAGGATCTTGTCTTTCGTGCTTTTCATGGGCGGTAGTATAACCTTCACTCAGGAGTTTGTCAATATTTATGATATTTATCTATTATATTGACATTTAGGCATGACCCTGCTATAATGCCGCAGACTGAGTAAAAACGCCAATAATGGCTTAATTTACGAAGTGCCGTATAAAATAACCAAGTTTGAAGAAGGATTTCAGCCTGAAATTGTTCCAAAAGTTTGGAAAATTATGAAATAAACGGTAGGAGCATAAACGAATGTCGCAAATCGAAATCAAGAATCTGCACGTCAATATTGAAGGAAAAGAGATCTTAAAAGGGCTGGATTTGACCATTGAACAGGGGAAAGTCCACGCTATTATGGGTCCGAACGGGACGGGGAAGTCCACACTCGCTTATACGTTGATGGGGCACCCATCCTACACAGTAACAGAAGGTGAAGTTATTTTTAAAGGGCAGAACGTCCTTGAATTGGAGCCGGACGAACGCTCCCGGCTCGGCATCTTTTTGGCGTTTCAATATCCCGTTGCCATCCCTGGCGTGACGGTCGCCAACTTCCTGCGTACAGCGATCAACGCTCGTCGCCGTGCCGCGAACCCTGAAGACAAGGGTATGCCCATCCCTGAGTTCCGCAAATTGCTCAAGGAAAAGATGGCAATGCTCAAAATGGACCAAAACTTTGCCGGTCGTTATCTCAATGATGGTTTTTCCGGTGGCGAGAAGAAACGCGCTGAAATTCTTCAGATGGCGACACTTACCCCTGAGATCGCCATTTTGGATGAAACAGATTCGGGCCTGGATATCGATGCTCTCCGCATTGTCGCTGAAGGGGTGAATACCCTGATGAGCAAGGACATGGGCGTGCTGTTGATCACGCACTACCAGCGTCTCTTGAATTACATCAAACCGGACTTTGTTCATATCATGCTGGATGGACGGATTGTTGAATCAGGCGGCTCTGATCTGGCTCTTCATCTCGAAGAGCAGGGCTATGATTGGGTTCGCGAGAAGTATGACGCAGTGCCCGAAGGGTAAGAGACTCCCGCATAGTGTCGGTTTATTAAACGGTAACAGATGTCGGCTGGGAACAAAGCGGCTCGTCATCTGTGAAAGGTAAATCTGATGAGTGACGATACAAAAATCTTAGAGGATATCGGCGAGTATAAGTACGGTTTCCACGACCGCGACGATAATTACACGTTCAAATCGCAAAAAGGTTTGAGCCGCGAAGTTGTGGAAAATATCTCGCGCATGAAGGGCGAGCCGCAATGGATGCTCGAGTTTCGTTTAAAAGCACTTGAGCATTTTTTGAAGCGTCCCATGCCGAATTGGGGTCCGACGCTGAAGGATCTCAACTTCGATGAGATCTACTTTTACGTCAAACCCACCGAGAAAAGCGAAAAATCCTGGGATGATGTGCCGGATGATATCAAGCGCACCTTTGATAAACTCGGTGTGCCGGAAGCGGAACGCAAGTTTCTGGCTGGGTTGGGCGCACAATATGAATCCGAGATGGTCTATCATTCCATTCAGGAACATCTTGAAAAGCAGGGTGTGATCTTTTTATCCATTGAAGATGGTTTGAAGAAATACCCTGAGATGTTCCGGGAGTATTTTGGAACGGTCATACCTATTGAAGATAACAAGTTTGCCGCATTGAACAGTGCGGTCTGGTCCGGCGGTTCATTCGTGTATGTGCCAAAAGGTGTGAAAGTGGATTTGCCTCTGCAGGCGTACTTCCGTTTGAACACGGCGAATCTTGGCCAATTCGAACGCACGCTGATCATCGTTGATGAAGGTGCGTCGGTCCATTATGTGGAAGGTTGTACCGCCCCCCAATACACCACTGACTCGTTCCACTCCGGTGTGATCGAGATCATCGTGAAGAAGGGCGCGCGCTCGCGCTACTCGACCATCCAGAACTGGTCGACCAACGTGTACAACCTGGTAACTCAACGCGCGAAGGTTTTCGAGAATGCCTCGCACGAGTGGGTGGATGCGAACATCGGCTCGAAAGTTACAATGAAATATCCATCCTGCTATTTGATGGAGCCAGGTGCGCGCGGCGAAATGCTTTCGATGGCGTTCGCAGGTCCGGGCCAAATTCAGGACGCGGGTGGCAAGATGTATCACTTCGCACCGAATACCACCAGCAAAGTCACCTCCAAGTCGATCAGCAAGGGCGGTGGACGCGCTTCCTTCCGTGGCTTGCTCAAGGTTTACAAAGGCGCGAAGGGTGTCAAGTCCAACACGGTTTGTGACGCGCTTCTGCTCGATCCAAAATCACGCTCCGATACTTACCCATATATCGAAATTGACGAAGACGATGTGTCCATCGGTCACGAGGCCTCTGTCAGCAAAGTGGGTGATGAGCAACTTTTCTATCTCATGTCGCGCGGACTCAGCGAAGAGGCGGCTATAACGATGGTTGTCTCCGGCTTCATCGAACCGCTCGTAAAGGAACTGCCGATGGAATATGCCGTTGAAATGAACCGCTTGATCGCGTTGCAGATGGAAGGATCGATTGGCTAGCATGGAAGAGAAACCAAAAGTAGTTGTTTCAAAGACTCGACGAGCTGAATCTACTGCAAAGGAATTTAACTTTGCCGAATCCGATATCCGCGCAGCAGGCGACTCAGTTGCTTCCTACCGGACTTTAGCTTGGAACGCGTTTAAAAGACATTCCCTCCCTGATACGACTCAGGAAGCCTGGCGTCGCACAGACATCCATACTTTGCCCACGGACAAGTTCAAGTTCGCGGCAGATGGTGCGTTCAATGACCTGCCCCCTGTGCGCGAAGATTTATTGAAACCTCTCTTTGCCGACCAGCATGGCGGACAGATCATTCTCCTGCCTGGTGGCTCAAAGATCGAACTCGATGAAAAATTGGCGAAGAAGGGTGTCATCTTCACAGACTTAAAAACCGCTGAACAGAAACATCCCGAATTGCTTGCGAAGATGATCGGCAAGACCGTCAATGTGGAGGAAGGGAAATTTTCCGCGTTAGCTGGCGCATTCGCACAAAACGGCATTGTGTTGTATGTGCCAAAAGGTGTGATCGTGGATGAACCACTTCACTCCGTTCTCTGGGGTCCCGGCACCGATATTGCGCATGCCTCGCACATCCTCGTCCTCGTAGACGAAGGTGCGTCTGTGACGTATGTCCACGAGTCGGCATCGCCTGATTTAAAGGGAGCCAACTCGATGCACGCGGGAATCGTCGAGATCCAGGTGATGCAGGGCGCTTCAATGAAGTTCGTCGAACTGCAATCGTGGGGACGTCACGTTTGGAATTTCAGTCACGAGCGTGCGCGCGTCGAACGCGGTGGTAATCTCGATTGGATCTTCGGCGCGATCGGTTCGCGTCTTACCAAGAACTTTACCGAACTCGATCTTGCGGGCGAAGGCGCACAGGGACGGATGTCCGGTTTTTATTTCACCGATGGCAACCAGCACCTTGACCACGATACCCAACAGAATCATCTCGCCCCACACACCACCAGTGACTTGTTGTTCAAGGGCGCGTTGAAAGGCAGCAGCCGCTCAGTTTGGCAGGGTATGATCTATGTCGCAAAAGATGCGCAAAAGACTGATGGCTATCAAGCCAACCGTAATCTCGTCTTGAGCGATCAGGCACGCGCGGATTCGATCCCCGGCCTGGAAATTCTCGCGGATGATGTGCGCTGTACACACGGTGCGACCGTTGGCAAGCTGGAACAGGAGCCGTTGTTCTATCTCAAAAGCCGCGGCATACCGCAGGCCGAAGCTGAAAAGATCGTCGTAGAGGGGTTCTTCGACCCGATCTTCCAGCGCATCCCATTCGAAGGCGTGCGCGAACGCTTCCAACAATACATTGCTGATAAAATGTCATAGTCTGTTGACTCTGACAAAAAATGAATTTGAAGAATCGAGAATACCCATGATCGCAAAGACCAAGACAAAATCAAAAGCCCAGGCAAAGGCAAAGTCACCCGTTCGTGAAAAAGCGAAGACCGCCATTCCTGGCAGGACCAAGTCCGGCATCGAGGCTCAATCCAAAAGTAAAACAGCCTCTGCCTCGGTTGGCAATGTTCGTATCGTCAATAAAATCTCTCCGCCGCGTTCCTCCTCGAACGGTGAAGAACGTCGTTTCTCATCCAAGGGACTTCGCCTTCCCCAGTTCGCATACATGAAGGCACCTGGAGTTACGCACGACTTTCAAGTGGGCGATTCGGTTGAGGTGTATTGCGATCATGAAAAGAACCGCGAGCGTGTGCGCGGCTGGATCGGCGGTATCGTCGTCCAGGTAGATAATAAGATGGTCGCGGTGCAGTTCCGCTCCAATGTCTTCCTCACCGATGGCTGGATGGTCCCTGACCGCATCCTCTGGTATCCCCTGGGTTCTGAATCCATTCGCCCCGTGGCTGGCAAGAAGGTTGCCAAAAGAGAAAAAGTTATTCCTGAATATTAGTAGATACACATACGGATAGACAGGCGCCACAGTGCAAATAAACACTGAAACCTGTCTACTTGTTTCCCGAAACATGTCCCTCAACATAAACGAAATTCGCAAAGACTTTCCCATCCTCCAGCGTGAAACATCGAACGGTGTTCCGCTGGTGTATCTTGATTCCACCGCGACATCACAAAAACCGCTGGCTGTCATCGAAGCGATGAATGCGTATTATCGCCGCTCGAATGCCAACATCCATCGCGGTGTGCATACGCTGGCTGAAGAAGCCACGGCCATGTATGAAGAAGCGCGTGAGAAAATTGCCAAATTCATCAATGCGCCTTCCGCCCGCCAGGTCATTTACACCCGTAACACGACCGAGTCGATCAATCTCGTTGCCCACACCTGGGCACGTGCGAACCTCAAGGCTGGTGACCTCGTCATCCTGACCGAGATGGAGCATCACTCCAATCTTGTGCCGTGGCACATGCTCCAGACGGAACGCGGTATCGAACTGGATTTCATCCCCGTGACGGACGATGGGCTTCTCGATCTGGATGCATACCGCAAGATTCTCGCTCGCGGCCCGAAGCTGGTCTCGTTTACGCACATGTCCAACGTCCTCGGCACAGTCAACCCCGCGGCGGAGATCATCCGTTTGGCGCATGAAGCTGGTGCGATCACGTTGGTGGACGGGGCGCAATCCGTCCCGCACCTCAAAGTGGATGTGCAGGCTCTCAACGCCGACTTCCTTGCCTTCTCTGCGCACAAAATGTGTGGACCGACCGGTATCGGCGCGTTATACGGCAAAGCGGACCTCCTCGAAAAGATGCCGCCTTTCCTTGGTGGTGGCGACATGATCAAGGAAGTGAAACTCCGTTCCTTCCGTCCGAACACATTACCGCACAAATTCGAAGCCGGGACTCCTGCCATCGCGGAAGCCGTCGGTTTCGGCGCGGCAGTGGATTATTTAACAGCTGTAGGAATGGACAATGTTACCGCGCATGAACATAAAATAACGGGATACGCACTCGAGCGATTGGAAGAAATTCCCGGGGTGAAGGTGTTTGGTCCCGATGTCCAGCATAAGGGTGGGGTGGCGGCGTTCACGCTCGAAGGTGTGCATCCGCACGATGTGGCGCAGATCCTGGATAAAGACGGGATCGCCGTCCGCGCCGGTCATCACTGTGCACAGCCCCTGCACGAGAAATTTGGAATCCCTGCCACCAGCCGCGCTTCCTTCTACCTGTACAATACAAAAGAGGAAGTGGACTTGCTGGTGAACGGGATCTATAAAGTGAAAGAATTATTCGGTTAATCGGAGCCCAACGACACCTGTCGTTGGAATGGAATCTATGGACGATCTCTATCGCGAAGTCATCATCGAACACTATAAGAATCCCGGATATCGCGGGCATCTCGACCCGCATGATATTCTTTTTGAAGATAACAACCCCCTGTGCGGCGACCATATCGAGATAACGCTTCAGACCGCCGAAGATGGGACTGTCAAAGACGCGCGCTTCGATGGGCATGGCTGCGCCATCTCACAAGCCTCCGCCGACCTGTTGATCGAATCCATCATTGGCAAGCCTCTCGAAGAAGTGAAGAAACTCAACAAACAAGATATTCTCGACATGCTGGGCATCGACCTCGGACCTGTCCGCCTGAAATGTGCCTTGCTTTCATTGAAAGTGTTGAAGGCGGGCGTGTATGGCCTTGGGGAAGCAAGTGATGAGTTGGTGGAGTAAATACAAAAAAGCATGGTTGATATTGGCGAGTTCCTTTGCTTTAATTTGCCTCGCAATAATAGCCCTCAGATTAGTTGGTCCACGATTAGGTGAAGACTTCTGTACGTTGGTGGGATGTCTAGGTGGTATACAAATTATTGTTGAAGGGTTGCCGGATGCTACAGTTTACGAGTTAGATATCCGAAATTTACACGGAATGAAGCAGTCCATAACTTGTAAAGTAGGAGTGGATGAGTTTCAAATTCTTGGGGATAGTTGTGTGCCAAATGGAGCGGCTTTTACACTAAATCAGGATGAAGTACCTCCAGAGGAAATTACAGTGACCATTACGGTCGAAGAAAAAAAGTTTACCAAAGTCTTTCGCCCTGTATACGATAAGTTTCGACCGAATGGCGAAGACTGTCCACCTGTTTGTTATAGTGCTATCATCACAATGAAGTTGTCTCAATAGGTAATATGTTCAACTACACAACCATAGACGAAGCCAAAATTGAATTTGTAGAAATTGCCCCTGTCAGCGATCTGCCCAACGGGGAACGGCTCTTTGTCGAAATCGAAGGCAAACCGCTTGTCATTTTCAATATTGCTGGTCAGTTCTTCTCGATTGGCGATGTTTGTTCCCACGACGATGGACCCGTAGGGGAAGGTGATATTGAAGGATTCAACATCACCTGTCCGCGGCATGGTGCTGAGTTCGATATTCGCACTGGCAAGGTGACCCAAATGCCCGCCGTGGTGGATATCCCGGCGTACCCGGTGAAGGTGGTGGATGGGATGATCCAGGTGGGAGTGCCAAGGTAGATTCAGCTGCAAAATATGGCTACAAATATTGGTCCTTCAATTGCTCCAAAACCTCAGGAGAACATGGATTTTTTCCAGCTTTGAGATCAATAACCCATTGTTGCCGTTGTTCCACAAGATCTTCATCAACAGGGTATGCAATAAAAAACCTTTGGGACTGCCTTCGTTATTCATACCCCACCAACTCAAAAGTTAAAAAATCTATTTTTTGTTGTTGATCTGATTGTTATTTCCAATAACGATATTTCCACCTACATTGCCACCAATATGAATTCCACCAGTATTGATGCTGCTATTTGAAGCTGAATCGTTTTCAGACAACGTTGCCACTGCTTGATCAGGCGCAGAAGGAGTCGCAGGACTTCCCTTTACTCGTTTTTCAATTGCATCGTACAACTGATTGAAATCCGATTCCTTGTGCATATCCGGAGTCAGGGCGTTCATGTCTTTCAGAATACTGGTCAGCCCGGATATCTTGTCCCGGAAGCGGTCGTAATTATCCAATTCTTCGCGGATACCTTGAAGATTGGACTGATCTGGCAGGTTTCTGATCCTCTCATTGAGTTTCGCCTTTTCCTTCTCCCAGAACTCAACATAATCGAGACGTTCAACGGCGTCATAGATTTTGGCGTCAGGCAGAATGACTGGAAAAATCCGGTCGGAAAACTGCTTGTTTTCGGCAATCTCGACCAGTTCGAACATGCAATTTTTGGAACGCAGGTATTTGTCACTGATCACCACGATCACACAGTTACCCTGCCCGATACGCTCCATGAATTCCTTGATCGAGCCCCGGTACCCAAGGTCGCGTTTGTCACGCGTTATCTTGACCCCCCGCTTTTGGAGTGTTTGATCGATCTGATTGACAATCTCTTCCCGTTCGTCCCCCCAGGCATAGGAAATAAAAACGGCCTGCTCATACTCAGACATAGGACACCTCCTTGTGCCTTCCTGCCGTTTCTCGTCTTTTCGTCATTATATGATTTTTAGATCATTGTTGTCAACAATTTTCAGGTTTTTGCCTGATCTGAGAACCCCTTTCATGCGTTTCACCAATCGCCCGCATATTCGATGGGGTAGGGTTTTGTAATGTTCTCGATCCTTGCCCGTCGCAACTCCACGAACTGCCGGATATGCAGGTTGTCATGCGCAACCCAACAGGAGAACATTTCTCCAGCGCTCACGGATCCATATTCAGAACTGTAGGTTATATCCCAATCTGAGTTGGATATTTCCTTCAACCACTCTAACGACTTCTTCCGTTCGATGAAGAATTTTTCCTGCATCTCAACAAAGTTTTGCTCATTATAATTTCGCTCTGTGATCCAGGCTTGTGGATCAATGGCATGATATTCTTCGTTTTGGCGGTGCAGGATGAAGTCCAGGTGCTCGCGGAAGTCCTCGCGTTCCAGATCGTATAAATGACAGACTACCTCAAGCA